>Ga0307510_10008932_pt1 | contig 11935 bp, 13 predicted proteins | sample 12_EM_MG_FD_207224 | JGI IMG/M metagenome (GOLD analysis project Ga0307510, IMG submission 207224) | Populus trichocarpa ectomycorrhiza microbial communities from riparian zone in the Pacific Northwest, United States - 12_EM | ecosystem: Host-associated > Plants > Roots > Unclassified | place...
GGGTTTGTCTTCCAGTTTCACCATTTGTTGCCGGAGTTCAGTGCTTTGGAGAACGTCTGTATCCCGGGGTGGATCGCGGGGAGGCGGAAGAAGGATGTTGAGGAGCGGGCATTGCAGCTGTTGAACCTGCTGGGGGTTGGGCATCGGGTGGAGAACAAGCCCGGGGCTTTATCCGGCGGGGAGCAGCAGCGGGTGGCGGTGGCGAGGGCGCTGATCAATAACCCGGATATCGTGTTTGCCGATGAGCCGACGGGGAACCTGGATACGGCGAATGCGAAGGAGCTGCATCAGCTGTTCTTTGACCTGCGGGGGCAGTTCCAGCAGACTTTTCTGATCGTGACGCATAATGAGGAGCTGGCTACGATGAGTGATCGGGTATTGCATATGAAGGATGGACTGATCATTTGACGGGTCAGATACGGGGTTTCCAGGGGATCTCGGGGGCGTTGAGGAGATGGCCGGTGTAACGGGATAACATGAAAAGATAGTCGCTGAGGCGATTCAGATAGCGGATAACGATAGGTTCTACATATAAGGCCTCTTCCTGGAGGCGGACGCAGGACCTTTCAGCGCGGCGGCAGACGCAGCGTGCCACGTGAGCGGTAGAGACGGCTATATGGCCACCTGGGAGCAGGAAAGACTTCATAGGGGGCAGGGTAGCGTCCATCTTGTCGATGGCTTTTTCCAGGGCGGTGAGATCTTCTTCCTTTAGATCTGGAATTTTCAACTTTGGTTCTTTTTCGGGGTCACAGGCGAGTGAGGAGCCGATCGTGAACAGGCGATCCTGGATCTCGTGCAGGAAGGGGTGGATCTCGGTGAAGAGGGGGGAGGAAAGGGCTAGCTGGTCGTTTAGGAGGCCTATGAAAGAGTTTAGTTCGTCGACTGTGCCATAGGATTCGATACGAAGGTGGCTTTTAGGGACTTTTGTGCCTCCGATGAGGGAGGTGGAACCTTTGTCGCCTGTTTTGGTATAGATCCGCATAGCCATAGATAAAATGTTTGTGTTAGGGCGCAATAGCTTCGACGATGCGTCTGCGATCGCTTTCAATAACCCCGTCACGCAGCCGCACTATCCGGTGGGCATAACCGGCGATGTCCTCTTCGTGTGTGACGAGTACGACCGTGTTGCCTCCGGCCTGGATACTGGAAAAGATGTCCATGATCTCGATAGAGGTCTTTGAGTCGAGGTTCCCGGTAGGTTCATCTGCCAGGATCAGGGTTGGGTTATTGATCAATGCCCGGGCGATGGCGACACGTTGGCTCTGACCACCTGAAAGCTCGTTTGGCTTGTGGTGGCTGCGGTCTGCCAGGCTAACTTTTTCGAGGACGGCAAGGGCTCTCTCGTGCCGTTCTTTCCGGGGTACTCCTGCATATACGAGGGGGAGGGCGACATTTTCTGCCGCTGTCAGTCGGGGCAGCAGGTTAAACTGCTGGAAGACAAAGCCGATCTCAATATTGCGTACATCGGCGAGGCTATCGTCGGGCATTTTGCTAACGTCCTGTCCGTTCAGAATATAACGTCCTGCCGTAACTGTATCAAGGCAGCCCAAAATATTCATCAGGGTACTTTTCCCGGAACCGGAAGGTCCCATAAGGGCTACGTATTCGTTCCTGAAGATCTCCAGGGACAATCCCTTTAGTATGGGGAGGGGCTGTTTACCCATGTAATAACTTTTCTCGATCTTATCGAGGTAGATGATAGGGGGCGTGGCTGGGCTCATAGGAAAAGGTTGATTATTTACGGATGACTTTCGGTACTTTAAAATAGGTGCCATCCGTTGCCGGTGCCGCGGACAGGGCTTCTTCCCGGCTGACGGAGCCGTGGGGGAGGTCTTCCCGCAGGACATTGATCTCGGGGCTCATATGTAGTAAAGGCTCTACACCGGTAGTATCCAGCTCGCCCAGTTTTTCGACGAAATGGATCATCCGTTGAAGGTCCTTTTTGATCTCTTCCTTTTCTGTTGGATTAAATTCCAGGCGTGCCAAATTGGAAAGGTTATCTATCAACGCGTCATTGACTTCCATGCAGGTGCTTTGGGACAAAAATAGCTATCTTCGCGCTTCTTATGGAAAAAAATCGAGAAATCGTCATGAGTGGTATCCGGCCGACGGGATTCCTGCATTTAGGCAACTATTTTGGTGCCTTGCGGAATTATGTCCGGATGCAGGAAGCCTATAATTGCTTCTTTATGGTAGCCGATCTGCATGCGTTGACCACGTTGAAAGAAACCCCTGAATTGAAGGGGCATGTCCGCCGGGTATTGGCTGAAAATATTGCCGCTGGTCTGGACCCGGATAAGGTTGCTCTTTACTGTCAGAGTCATGTGCCGGAAACGGCTGAACTATATCTTTTCCTGAACATGCTGGCTTATGTCGGGGAACTGGAAAAGACGCCGACCTTTAAGGATAAGGTCCGGTTGCAACCGCAGAATGTGAATGCGGGTCTGCTGACCTACCCGGTATTGCAAGCTGCGGATATAATGCTGCACCGGGCCGCCCTGGTACCGGTGGGAAAGGACCAGGAGCAGCATCTGGAGATGGCGCGGAATTATACCAACCGGTTCAACCAGCGTTATGGGGCGGAAGTCTTTCCTGAGCCCTATGCGTTCAATTTCGGGGAAGAACTGGTAAAGGTGCCTAGCCTGGATGGTGCGGGGAAAATGAGTAAAAGTGAAAATCAATTGGCTACCTTGTATCTGTCGGATAATGATGAGACGATACGTAAAAAGATCAGCAAGGCAAAGACCGAAAGTGGGGGAGGGGCTGGGGATCAAATGCCGGATTCGGTGAAGAACCTGTTCCAGCTGATGTTTCTTGTGGGAAAAGTGGAGGATGCAGAGGTCTTCATGGCGCACTATAATGCCGGCACCATTCGTTATGGTGATATGAAGGGGAAGTTGGCGGAGGATATGATAGCCTTTATTTCGCCGATCCGGGAAAAGGCGGAAGCGATTCGCAATGACGAGGTGTATCTGCGCAGGGTGATGGAGCAGGGGGCGGAAAAAGCGCGGGAGAGTGCGAAAGTCACGATCCAACTGGCTAAGCAGGCTATCGGGCTTAACTATTACTAATACTAGCAGAACTAACAGACCTATGGTAAAAAATAAGAAACCAAAACATATCGCAGTAGCCGGCAATATAGGCGCCGGCAAGACGACGCTGACAGAGATGCTGAGCAAGCATTATCGCTGGATACCGCAGTTCGAGGACGTCGATCATAATCCTTATCTGAATGATTTTTATGAAGACATGCCCCGCTGGAGCTTCAACCTGCAGATCTTCTTTTTGAACAGCAGGCTCAATCAGCTGCTGGAGATCCATACCGGCACGGAAACGGTGATACAGGACCGTACCATCTATGAGGATGCGCATATTTTCGCGCCCAACCTGCATGAGATGGGATTGATGAGCAAGAGGGATTACAACAACTATTTCCAATTCTTCCAGACTCTGAAACGGATGGTGCAGCCACCGGACCTGCTGATCTATCTGCAGGCTTCTGTACCTACGCTGGTTGCGCAGATCCAGAAACGCGGGCGGGAATATGAAGAAAATATCCGTCTGGACTATCTGAAACGCCTCAATGACTTCTACAATAAATGGATCGAAGGATACAAGGAAGGTCCATTACTTATCATCGATATCGATAAGAATAAATTCCCTGAAAATGAGGAGCATCTGGGAGAGATCATTACCCGGATAGACTCGCAATTGTATGGTTTGTTTTAAGGGGGGGCCTAAAAGAAAAAACCCCATCAAGGCTGATGGAGTTAGTTTTGGCAAACAATCGAAGACAAGATTGTTAATTTGATGCGCCAAGTTCTGTAATTTCTTTTTAATTTAAAAAAAAATTTCCTCTTTTTTTTAAATTTTAATGTATAGGACCCGAGCTTGGGCCGGCTTGCAAGATTTCCGCACTTACTCCGGACGCGTATTTTTCAAAATTATTGATGAACCAACCGGCGACCCTGGCGGCCATCTCGTCGTAGGCGGCGGTGTCGGGCCAGGTCTGGCGCGGGTTTAAGAGATCTGTGGGAACACCGGGGCAGCTGAGGGGCATGGCCATACCAAAGACGGGATGGGTTTGGTATTCGACCTTGTCGAGGGCGCCTCCAAGGGCCGCGGTGATCATGGCCCGGGTATAGGTCAGGTTGATCCTGTTGCCTTTGCCGAAAGGGCCGCCGGACCAGCCGGTATTGATCATCCATACGGTGACGCCGTGGTGTTTGATCTTTTCTCCAAGCAGGTCGGCATAACGACCGGGATGGAGGGGTAGGAAGGGGGCTCCGAAGCAGGCGCTGAAGGTGGGTTTTGGTTCGGTAATACCTGTTTCGGTGCCAGCCACTTTTGCTGTATAGCCGGAAATGAACTGGTACATGGCCTGGCTGGGTGTGAGCCGGGAGATGGGTGGTAATACGCCATAGGCATCACAGGTCAGGAAGAAAATATTTTTTGGTGTTGGTCCATTGGATGGTTCGAGGGAATTGCTGATATAGGAGAGCGGATAGGAGACGCGGGTGTTCTCGGTGATGGAGCCGTCTTCGAAATTTATATGGTTGGTGCCGGGGAAGAATTTTATGTTTTCCACCAGGGCGCCGGGCCGTATGGCATGATAGATCTCGGGTTCTTTTTCCTCTTTCAGATTGATACATTTGGCATAACAGCCGCCTTCAAAATTGAAAATATTGTCGGTGGTCCAGCCATGTTCGTCATCGCCGATGAGTTTTCTTGCCGGGTCTGCGCTGAGGGTTGTCTTGCCTGTGCCGCTGAGTCCAAAGAAGATGGCTGTGTCTCCTTCGGGGCCTTTGTTGGCGGAGCAGTGCATGCTGAGGACCTTTTTTTCGCGGGGGAGCAGGAAGTTGAGGATCGTGAAGATGCTTTTCTTTATTTCACCTGTATAACCGGTACCGGCGAGCAGGATCAGCTTGTGCCGGAATGAAATGGCTACGGCGTTGGGGCTACGGGTTCCGCAGCGGGCTGCGTCCAGTTGCAGACCGGGGGCGGAGAGGATCTGCCAGTCGGGCTGGAAATTGTCCAGCTCATCCTCTGTTGGACGAAGGAACATGTTATAAGCAAAAAGATTCGTCGAGGGCGTTTCATTCACTATGCGGATGTTGAGTCTGAAGCGGGGGTCGGCACAGACGTAACAATCGCGGACCCAGACCTCGGGGAGCTGATTCAGCCAGGAGCGTATAGAGGAAAAGATGACATCGAAATGGTGATCGTCCAGCGGTTGGTTAAAATCATTCCAATGAACCGAGCCTGCGGTGATCTCGTCTTTTACGATGTAGCGATCCTTTGGACTACGGCCGGTAAAGGCACCGGTGGGGATGACGAGGGCTCCGGTGTCATTGAGCTCGCCCTCCCTTCTGCGGAGGCTTTGTCTGACCAGTTCTGATGGGGGAAGCTGATAGTGTAGTTTGTCGGCGACATAAATGCCGAGCTTCGCCAGGCGGTTTGCCGGGGCTGCAATAACAGGTACTGACATAGAAGGCAATCGTTTGTTTGAGACAAAGCTAAAATTAAATTTTTCTATAGCAGGGCCGAAATAGGGCTCAAAATTAGATATTATCAAATTACAAGTGGCATTGGTTAAAATTTTGCTAAACTAACGATCGTTAGTTTTTATGCAATCGGTAGAAATGGACTAATTACTGATCAATCCATAAATTTGCTTTCGGCCGAGGCGCGCAGCACTGGCGGTGGAATGAATCAGCCATTACAAAGACATAACTATTCGAATGACATATTTCCCGGTATTACCCGAGCTTTTTTCTGCAAACCGGTCGCGTTTTATCGCTGCCATGGAGCCTGGATCGATCGCTATTTTTGTAAGCAATGATGAAATGCCTTCCAATGGCGACGCACACTATACTTTCAGGCAGAACAGCGACCTGTTCTGGTTGTCGGGGATAGCGCAGGAGGATAGCATGGTAATACTCTTTCCTGACCATCCTGATCCACGTTACCGGGAAGTGCTGGTACTGGTGCGGCCGAATGAGCAGAAGGAAAAATGGGATGGCCGGAGGCTGCGGGCCGAGGAGGCTAAGAAGATATCGGGGATCGGCACGATAGTCTGGCTGGATAACCTGGAGAGCTTGTTGCAGTCGTGGGTTCATCTGGCGGATACTATCTATCTTGACTCCAATGAGAATGACCGGAAGAATGGTGGTTTGCAGATCACGAGAGACTATCGTTTCATCCGGGAGATGAAGGAGAAATATCCTTTGCACAACTATCGGAGGAGTGCCAGGGTCATGCGGGATCTGAGGGCGGTGAAGACGGCGCTGGAGGTATCGCAGATGCAGGAGGCGGCCAATATTACGGGGGCGACTTTTGGGGATGTCCTGAAGTTGATGAGGCCGGGGGTGATGGAATATGAGATAGAGGCGGAGATCTATCATGGCTTCTTATCGCGGCGGAGTTCGGGGCCTGCGTACAACAGCATTATTGCCAGTGGGGACCGGGCCAGGACGCTTCATTATATCAGCAATAACCAGGAGTGTCTTGATGGAGAACTGGTGCTGATGGATTTTGGTGCGGAATATGGGGGGTATTGTGCCGATCTTACGAGGACGGTACCGGTGAATGGGAAATTTTCCCAAAGGCAGAAAGAGGTATACAATGCCTGTCTTGATCTGCATCGTTTTGCTAAGCGCTTGTTAAAACCTGGAATTACGCTGGCTGATTATCACAAACAGATGGGGGAAGAGGCTGGAAAAGCGTTCATACGAATAGGATTATTGACGGAGTCGGATATAAAAAATCAGGCACCGGAAAGTCCGGCTTATTTCAAATATATGTATCATGGGGTATCGCATCATCTGGGAATCGATGTCCATGATCTTGGGCCGCGTAATGAGCCCATTCGGGAAGGGATGGTGCTTACGGTGGAGCCTGGTATTTATATCGCGGAGGAGCAGTTGGGGATCCGTATTGAAAATGATGTTTGGATCACGGCTGATGGCAATATTGACCTAATGGAAAAGATACCTATCACTGTAGAGGAGATAGAGGCGCTAATGAAAATAAAATCCTAATTTTCGCAAATGACAAGAGCCGGAGGCGAACTGCATCCGACCATTGAAAAAAACATATATTTACGGATGAAAAATATACCTAACCTGTTCACGCTGCTTAATTTGTTCTTTGGCTGTATTGCGGTGATCCTGATCTTACAAAATGGGATCGCTATCCTGTCTGGTCCGGATGGCGAGCAATTTGTAAGCATGCCGGAAAAGGTGGGGGTTGCGTCTCTTTTTATCGGGTTGGCTGCACTGGTAGATTTTTTGGATGGGCTGGTTGCCAGAATTTTCAAAGCGACTTCGCCTATGGGGAAGCAGCTGGATTCGCTGGCAGACCTGGTGAGTTTCGGAGTTGCGCCGGGGATGATCCTTTACCAATTGTTGCGGATGAGCTTTGCCGGACAGGAGAATGGGCTTGACATATCTATAGTGTGGTTGTTACCTTCGCTGCTTTTTCCCTGTGCAGCGGCATACAGGCTGGCGCGGTTCAACCTGGATACTTCACAGCAATACGGGTTCAAGGGAGTGCCTGCTCCGGCGGCGGGATTATTGATCGCTTCGCTGCCATTGATCTCCTGGTATACGAATAGTCCTGCGGTTGTGGCGGCTCTGGCGAATAAATGGGTATTATATGGTCTGATCGTCCTGGTCGGCTGGCTGATGGTCAGCAAGCTGCCGTTGATGGCGCTGAAGTTCAAGGACTATTCTGTAAAGGGTAATCTGCCCAAGCTGGTGCTGATAGCGCTGGCCCTGTTGTCAGCGATCTTTCTCCGCTGGCTGGCTGTTCCGGTGATATTCATCCTTTACATTATCGTATCTTTAGTGACAGCCAAAAAAAATGCGTAGTTTTGCTGCTTAAATAAAAAAAACAACATGACCTTTTCTGTTCAGGTAAAAGTTATGCCGTTAAAAGAATTGTTAGATCCACAGGGCAAGGCAGTGATGGGTGGTTTACAGAATCTTGGGATAAAGAGTGTGAGCGATGTACGGGTCGGGAAGAGTATTTCCCTACAGGTCGAGGCTGCGACTGCCGAAGAAGCGAGGACCATTGCTGAGGAAGCTGGGCATAAGCTGTTGGCCAACCCGGTTATGGAATACTTCGAGATAGCTGTAAATTAATTGTTGTTTTGCTTTATATTGTTCCTTCTCCCATCGGTAATCTGCAGGATATTACGCTCAGGGCTTTGGACGTGCTGAAAAACGTCGATCTTGTCCTGGCGGAGGATACGCGGAATTCTTCACGATTACTGAACCATTACCAGATCATTAAGGCACTTTCGCCCTATCACCAGCATAATGAACATAAGGTATTACATCACCTGGTGGACCAGCTGTTGCAGGGAAAGAAGATGGCACTACTGACGGATGCTGGTACGCCTGGGGTTTCCGATCCTGCTTTCCTGCTGGTCAGGGAATGTATCAAGGCGGGAGTAAAGGTGGAGTGTCTGCCGGGGGCGACGGCTTTTGTGCCTGCCCTTGTGAACAGCGGTCTGCCGATGAACCGGTTTTCTTTTGAAGGATTTCTGCCGCCTAAAAAAGGGCGGCAAACTTTGTTGAAGCAACTGGCGACAGAGGAGAGGACGTTGGTGTTCTATGAATCGCCGATGCGGCTGGTGAAGACACTGGAGGAGCTGGCCTTGTATTTTGGAGCGGAGAGGATGTGTTGTGTAAGCCGGGAGCTGACAAAAATTTATGAAGAGAACCAGCGGGGAACCTTGAGGCAGGTGTGTGATCTATTTCGGGAGAAGGGGGTAAAGGGAGAGATCGTGATCGTCGTGGAAGGGCTGCCTGGCGGGAAGCGGAATAAGAGGGAAGCGGAGGAAGAGGAAGACGGGGAGGATGAATGAGCGGGACCAGAAGGTCGACAGAAATGTGAACTATAACTTAAATATATGTTTTTATGAAGAAGCTACTTTATCTAACACTTATTTTCGGGGCTCTTTTTACCGCAGCCGGCGCAAAAGCACAGTTTGGATCTATTCCTGGAATTGTGACAGATTCTTTTAAGGTTAAATATCCGAATGCGAAGTCCGTCAGCTGGTCGGGGAAATTAAGCTCTTTCAACGCTACGTTCACGCTGGAGAATGAGAAGCACATTGCAAAATTCAACAAGAAGGGCGAGTGGCAGAATACAACAAAGGAGATCTCCAAGGATGCGATGCCTGCGGTTATCAAGGATGGTCTGGCAAAGAGCAAATATGCCAATCCTACGGATTGGGAAGTGCGGTCTGTGACTGTGCGTTACCTTCCGGGGAGCATCACGCAGTATATTATTCTCGTAGCGAGGAATGATATACAAAAAAGGAGTCTGTTATTCAGCAGCGAGGGTCAGCTGATGAAGGACGGCAACACGTTATAATATATTTATCGTAAGACAGCACCATGAGAAAAAAAATCATTCTGACAGGGGGGATCATCCTGCTGCTACATCACCTGTCTCTATTTGCTCAACCCGACCGTTGGCAGCAGCGGGTGAAGTACACGATGGATGTCCAGATGGATGTCGTGACCAACCGGTTTACGGGCAGCCAGACGCTGACCTATACCAATAATTCACCTGACACGCTGGACAAGGTCTTTTATCATCTGTACTGGAATGCTTTTCAGCCGGGGAGCATGATGGATAACCGTAGCCGTGAGCTGGGTAAGGTACTGATCGGCGGGCGGAGAGGTCGTGAGGAACCGGATTGGGATGGGAGAGTGAAGGATCGCATCCTGCATCTCAGTCCTGAGGAGATTGGTTATCAGAAGGTGCTGTCATTGAGCATGAATGGAGTGCCACAGACCTATAAGGTGGACGAAACGATCCTGGAAGTAAAGTTGAGCAAGCCTATTCTGCCTCATAGCTCGGTGGTTTTCCAGATGAAATTCGAGGCACAGGTGCCTTTGCAGGTCCGTCGCAGTGGCCGGGACAATCCGCAGACGGGTGTCCGTTATTCCATGAGTCAGTGGTATCCTAAATTGTGTGAGTATGACTATGAGGGCTGGCATCCTACGCCTTATGTGGCGAGGGAATTCTATGGGGTTTGGGGAGATTACGACGTGACGGTCAATATCGATAAGCATTACCTGATTGGTGGCACGGGTTATCTTCAGAATCCGCAGCAGATAGGGTTTGGTTACGAAGCTCCGGGGACGAAGGCCGCACAGCCTGCGGGTGAAAAGTTGAGCTGGCATTTCCTGGCGCCTAACGTACATGACTTTATGTGGGCGGCTGATCCTGAATTCAAGCACCTGTTGCGTCGGGTTCCCAATGGGCCGGTCATCAATGTCATCTATAAGAATGCAACGGGCGATCTGCGTCAGGATACGTCCTGGAATACGCTGGCGGATGCGGCCGTGCTGGTGCTGCCTTTTATTGAAAAGACCTTTGGTAAATATCCATACAAACAATATTCGTTTGTGCATGGCGGAGATGGCGGTATGGAATACCCGATGAGCACGCTGATCAATGGTCCGGGGATCGGAACGGCCTTTCACGAATGGATGCACAGCTGGTACCAGGGGATGTTGGGGACGAATGAATCGATGTATGCCTGGATGGATGAAGGTTTTACCAGCTATGCGGCGGCGCGGGTGAACAGTTATTATTATCATGAGCGGCTTAAGATGTATCCGAATAATGCGGGGCTTCAGCAGATAGTGGAGAAGGAGCAGCAGGACCTGCCTTTGTATCATGCGGGGGCGTATAATTCTTATTTTGCCTTGGTAAGGAGTGGGTTGGAAGAGCTTCTGACGACGCATGCGGATCATTTCAATACGAATTTCGGGTATAGTATCGCCTCTTATTCCAAGGGGGAGATGTTCCTGGAGCAGCTGGGATATATTGTCGGTGCGGATGTCAGGGATAGGATCCTGCTGGAATATTATAGGCTGTGGAGGTTCAAGCATCCCAATGCCAGTGATTTTGTGCGGGTAGCGGAGAAGGTAAGTGGGCAGAAGCTCGATTGGTATAAGGAGTATTGGGTGAATACGACAAAGACGATAGATTATGGTATCGATAGTTTGTGGGAGGAGAATGGGAAGGCCAAGGTCCGGCTGAAGATGGTTGGGAAGATGCCGATGCCGCTGGATGTGTTGATCCAGTACAAGGATGGCAGCAAGGAGATGGCGTATATACCGCAGTATCAGCAGTTTGGCGAAAAGCCGGTAGAGGATGCGAGTATTCCCAGGACGACGTTTGAGGCGTGGAAGTGGACGAGTCCGACCTATACGTTCGAGTTAAATCATCGGCTGACGGATGTGAAGGTATTGGACATTGATCCGAGTGAGCGGATGGCCGATGTCGATAGAAAAAATAATAGGTTGGAATTGAAGTGGTAAGACATGCGCATTTTTGCGCTGATGATAAGAAGAAAAAAAGAGAGCGTCCGGATCAAAAATCTGGACGCTCTCTTTTTAGCAAATTCAATTACATTCCTGATGCGCGTGCTGGATAAGGTGAAATGACTAATTGTACTTGATGCAAACAGCCCTGCGACAAAGGTAGATGACCACAGAGGGTAAAACAATACCACTTTGTGGTAGTTTTGATTACCCGGTTTGGGTGGTTGTTAAGGGGCGTGTTTAACGGCCATAGAATTTATTAATTGCCTCGACCCTATTGTTCACATGCAGCTTTTCATATATATGATAAACATGTTTGCGAACAGTTTCCTGACTGATAAAGAGTCGGGCGGCTATTTCTTTATAGAGCATGCCCTGGGCGAGGAGTTCCAGAATTTCGTTCTCCCTGTTGGAGAGAATGCTCATGGCTTTGGTTGGAGCGTTGGCTGGGCCTACGTTGGCTGTGGTTGCCAGTGCCTGGAAGGCGTTGACGACCTTACGGGCTATCTGGCTGCTCATAGGTGCGCCTCCTTCGTATAGCTCACGGAGGGAGTCGAGCAGTTTCCCCGGGGCTGTCTTTTTCA
>Ga0307510_10008933_pt1 | contig 11935 bp, 11 predicted proteins | sample 12_EM_MG_FD_207224 | JGI IMG/M metagenome (GOLD analysis project Ga0307510, IMG submission 207224) | Populus trichocarpa ectomycorrhiza microbial communities from riparian zone in the Pacific Northwest, United States - 12_EM | ecosystem: Host-associated > Plants > Roots > Unclassified | place...
CCTTTTTCTTATCCCCGCAGAATCATCCCCGCCGTCTCCAGCCCGCTCGCCAGCGCCGCCTCGACGGTGCCCATGTCACGGCCGCGATAGAGCGCTTCGCCGGAGAACAGCACCGGACCGTCGGCGCGCGCCAGGATCTCTTGCGCCCCGCGCGTCCTCGGCGTCGCCCAGGAATAGGCACCGCGGGCCAAGGGATCGTGGGCCCAATTGATCGCAGCGGTCGCTACGAGGTCGCGCGCGAGGTCATCGCGCGGCAGGCCAAAGATGGCGGCGAGCGAATCGAGCCCGGCATCAATTAGTCCTTGCGGATCGAGGCTGTCCAGCTCCGCCGTTCGCGGGCCGCCGAACCATCCCGTGAGCACGGGATGCCGATCCGGATATCGCGTCCACCACACCGGGATCGTCTGGTCCGACAGCAGGAAGGTCATGTCTGCGAGATCTTCCGTTCGCTCGCGCCACCATGGCCGTGCGAACCGCAGCACGATTTTTATGACGCTGCCGAAGCCGATGTCGTCAGCGGCTGCGGCCTTCGCACGTGCGGCTGAGGGCAGAGCGATATCGCGCAGCAGCGGCAGCGGCACGGTGAGGATCACGCGATCGCAGCGATGCAAATCTCCGCCGGCGCAACGGACGGCCATCGTGCCGCCCGCCTCCTCGATCACCGACACCACGCAGCCAAACCGGATTGTGGCGCCATGCGCGCGGCACTCAGCCGCCAGAAAATCGATCAGCGCACCATAGCCGCCGACGATACGCGCCTGCGTGTGGAGCCCACCGTCCATCCACTCCTCGCGCAGCGCCAGTGTGGAGGCGCGCTCTGGGTCGGCCGCGTCGTAACCCTCGACCATGCGTTCGATGACATAGCGCAGATGGTCGTACTCGGGTCCGGAAAAATGACGGCGCAGGAAATCGGCGACGGTGAGGTCGCCCTCGATCTCCCTGAGCGCCGCCTGCAGCAGCGCCTCATGGGGATCGTGACGGCCTTCACGCGAGAGTATTGTGCCGTCAAAACTCCATTGCTCGCCTTCGATCACTTGCAACGACAGTCCCGCCTCGCGCAGCAGAGCGTGCGTGATCGGCGCATCGCCATGGACGAATTCGGCACCGCCATCGGCGGGGTAGCCGAACTCTGACGCCGACAATGGAAGGATGCGCCCGCCGCAGCGCTCGCGCGCCTCCAGGACCGTCACTGTCCTGCCTGCACGTGCCAGCTCGCGTGCCGCCATCAGCCCGGCCGCGCCGGCACCGACGATGACGATGTGCTCCGATTGTCCCGACATGCCGTGCTTTTACTTGCCCGCAGGACCGTTCTGGATGAGGTAACGCAGCAGCAGAACGCCGCCACCGAGTTGCTGCGTGCTCTCCAGCGTCATCGCGGTGAGAGGCGCGCGCTGATCGCTGTCCGCGTCCGTCGAGTCGAACACGAAGGGCGCGCCCTTGGCGCCATCGATCGCCGGGCTGAGGATCAGATTGAATTCGTCGATGAGACCGGCGCGCAGGAACGCGCCGTTGGCGACACCGCCGCCCTCGACCAGCAGCCGCTTCACGCCGAGCTCGCGATTGAGGATGTCCAGCGCGAGCGGGAGGTCGATCTCGGATTTGCCGGCAAAGATGTAGGACACGCCCTCGCCGCGGAGCCCTGCGAGATGCGAATCCGGCACGCTCTCGGTCAGCACGACAACAATCGGATCTCCGCCGATGTCGGTGCGGCCCCATCCGATCTTGCCTTGGGCGTCGAGTACGACGCCATAGGTTTTGGCATCGCGCCGCGCGAACCAGCTTTCGCGGGGAAATGTCCCGGCCGTCTCGGCCGGATACGGCTTGCCCTTGGCGAACTCCGAGCCGGTGACGCGGCCGATCACCCAGGCATCGCCGCCGAGCTCGTCATGGATTTTCTCGAACCAGTCCGTGCCCGCGCCCTTCGGACGCCAGCGGCTGGGATGCGTGCGGCCATCGAGGCTCGAGTGCATCAGACAGATGACATAGGGCTTCATGTAAATCTCCGGACCTGCTTCTCAGCGCTCACTCTCCCTGGCGCGATCGTTCACGATCACCGCGAGCGGATTGAGCTTTGGCGGCGCGACGAGCTTCAGCGTGTTGCTGTCGTGATGATCGAACGGCGCGCCGCGCACGAACAACTCGGTCTGGATCAGATAGCTCCAGGTTCCGTCATCGTTGAAGGTGATGTCGCAACGGTAGGAATCGGTGCGGAACGCCTGTTCGAGAAAATCGGTCGAGCAGATCCCATAAGCGGTGTCGCCGCGCTTCGCCGTGACGGAGATCGTCTTGTCATCGGGCCCGGCCTTGCCGGAGGCGAGCAGCACCTGCCCGCGCGGAATCGCCAGCGTCTGCATGATCAGCCCGGTCGCGGGTTCCCACAGCCAGTAGCCGACCTGGTCGTGGAAGGTGATGTCTTCCTCGGGCGTGTTGATGTGGATGTGATAGCGCAAGCCATAGAACAGCTGCGGCCCGTTGGCCTGCGGATCGATCGGGTCCATGCGGATATGCTCGATGAAGGTCCGCCGCTCCGGCCCCTCCGCCTTCGGATTGACGTCGATGCCCTTCTCAGCCTGCCAACTACCTGCGAGACCGCGGAGCGGGCCGAGATTGGCAAGTCCGTCGGGCGAAACGTCCTCGGGCTCGGTGAAGATGTCGGCGGGAATGGGGAGCATGGGGGCCTCGCGTCGTTGCGGAGGCAGCAATAGCACAAGGCCGGCGCAAAACTACCGGAATGGAACCAGAAGCCTCGCTGGACATTATAGGCCGTTGAGTCCTCGAAATCCGGGCTCGAAGGGGCAGGACGCCCAGTCACGCGTCGCGGGAGAGTTCGGTGCTGTCTGAGAAAGCTGCTCGACAGTCAACTGATGCGGACTTCCTTGCCGATGGTGGCGAACTGGGTGCGAAGATGCGCGCCCTCGACTGGTCGGACTCGCCGCTCGGCCCTCCCCATCATTGGTCCCAGGCCCTGAAAACGACGGTCAGCATGCTGCTGGCGGCGCAAGCCCAGATCGTGCTGTTCTGGGGGCCCAATTTTGTCGCGCTCTACAACGACGCCTATGCGCCGGGCATCGGCGCCAATCACCCCCGCGCCCTCGGCCGCCCCGCGATCGAGAACTGGGGCGAGCTGTGGGACGACCTCGAACCGCTCCTGTCCGGCGTCCGTCAAACAAGAAAGACATTCGCCGCGAAGGACCGTCCCTTCTACGTCGAGCGTCATGGCTACGGCGAGACGAGCTACTGGGACGTCTCCTACTCGGCCGTGCCGGACGACGATGGCTCGGTCGGCGGCGTCCTCTGCATCGTTTCCGAGACGACCGAACGTGTTCTCGGCGAGACGCAACTACGGGCGAGCGAAGCGCGTTACAGGCAGCTCAATGCCACGCTGGAGCAGCGCGTGGCCGATCGCACCGCCGAGCGGCACCTGCTCGCCACGATCGTGGAAACCACCGACGGGCAGATCCAGGCTCTCGATCTCGATTACCGCTGGCTCGCCATCAACGGCTCCTGCGCCGATGCCTATGAGCGCATCTACGGCAAGCGGCCGAACATCGGCGATTCCCTGCACGAGTTCCTGGCCGATCGGCCCGAGCATCTCGCCGCGGCAACAGCGATCTGGGCACGCGCGCTGGGCGGCGAGGCCTTCACCAACATCGAGGAGTTCGGCGATCCCAGCTTCGATCGCCGTGTCTTCGAAATGAAGTTCGAGGCGTTGCGCGCGCCTGATGGCACGCGGATCGGCGCGTTCCTGACCGGGATGGACGTGACGGATCGCCTCGCGGAGCAGGCGCGGCTCGCGCAGGCCGAGGAAGCGCTGCGTCAGGCCCAGAAGATGGAGGCGATGGGTCAGCTCACCGGCGGCGTCGCGCACGACTTCAACAATCTGCTGACGCCGATCGTCGGCCTGCTCGACATGTTCCAGCGCAAGGGCATCGGCGGCGAGCGCGAGCATCGCCTGATCGCCGGCGCGGCGCAGGCAGCCGAACGCGCCAAGACGCTGGTGCAGCGCCTTCTCGCGTTCGCGCGCCGGCAACCGCTTCAAGCCGTTCCGGTCAATATCGGCCGGCTCGTTGCCGACATGGGAGATCTGATCTCGAGCACGACAGGACCGCAGATCCAGGTGACGGTGGACACGCCGGAAGGACTTCCCGAGGCGATGGCCGATCCCAACCAGGTCGAGATGGCGATCCTGAACCTTAGCGTGAATGCGCGCGACGCCATGCCCGACGGCGGAAGCTTGCGCATCTCCGCCAAGGCCCGCAGGGTCGGGAGCGCACACAAATCGGGACTGACGCCGGGCACCTATGTCTGCATCTCGGTCGCCGATACCGGCATCGGCATGGACGACGAGACACTGGCCCACGCCGTCGAACCGTTCTTCTCGACCAAGGGCGTCGGGCAAGGCACTGGTCTTGGCCTTTCAATGGTCCACGGCCTTGCCTCGCAGCTCGGCGGCGCGCTGACAATCAAGAGCGCTGTGGGATCGGGGACGACGGTGGAGCTGTGGCTGCCGGTCAGCCACACCGCCGCGAGCACGATCGACTCCGTCCCGCAACCGAAGCTGCAGCCGCGTCCCGCCGGCACGGCGCTCCTCGTGGACGACGAACCGCTGGTGCGCATGAGCACCGCCGACATGCTGAGCGAGCTCGGCTACAGCGTCGTCGAGGCAGGCTCGGCGGAGGATGCCCTTCAGCGCGTCAGGGATGGCCTGCGGCCAAACCTGCTCGTGACCGACCATCTGATGGCCGGCATGAGCGGAACGGATCTGGGCCTCGCGCTGCGCAACGATTATCCCGAACTCCAGATCCTCGTCGTGTCAGGCTACGCCAACAACGAAGGCATCACGCCGGACCTGTCGCGGCTGACGAAGCCATTCCGCAGCGATGAGCTCGCGGCGAGCTTGGCGAACCTCGCCAAGGTGCGGCGGTAGGGCCACGGCAAGCGTGTCCGGCAGCGGCCGGCGGTGAGCCGCGAATGAGAGATGCGGAGCCGAACCTGCTGGTTCGGCTCCGGCACCGGGAGGCTTAGTGGCGGTGGTCGCGGACCTCGGGTTGATTCCGATGGTCGCGGACGATCGGTTGATTGCGATGGTCGCGCACAATGGGCGGGTCGCGATGGTCACGGACGATGGTTGTCGCGTTCGAGGGGGCAACCGCGCTTGCCCATGTGATCGTTGCGAGAGCCACAAGGATGTAATTGCGCATCAGTCTTTCCTTTGCCTGGTGGATCACTGCGAACCACCTGACAGCAGGCTAGATTGACCGGTTGGAATGATATGTGTCGTCAATCACGCGATGATCGTCGATGCGCCGGCGACCGTGCGGGCCGCGGGATCAAGCTAGGCTACAGGTTCGTCGAGGCAGGCTCGGCAGAGGACGCACTTCAGCGCGTCAGGGATAGTCTGCGGCCGAACCTGCTTGTGACGGAACATCTGATGCCCGGCATGAACGGAACAGACCTCGGCCTCACATTGCGCAACCAGTATCCGGACTTCAGATCCTCGTCGTCTCAGGCTACGCCAACAACGAAGGCATCGCGCCAGATCTGTCGCGGCTGACCAAGCCGATCCGGAGCGATGAGCTGGCGGCGAATTTGGCGAAGGTCGGGCGGCAATATGACGGCGCAGCGCGCTCGCCCCTGCAAGCAAACTACGAACCGATACGTGAAGCGATGATCGTCGCGACCATCACTATGCACACGACGACGACGGCGGCGAGCGTGTTAATCCGGACCTTGGCGGGCTCCGCGCTCCAAGGCACCGGGAGTTCGATTTCGATCTGCGACTTGTCGGTCTGTCTGGTCATGGGCGCCTCGAGAAAACTCCCGGAAGTGTGCCCCTGACAGCCACCCTCGAAAAGGGAATTGAGAGTTTCAACCAATTGATATTCCATCTCTTTTAGACAATCACCTCCAACATATTTATGCAATAAATTGTTCAATACCCGAAATGCTGGACGGTCAGTTGAGGCCGTGTCAAGCTGATCACTGTGGTTGCGAACGAGGCCAAAACGTTTGATGCCATTATCAACCGGCGATGTCAGCTCGGACCAAGGGGCATTTCCTGCCCCCCGTGCGACGCGTATCGCAGATCGTGGCGATATCGAAGTGGTCGGAGCGCACGAAGAGTTCGACGCCAACTACGAAAGCTTGATGACGCAGTTTGTCGCATCCGAATGGCCCGACGATAACCGAAAAAGTCAAAACAGCGCGCGACGCCTCCTCGGTCAGCCGATCGCACGCAACCTACTAACGATAATCTGGAAGGAGACACTTGTCACTGAAGACGAACTCGGCAGAACGGGTATGAAGAAGCGCTTTTCGGCAAACGAAACCATCAACTGTCATAAGCTGGCTATATTGCTCTCCTCCGAGCCCTGCGACGTCACTTCCAATTGCACCCTGTTTCGTCGAATTATTGAATTTGCAAATAAGCTCGACTTGGTTGCCAGAACCCAATGCAAGGGTAGGCAGCTCGCACTAACTGGCACCAGCACACTTGATGCGCTTATGCGTGAGCTTGCCAAAAAGAACCGCAAAGCGCTTGAGGCACTTGGCCGCGGAGGATGCGGCGATGCCTAACAGCAAATCAAATTTTGTAGTTTTCCTAAGTCACTCGTCCGACTCCGAGACGCAGTCGTATCTCCGGAAGCTTCGACTACTTCTGAATGAACTATTGTCTCTCGACGAGACATCCAACATATTTTCAGAAGCTCGAAATCGACTGTATTTGTTCGAAGCAGACGCACTATTTTCAAACCTTACCGATTACATCTCTGGGAATGTCTGGTTTGCTCCTACTGAGTTGAAAGAAGCTGCTTGCCAGCGACTCGGCGTCGCTATGTTGCCTGTTATTTTCGAGGATGTACGATCTCGACCGGATTCCAGGCGAGACGCAGTGCGCTTTGAATGTCCCTTTGTTCCTAGAACTGAACTAGGCTGCAAGGTTTTTGCCGACACCTCCGATAAGCCGAGAAACGAACTTCAATCCTCCCTTTCGAGAATATCGAAGTCTGGTCGTCTTTTAAGAAGCACATCGAACGTATTGAGCACGAGCATTTTCCTTGTGAAGGAAGAGGGCTGCGTAAACAACTCCATTTTGCGGATTGATCTTTGCAAAACTGAACGGAGCAGTGATGCGATTTTAGCTAGAGAGAGAAGATTATTGGACTTTTGCGATGGACATCGAACCATTTTGGTCGGGGACCTAACGGCGAGCCTTTGCCTTTTTAATTTAGTAGATCGACCAGAGAGAGCCGTAGACACTTTCCAACAAGAAGCGCCATTTTCCTGGAAGAGTGCGCGCGATATTTATTTTGGCATACCGATTGAGAATAGTGAGATGCCGGACGCATGTCGAGAGAACGCGGCAAGCATAAAAGAAGATGGCGCGCGCTTGGGCCGCGGCGCTAGCAACGACGCAAGCCGCTTTTCATTCCAGAAAGCACGCGATCTATTTTTCGGAATCACCCGGCCTGAGGATGCGTATCCTCGGTGTTAGAACTATGGACTTGGAATGTTGCGCTGTTCCCGTTCGGATGATTGCACCAGAGGCGCCAATCTAGGCCCGGATGTCGCTTCGCTCATCCGAGCTACTTGAGCGGACGCCGACCTCGATCCAGCCGCGCTGCTACTTCAACGCCAGGCTGCTGCAATACGCCGACGTCTCACCGGACCGCCAACCAGTGACCCGCCCGGCCTCCTTGCACTCGTCGTAGGTCTTGTAGTTGCCGACGTTACGGCATGTGAACGAATAGACGCCGCCCGAAGCATTGCAGCCGACCCAGGGCTTGTCGCCTGTCTTGAAGCTCGATTGGCAACCGCCGGCGCAGCTGTTCGTTTCGCGTTCGAGCTTGGCCAGCTTGGCTGCATCCGACATCGGTGCCGCAGCAGCGACCGGCGCAATGGCCGGCGATGTCCGCGATCCGGTCCCGCGGGCTGTCACGTGATGCGCCGGTCTGTGGGGCCTCGCCACATGCTTCGGCGCGTCGACCGCGACGCCGGGAAGCTGGGTGTCGGCACCGGTTGCAGTCGGCGTAGGCTGCGACATCGCCGTGCCGCCGAGGGCACACAGCAGCAATGCAATCGATGGGATCGAGACAGCGGGACGCGCAATGAAGCGTGACGACAACGTCATGGCCATGTCCTTCCAGATGCGGGATGGTCAATCCACCCCCGAAGACAGGATATCACGGGCCGGTTCAAGCTGCACCGTCAAATCCATGCAACTTGACGCGGGGCCGCCGCTAACTGAATCTCCCTTTCGGATCCGTGTACCGATACGTACAGGTGCCATTGTTCATGTCCGCATAAGTCTGAAAACCCGGCGGCGTTGCCGCTCCGCGCTCTCGTCAACCGCCCGTGGTGATCAACCACTGAAAGAACGTCATCAGAACGGCGACCACGATGGCCACGACGAAAAGATTTGGCTCCTGGAGCGGGCGGAAATCTTCGTTGCGTGCCGCCTTGATGCGGGCGCAGCCGTGAATGAGCATGGTCAACAGCACTGCGCCGGTCAGCGCATAAACCGAATAGACAAGCAGGGGGTGCATCCACTTCGAGTCGCAGACTGCCCTCATGCAGAAAGCCGGCTCGGGCAGACACAGGAAATTCTCGACGACGTCACTGGGGCGTGCGTAACGCCATCGGGTGAGCTCGAGCGACAGACACACCAGCGCCAGCGCGAAGGCCCATGTGCCCAGCATCGACGAGATCAGGGAACGTGCGGCGTCATAGTAATATTTCGAGCGCGGGTACAGCATTGCGATGATGCCGGCGACGCAGACCATCGACGCCACCAGAACGACGACAAGGGCTGCCGACGGCAGATAGCTGTCGATGTTGAAACCCGCCGGCAGCTGCCGCGCGTGATAGTATTGAAGCGGAACAACCAGCCACAGCAGCTTTGGGAAGACCTGCTGCATCCATTTGGTCTGGAGCAGCTTGTTGATCGGCAGAAAGCGCCGTTCGAGCCAACGCCTCCGGCCAGCCCTTGGCGCGATGCGGACCGCGCTTCCCGCTTGCAGGCTCATCGGTCTGCCCAAACGATTGTCTTTGACGTCACCGGAACCACCCGCCTGCCCTCGAGCCGCTTGATGACAAGCAGCGTCGACTTCGGCTTCCAGGCGGCGGCCGCCTGCATGGCGTCGTCATAGGCATTGCTGAACCAGCCGCCGCGCGGCACTGGCCCGGTCGGTATCGGCGACGCAAAGGAGACGCAGACGCCATTGGGCGTATCGCGATAGGCGAACTGCGAGCTCAGGCCCTGATAGCTCACGGTCAAGCCGTAGGCGCGCGGCACGACCGTCGTGGCGACTTCAAAGGCGGAGTCGAGATCGCGCCGGTTGATATCCGAGAAGCCATAGGTGTCCTTGAGATCGAACGCCTTGTCGTCGTCGGTCCAGACGCAATCATTTGCCGCCACATCCTGGATCGGCATATGGAAACGGCGGGTCAGATCGTAGTTCTTCTGGCGCGGGTGATCGGGATCCGACAAATGATGATCCAGATAGGCCGTCAGCGTCACGAGCCGGTCGCCCCCCTCGAATGCCGGAAGCACATCCCGGGAGCAGCGCGTCTTGACCGGCGGGCGGTAGACATAGGCCTTGTTCGCCCGCTTGCTCAGCTCGGCAACGGTCTGGCTCCGTACATGCCAGACGCCCTCATAGTCACGGCCCTGCCGCGACGGCACCGGCGTCGTGATCAGGACGAAGCGGGCATCCCGGTCGTAGGCGAGCGGCGTGCCGTTCACCGGCCAGAACTGGTATGGCGGCTGACTGCGGGCGTAGAACAGGCCGGGCTTGTTGACGGCTGAACAAATCGCCTGCTCATCGAACGTCTGCGCGACGATTGGCCCTGCGGAGACCGGCAAGAGAAGTGCCGCGACAAAGAGTTTCATGCGCATGACTTCATCCTCCTTAAGGGCCGGTCACAGTGCCGGCGTCGGGACCAGCCGCGGGCTCCGCCACGGACGCGGTCACTTGTGGCTGCGGCTGGAGCTGAGGCTGCAGCTGCGGCTGGGGCTGCGGTTGCGGTTGCGGTTGCGGCTGGGGCTGTGGCTGGGGCTGCGGCTGCGGCCGCGGCTCTGCTGATGCCGGTCCCGCCGCCGGCGCCGCCTTGGCGGCGTGTGCTCTGATAGTCTTCACGAACGCGTCGACATCAGGATGGGGCTGGCCCGCTGCGCCATCGATATGATCGATCGCAAAGCGGCCGAGCGCGCGATAGGCTTCGAATTGCGACTCGCCGAAGAATTGATCCGCAGTGCTTTCGTGCGGAAACACTGTTGCCTTCAAGGCGTAGCTGCGGACCGAGATCGGTTCGATGCCCTGGAAGTTCGGCTTGATGTAGACAAGGAGACCTTCCTTGGCGCCGTGACCGCGGTATTTGATTCTGGCGACCGCAAAATAGGGCCCTTCGACGGGCGGCGTCTTGCGGGACACCATCTTCAGCGCCTCGAATTCGATATCGACGTCCTGATCGATCGAAATTTTCCGGCACGCATTGCCGAGATCCTCGAATCCAAAATCCGGATCGCATCCTGCATCGCTGATGATGATCAGTCGGCAGCGGCGACGCACCATCTCGTAGAGGCCGAGATTGTCGAAGTGCCCGCCGTCGGAAAGATAGACATAGCCCTTCGTACCGTCAGTCAATCCCAGCGCTTCCTGGATCATCGGCCAGCCGGCGATCATGGGACCGGCATGCTGCCAGGTGCGTTTCCCGGCGGAGTTGGGATTGCCGAGCCAGGCGCCGAGGCGGACGTTGAAGAAGGTCAGCAGCAGACTGAGGGCAGGCGATGAATGATAGCCCATGTTGGGACTTGCGGCGGCGCCGGAGATCGCCATCGAGGTTCCGACGCTGATGCCCTTGCCGTAGTATTGCGAAGGCCGGTAGCACCCCGAAGCGCCGGTCAGATCGGCACGCAAGACCTGTGATTCGCGGTTCTGATCTCCGCACCCGCACCACCACGGCGTCACGACGAACGACATCGCCTTGCGCTCCTGCCATGCCAGCTCGCGCGTCGCGACGATGTTCATCGCGATGTTCTGCACGAGATATTGCGGCGGAATTCGTCCCTCGCCCGGATCGGCGTTGGGCCAGAGGCTGCTCAGATTGAGATTGTCCTTCTCGTCGAAATCCGTGAACGCATTGGGTTTGCGCTTCTCTTTCGAGGCGCCGAGAAAAGTCCTGATCAACCGGTTGCGATAGACACCGTGAAGCGAGAAGCGGTTGGTATTGACGAGCAGCGAGGCGACTGCGCCGACCAGCACCGTCCAGAACAGGCCCTTGGCGAGCGGCCACAGCACATCGAATTTCCTGTCGAACCAGAGCGCCCTGCGCTTGGGCAACTCGGGCAGGACGAGCCAGTCGACCGCCGCGGAAAGGACGCTCGCCAGGATGACGATGAACGCGGTCGCCGCGACCGCGAGGACGAAATTGAGCGAACGGCTGGCAAGGGTCGCATAGCCCTTCTTGAACACAGCCATGGTCGACGACGATTTTCCGACCAGGCTCGCGACCACGCCGGCGATCCCTCCGCTTGCAAGCAGGCCGCCGAGCGAGGGAACCGACCAATTGTAGAGATAGTTGACACCGTACGAACCGAGATAGACCACGGCAAGCGCCAGCGACCAGAACACCGCCGCGCGCGCGTGATAGCCCGCAGCCCGTCCCAGCCACTCCCGCTCGGCGTCGCCCCAGGAGACGCGGCCGGTCAGCGCGCAGTAAAGCAGTTCGGCGAGAAACACCGCGATCATGAACACCGACGGTCCGAGGCACATCAACAGGAACACCCTGACCGGCGAGACCCCCGTGTCGGGCGAGATCGCGTCCGAGGCACCGATGGCATCGATGATCCTGGCCAGCAGCAGACCGACGACGGCGCCCGAGGCCGTCAGCGCCAGGACGATCAATATCCCCTTGAGAAGCGTCGCAGAGCGTA
>Ga0307510_10008934_pt1 | contig 11934 bp, 16 predicted proteins | sample 12_EM_MG_FD_207224 | JGI IMG/M metagenome (GOLD analysis project Ga0307510, IMG submission 207224) | Populus trichocarpa ectomycorrhiza microbial communities from riparian zone in the Pacific Northwest, United States - 12_EM | ecosystem: Host-associated > Plants > Roots > Unclassified | place...
TTCACGCGATAGCAGCGTGTATTTGAGTGATATCAGCATTCGTAGGTGGAGAGCGGGCGTGGAGTACTTGCTCCCGCTTGTTTATTCGATCTCTCTATCCCCGCCGATCTGTACCGATCTCAACACACATTGCCTCCAACCACAACAAATTCAATGAAGTGGAGTGTCACAGGCATCCATGCCAACATCATCATCGTTAGCGGCATCCTTGATGCCCTCCAAATTCTTGTTTTCATCTGCAAGTACCTGGCACTAGTTCTTTGTTTGAATTCTCACATAACCGGCACTGATGTGCATCATGCAACCCGCATTCACCTGCCCTTCTTCCCCTCCCTCTTCCACTCGCATGTGTGGTCCTGCGCAACCATGTCTGCACTTGGAGGATGACCGCTCACACTGCTTTCTTCTTCCCAGACACTGGATGCCCGCGTACATGCCGCCATCACAGCACTGCCCAAGTTTTGTGCTCCCAGCCTTCACCTCAAGCTCTTGCGGGATCTGTTCTGGAAGATGTGACCCCAATTTAATCTATTTCCCTTCATTGTGCTTGCCCACATGCTCCTCCAGACCTTTCTAGATTTCAATGCTGCATATGTTGTGATTGAGTGAGTTCGATTCAACTTGTTGAGCTGCCGCCTTTGCTGCATTTATTTGTTTACACTGCTTCAGTTTGCAGAGCGGCTAAGTTTCCGAATCATGATGTCCTATAACTAGCTCTTGGGTGCCATCGCCTCCATTGCATGCTGGATTATCTGGATATTTAGCATCTTTCTTGGTTATGAGCCCATGTACTCTTTCTACCATTGTTGGTGCTTCCATGACTTGTATAATGTTCAGCATCCTGGGGAAGGATGAAACTCACTCTTGTTCCCATCCAGGTCATCCCATTGTGCTTCCCATCTACCTCTCCTCTCTGGCTTTCAACTTTGTTGCCATGTCCTCATACAACCACCTTTGCTTCCTCTAGCAGATCTGCACCTCTGGTGCAATATTGGATGAAGTGGGATGTCACTGACTTGCTGCTTCGAGCCACGCCAATGTCAGGGTATTGCCCAACAACATCGTCATCAGCGACATCATCTGTGTGATGTTCAACTCTGCACATTGCCTGCGCCAATGCAAATCAAGCAACTGCATTCACAACAGACAGGGCCACCAGCTCTTCATCCGAATACACACATCACTTGTGCCAAAGCAAGTCAGGCAACCCATGTTCACAATGGACAGACCGCCACCTTGTGTGCACAGTCTGGTGAGTGTATTTACCTTGATTCCATTGCACACGACACGTCCCCTGGCCCCTTCAAGTCCAGTTCAGGTTCAGACCTAGAAGAACCTGAACCAGACCTAAAGTTCAGTTCTATGTGGTTCAGCATCCGATATACCATAGGTCCGATACCCATGAAACCCACAGCTGGGGTATGGGTTTCTTATGGGTAGAATATCCTGACCCTCACCCTCACCCGACTGCACCCTACCCAGAACCCGCCGGGTTTACCATACCCTTGCCAATCCCTAGTCGGAAGGGTCGTGCGTGACGGGTGGTATGACAGCTATCGAGGAGGCGTGTGCACTTCTGGTATCAGTCGGTGATCCGCGTGTCGTCGGAAATGAGGTGAGACAAGACGAGACGGGAAGGGAACTTGAGGGGAAGAGGAAAGGAATCGATCAAGGGCGAGGCGTGTGAGGGACGAGGGGGAAGGTGGCGTTCGGAGGACGTCACGTGGTCGATGTTGTCGGATTCTGAGCTGGCTCCAGTGCGTCCATACCGTACCTTTCATCCTCCCCGTCAATTCAGCGCTGACGCGTGGATGTTCAGCCACCCCCACATAGAACTACTTACGCGACTCAACATCGCATCGACGTTCGACACCTCAATGGCCAGACGCACCATCGAAGCCCTCGACGATGCTAGCAGCGAACTGGAATCGCTGAAACATCGGTTCAGAATTGTGGTGCTGGGTACGGTGATGGTTCTACTCGGGCCACAGCTAAGTGGCATATCTTCGCAAGGTAATGTAATCGTGATGCTGTTGCCACCTCTCCTTCACCTCCGCACGGCTTTGTTTTCCATTTCAAACCCGAATGCCGTGCATCAACAAACAACAACGACGAACGTGGCGCCGCGAACGCGCTCCGTGCCTACAAGACATACGGAAATGACGATGTTCATGCGCCTCCCCCGCGACGCGGCCCAGAAGCCCGGATTGTGCATCTTCGTCGGTATTCCCTTCATTTCCCCATTTCCCACTCTCTTCACCCCTACCATTTCGGGGAACCGTGTGAGGTCAAGTCCAATGCTTATGAGAGTCTATCATACCGTCACAGGTGTTGAACGACGCAACGATGGCGAGTCGCCTGGCCCGGCGGCACTCGACCCATCCTTCACGTTCATGACTGACGCCACGCTTTGGCTTGCGCGCTCCCTGGAACAGGACCACGAGGTACTGACCACAGAGGTGCTTCGTTCACGCATATCGATGCGTAGCTGTTTATATCATGGCACTGCTAGTTGTTGATGATGTATCGCTTCCTAAGACGACCGGGCCGCGTTGCGCGTTTCGTATAAGAGACGGGAGGTTGATGGCAGCTTCGTCCGTGATTCCCGCCTGTATTTCTATTCCGACTACTGGCCAAATGCAGAATCTATTCAGAGCCATCCCTTGTCGGTACGCCTGAGGGAGTGGAAAGCATGCTGAGGCTGGCATATGATTCAGGACGTTGCCTATTATTGACTGTACTTGAACGTGATAAGTGTTTATCGAAGATGGTTTGTGCTGCTAATTTAGACCCTTATTAATACAGTAGATGGGCCAGGTCGCATCAAACGGAGGAGTGTGGTGTTTGTCACGTATCGCTGCAGATCAGTGCCACTAGTTTAAAATGGATGCTTAACAAACCAACTTTGAAACAGACCACGAACCGACATCTGTGAATTATGCACCATAATGAACGAAACCCGACCGTGACGCTCCAAATTATCCCTCCCTTTCCCCGCAGTTTCCTCTCGAAGTGCCTCCGCCATTCCCTCGTAATAGTTCCCACCTTTGGTCTCGTACGAGAAAACCAACTCGTAAAAGGATCTAGCCAAGTCCCGCCCATCGATATCTGCTATTGCCCACATCGCGTCCCGACGACACTCCAGAATCCACAGAATTGCATAGCAGCAGAAAGATGGGCCACCTCATTCGCGATACTCTCCTCTGTCAGTCATGTTGGGACTTGGAAGCCTGGAAGGTCGTGTAGATGTAGGAATGCATGAGTGATGGGGAGTAGAAGGACACTGAACAGCCGTTGGGGAGATGGGTGACCTCACCGGCGTTCACATACAGCGGTTGGATCTATTGGCAATTCGCAATTAAAGAATGGGTACTCCATTAGTAGATTGATACTTCTGCCATTCAAGGGGGGCCCAGTGGCTCAACGGTTACTTCTCCAATGTTGCAACTTGAAACGATCGCATGTTTAAATTCTTCTGAAGTAGGCTGCATATATAACGACTTAGATTGTGAAGAGGAGTACATCATATTGGTTTGTCCTTTTCACCTACGACACCATTTTCGATATAAATTTCATTCGGAACGTATTACAACATGAATCAAGAGTCCCTAACGAGAAGCATTGGTAGAAGGACATTACTTTATTGTACAGTCATTAGCCTGAGCATTTCGTTCATGTTGTTGTGGACTGCTGGATCTGCGGTATAACCTGGACTGCCGCGTTGGCGCTGTGCTCAACGAGGAACCGTGCGAGATCTCCTGACGCCTGATGGAGGGGAGTCAACCCACGCTGGTCCTGGGCTGCCGCGTTGGCGCCGTGCTCGACGAGGAACCGTGCGAGGTCGAGATGACCCCCTACTGATGCCTGATGAAGCGGAGTCGACCCATCCTGGTCCTGGGCTGCCGCGTTAGCGCCGTGCTCGACGAGGAACCATGCAAGGTCGAGGTGACCCCATCTTGACGCCAGATGGAGCGGAGTCGACCCATCCTGGTCCTGGGCTACCGCGTTGGCGCCGTGCTCGACGAGGAACTGTGCGAGGTTGAGGTGACCCTCTCCTGACGCCAGATGGAGCGGAGTCGACCCATCCTGGTCCTGGGCTACCGCGTTGGCGCCGTGCTTGACGAGGCACCGTGCGAGGTTGAGGTGACCCTCTCCTGACGCCTTATGGAGCGGAGTCGACCCATCCTGGTCCTGGGCTGCCGCGTTGGCGCCGTGCTTGACGAGGCACCGTGCGAGGTCGAGGTGACCCCCTTCTGACGCCTTATGGAGCGGAGTGGACCCACGCTGGTCCTGGGCTGCCGCGTTGGCGCCGTGCTCGACGAGGAACCGTGCGAGGTCGAGGTGACTCCCTTCTGACGCCCAATGGAGCGGAGTCGACCCATGCAGGCTCTGGGCTGCCGTGTTGGCGCCGTGCTCGACGAGGAACCGTGCAAGGTCGAGGTGACCCTCTCCTGACGCCCGATGGAGCGGAGTCCACCCACGCTGGTCCTGGGCTGCCACGTTGGCGCCGTGCTTGACGAGGAACCGTGCGAGGTCGAGGTGACCCCCTAATGACGCCTGATGGAGCGGAGTCGACCCATCCTGGTCCTGGGCTGCCACGTTGGCGCCGTGCTTGACGAGGCACCGTGCGAGGTCGAGGTGACTCCCTTCTGACGCCTGATGGAGCGGAGTCGACCCGCGCTGGTCCTGGGCTGCCGCGTTGGCGCCGTGCTCGACGAGGAACCGTGCGAGGTCGAGGTGACTCCCTTCTGACGCCTGATGGAGCGGAGTCGACCCACACTGGTCCTGGGCTGCCGCGTTGGCTCCGTGCTCGACGAGGAACCGTGCGAGGTCGAGGTGACCCCCTCCTGACGCCTGATAGAGCGGAGTCGACCCACGCTGGTCCTGGGCTGCCGCGTTGGCACCGTGCTCGACGAGGAACCGTGCGAGGTCGAGGTGACCCCCTCCTGACGCCTGATAGAGCGGAGTCGACCCACGCTGGTCCTGGGCTGCCGCGTTGGCTCCGTGCTCGATGAGGAACCGTGCGAGGTCGAGGTGACCCCCTACTGACGCCTGATGGAGCGGAGTCGACCCATCCTGGTCCTGGGCTGCCGCGTTGGCTCCGTGCTCGATGAGGAACCGTGCGAGGTCGAGGTGACCCCATCTTGACGCCTGATAGAGCGGAGTCGACCCACCCTGGTCCTGGGCTGCCGCGTTGGCTCCGTGCTCGACGAGGAACCGTGCGAGGTCGAGGTGACCCCGTCTTGACGCCTGATGGAGCGGAGTCGACCCACCCTGGTCCTGGGCTGCCGCGTTGGCGCCGTGCTCGATGAGGAACCGTGCGAGGTCGAGGTGACCCCCTTCTGACGCCTGACGGAGCGGAGTCGACCCATCCCGGTCCTGGGCTGCCGCGTTGGCGCCGTGCTCGACGAGGAACCGTGCGAGGTCGAGGTGACCCCATCCTGACGCCAGATGGAGCGGAGTCAACCCACGCTGGTCCTGGGCTGCCGCATTGGCGCCATGCTCGACGAGGAACCGTGCGAGGTCGAGGTGACCCCCAAATGACGCCCAATGGAGCGGAGTCGACCCACCCTGGTCCTGGGCTGCCGCGTTGGCGCCGTGCTCGAAGAGGAACCGTGCGATATCAAGATGACCCTCTCGGGATGCCAGATGCAAAGGGGTCAACTCGCCATCGAAGTTTCGAGAATTCAGATCCTGTGGGCCAATGGCTAGGACCTTTACAACGTCGAGTAGACCGCAAAATGTAGCATAATGTAAAGGCGTCCCACGGGGTGAAAAAGGCTTTTCAGCTCGTTCGGGCGACCGCCTCCAGGAGTGTAATGATGGGTCACATATCCAGAGCCAAATCGCAAAATGTGGTTTCGTCCGGTCAAAGAGTCGTTTCATCCCCTCAATGCCATTTTGCGACACACCCTCGAAACGAGCATGCTCAAACCAGTGCTCGCCAGCGTATTCAGCAAGAGGATATTGCACCAGGCTGTCCTTGGTGACATTTTCGGGCAGGTGCAATAGAATACCTAGACATGCTTGGGCGATAACGGTATGAGCAGGTGACAAAGAAATGTGGTAACGGCTGGCAATTGTGTCGCGTTTTTGGGCAAAGCGGGTAGACGTCAAGAACTCCTTGACAGAGAAGTGCCCAAATTGTACGACCCGGGAATTCTCGACGTTGACTAGGGAAAGTAATGTGGAACATATTGATAGCACAGCTTTCACTGGATCTTCCAGGCGACAATCCATGCGAAATTTTGGAATCGGTCCCGCGTTGAAATCAAATGCGAGAATTTCTGCCAGTTCCTCGACTTGAAGGGGGCGGGAAGCCACGGCGACACATTGGAGGAGCCGCTGGGCATCTTCCCAGTTTACATCTCCGATCTCCTCCAAGGTACGTTCATAGGTCTCATCGAGAGTCGCTGGTAATTCGTTCAGAGCACGCTCAAGATTCTTTGGGAGGGATTCGGCAAGGTATTTGAGCTGGCAATCCACCCATCGAAACCTACCAAACGTATGGGTGAGAGTCGTGAAGGTATAGCTTGAGGGTATAAATGCCTTACATTCCATCCGCTTTTTCGGTCAAGACGTCAATCACAAGCTGTTTATGCTTCGGGTTCCAGCTTTTCATCTTTTTATCCATGTGAACGATCGACTTGATATAGTCCTTAATGTCCTTCTTTTGTCCACTTTCGTTCTCCAGAGAAACAGAATGGAAAGATAAAGGCTCAAGGATAGCTTTGATGTCGACCTCCGGTCGGCTAGCGACACACAAGCGCAGGTTTTGCAGCTGTGCCTTGACAAGCCCATCCAAAAACGATAGAACCTGCTCACGAAGGAACGACTGAGTAGATGTGTTTGGACTTTCGTCCAACCCATCCACAATCAGATAAACTGGTGGCCCCGGCAGTTTCACCAAGTCTACTAAACACCGGATAAGCTCTTCATCGCGGGGGCTTTGTGCACCGGAGCGGTGTGTCGAATAGAATGTGGAAAGAATGTTGTAGTAGGAATCGGACTGGTCGCAAAGCTGGAATAAGATGGAGGAGAGTAGCCCCCGGAGGTCCTTCTTTAGGTCGTCCCTGAAGTCGTAGAAATACATAGCCAGTGATGCGCCCCCCGATTTCCGCATTGTCTCGATGTCTTCGATTATCACAGAACTGGCCAACAACGTAAGTCCCCAAGATGAAATACGGACAGATTAATGTTGGCGTACCAAATGACGCTTTTCCCAGCGCCCGCTACAAAGGGAAGACTATCAGTGTCTGTAATAATGTAAGCGCCGGGGGGTAACTGACGTTTCCCATTAACCCATAGGAGGGAACTCGGTCCAGAGGCTTTCCATTCTGAGAATGTCTTGCTGTTAACAAACCAGGACCCGGTCTCTTTGTGCCGTGATCCACAGGCGATGTTATAGTTTTTCCACGGATCTGGGGGGGAGAGCCAGGTTCGAATGTCCCTCTGCAACTGGGCACCTGCCAGGCAATCTAAGCGGTTCCATGCAGTATTGCGAAGCGTTAGAAGATGACTAACGTTGCGACTCATACATGTCTTTCGCCATTTTGGGTAAGATTTCTAGCGCTCAGTCAGACAAGGAAGTGCCCGTTATCGCCGACAAAACGTACTGATGTCTTCCCGGATGCACTCAACGGATGCTTTGACGGCTAGAGAGGGATTTTTAGTACACGTTGGATTACTAGCAGAGTGTGTTTGCTCACCGCTGACGACCCCTAGAGTCTGAGCTACGACAGTCCTAAGCTCGTCTTGCGTAAGTCCGTCCAGTCTCCGTAGGGCCTCCTTGATGTCCTCGTCTGCCGCCTTGCCACTCAAAAACCTCATAAGTTTGTCTGCGTCGCGCTCAGTAAGGTAACACATCAGCGAGGACGAACTCACCTCGTTTTCGCTCGTTGAGCTTTTTGGTCACCAAAGCGAGCGTGGAGATTAATTCCTCCATTATCTTAACCACCATCCCAACCATTGCGGGCGGAAGAGTTGTGTTTGTATATATACCGAGTCGACCGATGAAGTTTTCGATTGACTGGAGCCAGTCAACGAGTGCGTCGAAGTTGTATATCTCGCCCTTTGCAAACTGGTTCACTTGGGTGTCACAAGGAAATCTACATATAGACCAGAGGACGGCACATACGTCGAGTAGTACACAGAGACAAGCCTGTATGGCTTTCGCGGGTGGAAAGGCCTGTGAAAAAAGGTCAGAATATGAAGCGGTCATCAGCACCTTCTAACGTACCTGGACGACAGCGTCGGGAAGGGAGGCAGAAGAAATCGGTGTTAGAATTGATACAATAGTCCTCATCGGTTTAGTGATTCTTTCACTTTCTCTGACATCCTTTGCTTTATCTTGCAAAAGGTTATTAAAGTCCTCGACCGAGTTGCAATTCTGGAGTTGCAAGGCAAGAGGATGTTTGGATAAAGTGATGCCCGTCTTCCTCTCGTACCGCAGCAAGGCAAATTCGAGAAGTCCTTGAAAAGTAACGGATTCGGACTGGTTAGCCATCTCGCGAGTGAGGAAGAAATGGATCTTCGGGGAAGGGGGGTGGTTCGCTGTGAAGAATGGCGAGATAGTGGGAAGTGATAGGGCAGAGTGTTTGGGCGCAGTCCGTTGTGCCGCATGTATTTGTATGTATTCACTCAGCCGCAAGGTGATTACTCGAAACAGACGAGCACAAATTAGGTCGAGCGCTGGACTGTCGTACTCAGTGCGGAAGAGTTGAGATGTCGGTCCTTCCAACGGCGGAAGTCCAACAACTCGTCGTCTCTATTCCGAATATTATATTGGTTGAAGCTCACCGGTCCCAGTACCGCACGAGAAAACGTATGATCGCATGAGTAGAGAAATAAAATTAAGACACCCCACATCCAAGCATTTCATACAACGTAATCAGTTGTCATGGGATGCATCGCAGCAAAGTAGTAGACAGTAAGTGCTCACAGATCCGAAAAACTACGCCCGACATCAGCATGTGCCGGAACAAGAGGTCACGACATACTTACCGGTCGGGCATGAAGACCGGGGCGAGAAGACTCCAAATATAAAGAAGCATGCAGACCCACGAACTGACGACACGCATCCACATCGCCGTTTCGGAGCGCCCGATGTAGATGTCGTCACCGTCGGTCGAAGGCGAAGACGGGCCCGCACGAATAAAGTTCCTGAGTACGGCGTAGAAATTGTCAGCGCGACAACGGGAAATGCGAAGGGTATACTCATACCAGTCGGTGAGCAGCATCGCCACGTACATAGCGCCAAGTACAAAGATGATGTGGAACCAAGAATACTAAAAGGGTGTCAGATGAGCCAGATCAGTGTTCAAGCGGACGAACATTATAACGGGTGCCAGAACGCTCGTCATCCCGCGATTCACCATAGTCGTCATCGTCCTCTTCATCGTCCTCCTCATTGAGCGCAGAGCGAGGAATGGCCCTGGGAAAACAACTCTACAGCGACTCTATAGCATAGCGAGATATACTTACCCGGCTTCAACAGCAGCAAGGAGCGCCTGGTACCGTGGCGTATCTGTACGGCTTGGTTGGCTGCTCACAATGCCAACCTCATGACTGTTACGGTCGTCGGACAGCTGAATCTCGCCCTGGCGCTTCTTCCCCACCAAAGCACGGCTCTGCGTTGCAGCACGCGTGGTGGAATACGCGATAGCAATGAACGTTAGGGCAGCACCGAGGACAAGGGCAGTGGTGCGGGTGCCGCTCGCCGCGCCCGAGCGGAAGGGGTTGCACTTCTCGTGGGTGTGGTTGCCAACGGCAGACATTACGAGGTACGTGCAATAAACAGCTACCATTCCACTCTGGGCGAGTCCCGAACGTGGGTTGTATTCTTGCACAACGGGGTGAATGCAGAGGATGGTGATGATGATAGCGAGGACAAGGTTGAATGAGATGAAAAATTGGTTGAGGGTACAGCCGGAGCTTGCGAAGTATGCGTACAACACGCCCGTCATGGTGAACGTTGCCACATACATACCGGCTGTCGAACCGATGAGAATCCATTGCCAGAGGTTCGAGTTGTTGGAGCTCTCCCATTTCTCGAGACAAGTCTCTGACCAGGAGTGGGCAAAGTCCACCAAGAGAACCAGGCCAAGAAGGATGAAGGCAGTGGCACCGATAAGAGTGACATAGTTGCCCCAGAATACGAAGAAGCCATTCGGAATGAAGAAGGATATGATGACAAACACGAGCCAAAGTAGAACCTTTGGCCCCCACCAACTATCATGACGTGAACAAACATCGAGAAGAGATCACTGCGACACACACCCATTTTGAATGGCCGCCCGCTTGTCACGAGTACCACGAACACCGAAGAGCGAAATACTGAGGATGATATGGAATAGTGCGAGAGCGAAGCAGACGCGGTGAACCTATTGGGATGAAACACAAGTCGACATCCCGGGAGAGAAGGCACCCACTGCAAGGACACCGTAGCATTTTCCTTCCTCGCAATCCATCTTTATGTAATCGTAGCTCCACTTCTCGATTAGTTGGATCATGAATCGGGTCTTCATGAGCCACGCCAACATGGAGTTCAGCGCAAATATCATCTAACATTAGACATAAGAAAGGTCAGATAGAGGACAGGGTGGGAGGATCATACGGCAAAGCCTATACGAGTTGCGATGGAGGAGTTGCAGTTACAAGACTTGCAGAACATCGAGGCTATTTGTTCCGGGATAACTAGAGGTCAGAAGATGACTACGTCGAGAGTCGAGAAGCACGAACCTGCGGTGGAAGTGAAACAGAACGCAAGGCCAGCAAGACATGAAGATGCGACCGTGCCGAGCACGCCTGTAAACGGGAGAGAAAGTAAGAGGCCCATCGATGATCAAACTGCCAAGGGCTTCGTTCTGGTTTGAGGTTGTTCTGCTTGTCGCGACCTCCGCCCACATAATACATAGCCCCCCGCAGCGCAGTGGCTTTGTAATCTCACGTGATTTACTGCCTCTTCCGCCGCACAAGCAGAATTGAGCGATAAATGCGGGCCATCCTCGAACCCGTATACTCTATAGGGCCTTTATCTTGATGCCCCCAACTTCAGCCCTGACTTTTTTCACCGTGGAGTACGAGTCTGTACGACCCTCGTGAATAGGCCGCGAACGCCCGATCTTGACCCTGGCATGGTCGCCACCCTTTGCGTTCTCTCTAATATTGATGGCACGACACTCCCCTGCGAGCACTCCGAGAAGCTCATATGCCTCGCTACGTCCCTCAACTCTGACTTTCGTGGTCCTTATCCAGTGCCTCGACAGCGTCCTTTCTGTCCCTGTCATCCGCAACCTAGGATGCTGGTGGTGGGCTCTGTTATCCTTCCCCGCCCGTATCATATTCCCTAGAAGGAATGCTTAGTATTGTGTTTAAATTGGGAAAGAAATGCAATTCCCTAGGAGAAGTGTCTCAGCAGGCCAATGAATCAGGTGGTAATCATCGCTCAATATGGCGTTTCACCCTAGTCATTCCATACCCACAGCGCTTTTAATACAATATAAGCACGGGAAGCCTCAACGTCAGATTAACCTGTTATTTCGGTCTGTCTCACAACGTATCCGAGTGTCGTATTCGATGAGTATCCTTGTACCGTACTGAAAGGGCTCGGATGTGGGCTTGAATGATGGTTGCCATTCGTATGGCTTGCTATTGAGCACGTTTTGTCCTCCTTATTAATGTCGCCCGGGCCCAGGCCTTACTACCTCGAGATGCTGAATTCGGAGAACGAACTGGGTGAAGACGGTGACAAAAAGTCGCACACAGAACTGAGGGTGTCCGGCGGCAGTAGTCCGGTGGTCAACTACACACGACGGGCAAGAATGGATAAGCCATGTCTGCTTATAGTCTGCTTATGGTCCAATTAATGTCTAATAAATTGACATCCCTTTACCGTCACCTTATCTTAAATAAGAATAGTTGAACAATTAGAAA
>Ga0307510_10008935_pt1 | contig 11933 bp, 8 predicted proteins | sample 12_EM_MG_FD_207224 | JGI IMG/M metagenome (GOLD analysis project Ga0307510, IMG submission 207224) | Populus trichocarpa ectomycorrhiza microbial communities from riparian zone in the Pacific Northwest, United States - 12_EM | ecosystem: Host-associated > Plants > Roots > Unclassified | place...
AGCTGCTAATTAACATTTTCATTGCCTCTAGGCTCTAGCCCTTCAAAGGCAGGTATTTAAGTTTAGCTTTCATTGCCTTCGGCTCTTGTTAAATTTGTTTGAAAAAGGCCTCGAAAGAAGTATGATTTTTTTTCATGGACAGAACTGAATGAGTTGAGAGATTTTATTATGGAGAGGAAGGAGACGATGGACATCCAGGAGCATGAACTGAGATCATTTTTGAGACTCCAGCAGCAATTAATAATGATTCGGCTGATCATTCCCAGTCAAGCACATAAACGACATTACGAGCACAGAAATACAGAGATGAAGGATTACTGTTCAAACACTTTCCACCAAACGATCAAGAAGATTAACTAAAAGGATTATGGTTGCAGAGTTGTACAGAAAATACATTATAAAATTCATAGCTTGTTATGTTTTACATACATTTAAACAGAATCTCTGAGAAAGGGACTTCCGGTTAAAGTTTTTCATTGTTTAGAATTAAGGGGCACATCCACCAAAAATCAACTACCCACCTTTATTCCCCTTGTTATGGCTACGATTCCCCTGCTGCTCTCAGCGGCTGCACCAAAAGGAACCGTACAAAACAAAACAAAACAAAACAAAACGGACCACATCTACTATCAGCAAAACCATCATCAAGGAGATCAGTGGCGTTTTTCCTCTGCTCCTCGAAACATGCCATTATCATCTGGAGGTATCATGCCATCTTCATCGGCTGGAATCATTCCCTCCTCCTCTTCTTCTCCAACATAAGAACGAGGCCCAGCATTAAATCCTCTATCATGTCCACTGCTCGGTGATCTCCCCCGCTCCTGCTGGGCATGGTAAGAGGATGGCCGACTTTGTTCGATCATTTCCTTGTGGAAACTCCCACCACTACCATGATAAGGGGATCGAGACCTCTCGCGGTGGACTTGACGTGGTGGGGATGCCCGACCCCTTTCCATTATTGCCTTGTGAAAACTGCTACCACCACCACCAGCACTAGGTGATCGAGACCTCTCGTGCTGAATTTGAACAGGGATGGATGCCCGACCCTTTTCCATCATTGCCTGGTGAAAACTGCGCACTGGTGGAGCCCTATCATGCCTGTCCGGGCTCCGACTATGGCTTTTATCATGGTTCCAACTTTTACTGCGATCACCCCAACCTGATCCCTTGTCAGGGCTCCGATTGTGATTGTGGCCTTTATCATGTCCATCACCGTATCCCCGATCATACCTGTCCACAAGTATCAAAGGCATTTCCTACCGTTACAACACTAGGAACAGCAGTAATAGCTTGGAATTCATTTGCATCTTCACAAATTCAACTTTAACCCAAATAAAGTACATAAAACAGTTCTTATGATAGCAAAACGCAAAGGTCATTTATTAAAACCATGAAGAACCTAAATGCAAAAAACAGATTGCCATGGAGTTGAAAGAAACAAAAAAATAAGGCTACTGCAAAAGACAAACAAAAAAAAAACAATGTTACAATCATTATTAGTACAATGGAATAACTTAAATAAAAGAAATGCTGTGCTGGACGCAACAAGTTCCCATTTCTGTAAAATCACTTCATACTTCCAAGGTAGCCCAAATGAAAATAAGATATTTAAAGTTATGAAGAATTCAAATTAGCCAATGTACCTGTCCCGCGACTCATGGTCATTTCCACGGCCTCCACCTCTTTCTGGTCTGCTAGAAGAGGAGTTGGACATTCCCCAACTACCCCTTCCACCATAACCAAAATCACTGCGCCCACCGCGCCCCCCATCATGACCGCCAGAGCCCCAACGTCTAAACCTTCCCATCCCCCCACCACCACGTGAAGCCATATCACGTATCTCTGGAGGGACCTGCTGATTTGCTCCTTCCAGAACTTTGATGAGATCTGAAGCATGCTTTGCATCCTGGTCACCAAAGAATGTGTAGGCCACTCCAGTGGCCCCTGCCCTCCCAGTTCTCCCAATCCTGTGAACATAATCTTCCACTCCAGTAGGGAAGTCATAATTGATAACCACTCTGAAACAAATTCAAAACTAATTATTACCATAGTGATTTATCTTGTCAACTCAGACAAGAAAATCAGGAAATGTGAAAAAACATGTATGGTATCAATGAAGTGTGGACAACTCATAACATATTCCTCTAAGTTCATCATCCAAACATTAGTTGGTATAGAAAATCCAAATGACAGAATGATGGAATCGAGATATACAAAGCTTCTGCATGAGCAAAAAACTGGCAGCCATTGCACAAAAGGGCACACAATGGGATGCAGAAGACACATGTGCTTCCAAATAAAGACTTGAAACTCCTAGAATTCTCATTTAGTTAGTGTAAGCAATGCAAATAAAGATGTCCAAAGCTTTGTCTAATGAAAAATCTTTCCAAACACTTTTTTCAGAAAGTTCTACAAATCTTTGCATAAATTTATCAGGTATTTTGATTAAAACTTAGGTTGCTTTCTGATTAATTCAATGCAGGAATACTAAGACAGTTGAGGGCCAGGACGGAAATACGATTGGAGAGGCAAAATGTAGGCTCAGTTTGTTTGCCAGAAAACCAACTGATTTTGGAAACAAATTCCATGGAAATTATTCTGAGAAAACAAAATATCCATGATGTTTGGCTATGTTATGTGAAACCACTGGACAATGTTTTCCAGTATTTGGCATGAACCAGAAATCAACTTCATATTACCTTTTTTGAATAATACAATTGGTATAACAAACTATTTTTTTTAATGATAATAACTTTAATACAATTTTTTTGCAGGTTCTTCAAGCTATTGAATCTTTAGGATACGCTTTCCCTTTGTGGAGAGGGGAAAACAAATTCCCCCAAACAAAGCATAATTTTTCAATCTCTGGAAAACATTCCTTTGACTGGTTTTCCTAAGTTGCACCAAACATGGAAAACTAAAAATGTTTTTCAAATAAGCATAGCCTAAGAGAAGAAAAGGTAAATTTTTTCAAAATTTGCTGACATCCCAAAGAAATACAGCATGCAGCCGGGCTCAGGAATCAAGATATTATAACTGTATTGTATACAATTTCCCTGAAGCTAAATAACTTAACAATTAATAAGACCACAGTGTGTAATCAATACAAACATTCTAGCTACAATATATAGGGACAGTCCCTAACCTGATATCTTTAATGTCTAGTCCTCGAGCAGCTACGTCAGTAGCTACAAGTATTGGAGACCTCCCAGTTCGGAACTGACTCAGAACATAATCCCTCTCGCTCTGAGATTTGTCACCATGAATAGCAGCAGCTCCAAATTGGCGGGTTAGGTTGCGAGAAAGTTGATCACACATCTTCTTGGTTGAGCAAAAAATAATAATCTTTGATCCAGATTCTTGTGACCGCAATATCTGCTCTAACCGTCTATGTTTTTCCAAGGGTGCCAATAATTCAACATACTGAAAGAGCATAACACATACAAGTTATTCAACCAAACAAATGCTTATGAATATACTCTTGCTCTTAAGTAACACTGAAATGGAAGGAAGTTTAAAAGGACAAAACATCTAATCTATTTGTTAAAAGTCCAAATTTACTTTGGGCCACATCAGAACAGAAAAGGTAGAGTTCAGACCTGTGTGATTGACTTGTTTGCCACAAGCTCATCTACGTTGCCGATATTAACCTGAACAGGATTGACAAGAAGATCTGCTGCAATTTTTCTAACTTCCTTTGGCCAAGTTGCTGTGTACATGAGGGTCTGGCGACGAGCAGGCACTTCCTTTACAATCTTTCGTATCTGGGGTTCAAAACCCATGTCCAACATGCGATCAGCCTCATCTAGTACAAGGTAAGAAACTTGACTGAGGCTAACTCTCCTCATTTCAAGAATGTCATTCAAGCGACCAGGAGTGGCAACCACAATATCTGCTCCTCTGTCTAGTTCTTTTAACTGGGGACCCTTTGGTGCTCCTCCATACAAGCACTGAAAGACAACATATCATAGAAAACATGAGTCACATCACAAAAAGGCATTAATAAAAAAAAAAAACTCAGAATATATTAATAAATAGATTAACAAATAATTTTGGACCAGAAAATACACATACATGTGAACAGATCTACATAACACATGCATATTAAACCATGAATAGCATACCGTGCAGGAAAATCTTGATGATTTTCCAAACTTCACAGCTTCAACTTGTATCTGTGTTGCCAGTTCTCTTGTTGGTGACAGTACCAGCACTGTTGGACCCAGTCGAGGGTCATTACAGCTGCGCTTGAGATGGATAAAGCCTGGAATTAGGTAACCTAGTGTTTTACCCGAACCAGTCTTGGCAACGGCCACTATATCTCTACTTTGCAATGCGATCGGCCATGATTGTGCCTGAATTGGAGTTGGGGCAGAGAACCCTGCATTGAGTACCTGGAAAAAGCAAAAACCCAGCAAGGACCATAAGCTGAGGTACTGGCTTCAAGATTCTGGTCGATTTTCTTTGGACTTATAGAGTGGTGAATGGCAGAAGAAGCATCATCCCCCATATGCAGTCGGCAAATGCTTGCTGATGCAAGCTGGAGCAGGAGGAGGCCTCTTCTTCCGTTCGGACCAAGTGGTAGACTATAACATCACCAATGACAGTCCCAGCCACGAACTTGGGCGATTCAGAAAACCCTCCCAAAAAAATGGTCCACCATATAAGGGCGCTCCAAATTATATGCAAGGCCCCAAAGGGAGGGCAGCACAGCGTACGACATTAGCTCCTCGCAGGAGCAAATATCGCACCTGCGACAAAAAGTACAGAGGGCAAAAGCATTAACGAGTCTGAAACTCAACATTGGACCTCCATCAATCACATAACTTAGCATGAGAAACACTTTTCATGGTTTTTCTAACTTACAAGAGCTCCACGCCTCAGGTTCTCTATACACAGAGAGAATAAGGAACTAGAAACGCATACCTCTTTTAAAATCTCGGAAGGAAAGCCAGTAGTTTCAAATGATGTTAGAGGAGGGGGCACTTCATCACCCTGTGAATAGTTATCAGGGAAAATTTTAACATCTTATCTAATGATCAACTACAAAGTTAATATAAACAAGGACTGCATGCAGGTTCTAAACCACTCATGCTCTCACAGATTAATTTCACAAAAATAATTATGTAGCAAATAGGCTAATCTATTTTTAAATGCAAACATCAAACATTCCTATAAGAATGTCCACAAAAAAAAAAAATCATGTCCGGTGATAGGGGAGTGAAGCAGGGAAGAAAGAGATAGATTAAGCAGGGAAGAAAGAAATCCATGAACTCACAGTGACAGTTATTTCATGGCGGCGGCGATAAGCCTCTCCAGACATACCACTTCCTCCAGCTGATGATCCATATACCCGAGCAGAGAGTCCATTGGCTGTTCCATTTGGGACATTTTCAGATTGAATTGCTGCACCTCTTGCACTCTAAGAAAAATTAAGGACGTCGCATCAGATCACCGCAAAACAAAATTACATCTTGGTGAGGATCTATATGCAGGAAAGCTTAAACAGACAATTCAATACTACCACACATTCACATTCTTTATGGTTTGAAATCATATATCAACACTGTCGTAACTTTGATGGCAATCCATACCTGATTACTACTGCTAATACTCCTGGTTACAGCATCAGGTTTTGATCCAGCATTGTTGGCTCTTCCATACCTATCATCTTCCTTAACCGAGGGATTATACCCCCGATGAGAAGACTGGTGAACTTGAACAGAAGAAGTAATGGGTAGTGACGAAACAGACTTCGGCAGAGTAGGCCTCTCATACTGAGTAACATTGGTCTCTGGATTCCAAAAATAAAGGTAACCGGTTTTACCATCAACTAAACCTCTCCATGGTTTCGGGAGAGTCGGGTCCTCCGGTGCATACCGTGGACCCACGGAAGACGCAGTCGCTGTAGCGGCCATTTTAATCAAAACCCTAAAATAATTACCCCAATAAGCTTAAATGAGTAAAACAAATAAATTAAAAAAAACTTTAAAAAATTAATCAGAAAAAAAAAAGAGATGAAAAGGCAGATCTAATTAATTAATACAAGTATTTTCTCATCGATCAAACAGGTTACAGAGACCCTTGATTCTATACTTTCTAAGATCAAACAGATTCAGATCTGATATTAGAAATAACAATAATAATTTTGGACCATAGAAGAGAAAATAGTACCTGACGGCGTCGTTGCAAAGAGAAAAGAGGAATGCTGTGGTTCTTTCTCTCTCCCACCCTCTCTGAATGTTTTAGATGCTTTTTAGAGAGAGGAGTGTTGAGAGAGGAAAGAGGGAGGCACCTACCACGGAGCGTGTATTTATAGAATATGGCAGCAAAGCGGAGCAGATATTATTACTTATTTTAAAGTAAATTATTATTCTTGGTCTCTAAGTTTTCAAACCATTATAACTTAGTCCTTCTTGTTTGGAACCCTTGACATTAGTCCCTTTGTTCTCCTTTTTTCCTAAACTAATGAAATAAATAAACGAGTGAATTAATTAAATAAATTAAACTAAACTTTTAAGAAAAAAACAGTGTAGATGAATCAATGTTCCTGTGATCTTTATTATAGAGTAAATATCATGCATTGTAATTTTTACTCCTTTTTTCTGTTTTTTTTTATATTTTATCCTTTAATATTTTATTTTCTAGAAATTTAGACTTAGTAATTTATTTTTATTTTCATTTTTTTTTTCATTGTATAAAAAAAACATGTTGGCATTAAGTTAATGTTTGATTTTGCAAAAAAGATTTTGATTTTATTATTTATAAGAAATTAGGGCCAAGGGAGACCAAATTTGAAAATGGTTGAGCCCTTTTCTCTGCCCATTTACTATTCATCTACCGCAATTTTTACAAAAATATGTCTTGAGATTTTTCTTAAATTCCATTTGTCTTTTTAAATTAAAAATTATACATTTTGATCCAAAATTTAATTTTGTTCAAAGTTTAGGTTCCTGATTTAAGGTGATGAGAAAGGAAGTTGTTAGAAAACAGAAAAGGCAAGAGAAAGTCATTGGTTATCGATATTCCGGCAATGAAAAAACTAGTACTTGATATCAATTGGTTTCATTCGATGATAGAAGTTCTATTAAGGTGTTTTTTTTTTTTTTTTTTGCTTGATCTTGTTGGAAAAATTAGATTAAAGTTGAGAAATAAAAAAAAATTATTTAATTTTATATTCTTGGACCCATTTAGGAGTGTTTTAGGTTGAGAGATTAGTTTATTAATGTATAAATGGTGTGTTTTGGGTTTTTTTTTGTTAACATAGGTTGGGAAATGGTTTTTCAGATTGAAAACCCCACAACTCAATTTTTTTACCACTTATCTGGTGATTGAAATTTGAAAATGAAGATGACACATCGTTTGTTTCTTTAAAACAAAATAAAAACAAAGAAAAAGATCGAACGACATGTTGCCCTCCTTTAACATAAAAAAAGAAAAAGACATGGCCTCCTACTTTTTAGGCCAAGCATGCTAGCTCATCTAGGGTCATAAAAGTTTTACTTTTTTCTTCTTTATTAAGATTATAGCCTTTGTTTTTATACTTGCAAGTGTTTTTTTGTACAACCCTTCATAATATTTTTTTTTAATAAAAATTCATTTGATTACTTGTGTATACCTATTTTTATTATTGTGTAGTTAAATAAATAAATGATTTAAAAAAATAAAGTTGTTAGACTCAATTAGATCATGTACTTGGCAAGTTAACTTGAGTTGATTCAAAAACGTTATCACCTCAGTATTTAAGAATTAATGTTACAATGTTGTTGCCTTAAAGAAAAATATTAAGTAAAATCGGATTTTTGCTTAGTTAAGTGAGTCGTACTTTGACTTACTTAGTCGATCGGATCATATAAAGTTAACTCCAATCTGATACAGTTTAAAACCTAAGTTAGGCATGGCCCAACCATGCGAGACTTTAGTTTTCATTGAAGTTGATTAAAACATTAACAACACTTACAAAGACTTTTATTTTTACATTAGAAATTAACTTTTGATTCGACATGTTCTCACTAGTTACGACTCAACTCCATTTCTCGAGTGCTTTTGTGGATTGTGTGTTGGATATAAGCAAATAAGATTCCAATTATCGAACATAAATCATGGAATTCTCTATTTTTACCCTATTGCAAGGCTAAATGCCAAACTTGGTGGAATCAGACTCGGACTACACATAAAATATCATCATCATCAACCAACCATTCCTTCAGGGTTTTTATTTGCATGTGTGTGCATATGTGTCTAGCATGTAACATGTTATCGCATAAAAGAAATTGCATATATGAAAATACAATAAGGAAAAAAATATGTTTTCAGGTGGTTGATCAATAATGAACCACAAGATGATGGTGTGTTAACCAGTCCAATAAAAAGCCTTCGGTCTTGTTCATCCACTGATGGTGGTCATGTAGCCAACCAATAAGGGAAATTAGTTATGACAAAGTTTGGTTGTGCCCTTCAATTTTTTGGATTTTTTTACTACTAACGGTGGAATTTTTTGGACACCACAAGTTTTGATTGGGGAGAGGTGGTGTTTCTTTCTCAGGGTGATTACGAGGAGAATAATGGTTGGACAATGGAGAAATGGCGTCTTGTTTCACTATTGGTGAGAAGAAAAAAAGAGAGATGCGCTAAGCTCAGGTGTGGTGTGGGTCATAGCATGTTTATGAGCTTGTTTGGTTTGATGGTTCAAATATTTTTTGATTTGATCTAACGATCCATGTCTCAATGGTTTTAAATTGAATATATAGTTGTGATTCATTTGGGCTGTGTCTGGTATGGGTAAGCTTAGATTAGGTTTATGAACCAACAACTGAGATTTAGTGGGTTTTTAGAATTGAGAGCTATGATTTGTTTGGGTTTTGATTGGGTGTACGTAAGCTTAGATCATGCTTCTGAATCAACATATGAGATTTAGTAGATGTTTAGATCAAATGACCAGATCTCTTTCCCTTTTTCTTTCTTTTTTTTCAATGGCCCAAATCTCTTTTTATTAAAGCCTAAATTTCTTCAGCGAAGAAAAGGTGGAAAAAAAAAGGGAGGGTGAATTAATTCTGCAAGACTTTCTCTAAACTTTCTAAACTTTTAAAACCTAAAACAAATGAGTTCTCTCAAATGGTGCACTAACTATTTATATCTAGTGCATCATGATTAATCATATCCTATCGCATTGCCCCATATCAAATGGGTTGTAATTATTATATATATTTTGATAAAGTTAAAATAAGTGTAAAAATAATTTTGACCATCAAAAAATATTTTTTGACTTTAAGGAAAAATGCTTTAATCTTGAAATGATGGAATTGACATTGATAAATAATTTTTTACCAGTTTTGACATGGCAAATTCAATTTTGATTGCAAAACAATGGTTTTGGGCAATTTTGATGGGAAACCCGATGTGATCGTAGAAAGACAAGTTTAACATCGATAAACCAATTTTGACGTGGTAAACTTGGTTTTGATCATAAAATGATAAAATTGGTCAATTTTAATGAGAAACCTGATTTTCATTGTAAAATGACATATTTGACCTCAATAATCTAATTTTGACCAATTTTGATGCGAAAAACTTGGTTTTGACCGTAAAATGATGGTTTTGGCCAATGTTTGATAGAAAACTCAATTTTGATAGCTTTGTTTTTCCTTTGAAAAAATTATTTTTGCCTGAAAAATCTTTTTTGAACTGGAAACATTGTTTTCGATTTCTTTTTTTGTGACAGGGCCAAAATGGGTTAGGACACCCACGATGGAGCATAGGTAGTTAATTGTGGATTGTAACAGTAATTCTCCTTCTTTTTTTTTGTTTCTTTAATTTTTTTCTACTCTAGTTATCTAATTTTGTTTTTTTTATTTCATCCCTTCACATATAATTGAGCTTGATATTTTATTTATATGTGCTTCCTACTAGGTTATCATGGGCTAAAAAAATCCAACATTGGATTGATGCTCAACTTTGTAAGAAAAAGATTTGATTTTATTGTTTATGAGAATGAAAATAAGGGGAGTAGAATTGAAAGTGGGTGAAAAATGTATATTTTTTTTAACCCATCATTATTCATTCATCCCTTTTTAGGGCAAGATGCCTTGAGTTTTTTCTCAAATCTTATTTTGATCTATTTGGTTTGAAAATTATACATTTTAGTCTAAAATTTTATTTTGTTTGTGTTTAAATCCCTGACTAAAGATCATTTAGAAACGAGGGAGGATAGAGAATGTCATTAGTTATCTATATTCTGGTAACAAAAAACCTATTCTAGGTGTCAATGGGTTTAATTAGATGAGATAAGATCTATTTAGGTGTTTTTTCATCTTCATCTTGCTAGAAAGGGTAGATAAGTGTTGAGAACAAAAAATCTTTTTCAATTTAATTTTTTGTTCTTGAACCATTTTAGGTTGAGGAGTTGATTTGTTGACATTCTAAGGGTGCTTCTTTAGTGTTTTTAGGTTCATAAAGCTTGGAAAATGGCTTTTGATTAAAAGAGTTTTGTCTTAATTTTCCAACCACCACCCCCACAAAGATTGGATATCTTAACCTGTATTTATTTCTCAAATTCATGACTTACTCTTTAGTTAGTACCAACAACTCTTTTCAACAATTATAGGTGCATATAATCTTCAATCTATTTTATTAAACCTATGCATCAAATTTTTTTCTTTGTAATTAATTTTTTTCATCTAGAAAAAATAGGAGCAATGCCAAAAAATTTGTTTTTTAACGTTCAATTATTTTTTGTTCGACCCGCAATGGAGCATAAGCCACTAACTAGTCATTAACATAAAATAAGAGAGGTGGTGAATTCATTATTCACCTCCTCATAAAGCACTATTTACTAGAAAAATACTTTGTTTTTTTTTTAATTTCATTTTCATCCTTCAATATAGGATTGTTGGGGATTGAGATTTATAATTTTTCTAATTTATTTTTATAGGGTTATCCCTATCTCATAATTCGATTCACGGGTCTACAGGGTCAGTTTAGGTTAACTCAAGTTATTTTTTTCTTTTATTGATTTATTTTTCAATATCATCCTTAAACATATGGATGCTTTGAAATTAGGCTTTTTAATTTTTTTGATTTGCTTTCTATTGCATTATCCTAGTCTTATAACCCGAATTGTAGATTTTTCAAGTCAACTCGGGTTAACTCAAATATTTTTCCTTTCCTTTTCTTTATTGATTTTTTTTTCAATTTCACCATTCAACATTTAGATGCTTTGAAATTAGGCTTTATATTTTGTTTTTGAATTTGTTTTATACTAGGTTATCCTAGTCTCATGAACCAGGTCACAAGTTCAGTAAATCAACCCGGGTTGACCGTGGTTGATTTAGTATATTGTCATCTTGATATTAAAAAATTATCGTTCAATATATTATTGTTTCAATGTTTTTTTTTTATAAAAAAGATGTACTCTTAAATTTTTATTTTAATCAAATCATATTTTTACTAATCATTCAAGTTGATTTTAGACTCGTCAATTCAACCCGGTTACATTAGTTCAACCCCTACAAGGTTTAATTTGTAAATTAAGCTACATAATTTGTTTCAGTTTACTTTATATAAGGTTATCAAGGTCTAAAAAAAGGTCGTAACATTGGATTGATTCTCAATTTTACAGAAAAAAAAATATCGATTGAGAAATAGACTTTATGATATGTTTCAATTTGCTTTCTATAAGGTTATCACAATCTCAACAAAATATCCTGACGTTAGGTTGATCCTCTATTTTGCAAAAAGCATTTGTTTTTTAAGGTCTAATATTTTTTTTTCATTTCCATTCTTCAACATTGCATTGATTAAGAATTAGGATTCATAATTTATTTGAATTTACTTTCTATGGAGTTATCGCGATCTTGAAAAAAATTCTGGCATCAAATTGATGCCAAATTTGCAAAAAAGAAAATCAATTTTATAATTTGTAACTGTTTTTTTTT
>Ga0307510_10008936_pt1 | contig 11933 bp, 5 predicted proteins | sample 12_EM_MG_FD_207224 | JGI IMG/M metagenome (GOLD analysis project Ga0307510, IMG submission 207224) | Populus trichocarpa ectomycorrhiza microbial communities from riparian zone in the Pacific Northwest, United States - 12_EM | ecosystem: Host-associated > Plants > Roots > Unclassified | place...
GGGTCACTGGTCTAAACCAGTGACCTAACTGACCACTGTTGCATGCATGCGTGATTGGCTCACACATGCATGCAACAATAACCAGTTAATTATTTTAGCAGGAAGGAAACTTACCTGGGTGTGCGGCTGCTGGAGGCGTCGCTGTTTGCTGTTATTGCGTTGTTTGGTTCCCTCTCTCTCAACTAGTCTCGTTACTTCTAGTGCTGAGGAGGGATGTCTGCAACCATGGCTAAGGAGAGACAGTTGTTATGGATTGCCACCTGCACAGTACAGAGAAGGTCGCTCGTTGGAAGCGCAACTTGCTGCTATTCATTTACTTCTAGTTAAAATATTCAGATTGAATTGAACATAGCAGACTCTTTCAACACATGAAGAAATCGCATAGTAGCTAATATATTCAAAGACTAATTCATGAATTCTGGATCCATACTTATAATTCTGGATCCATCCTGCAGGTCATGTTTTTTTTTTCAACTTCTTAAGATAATGGCACCATGAAGAAACAAAATATTAAAATGCATCGTTCTTCTCTCCATTTGTTTCAGATAATGAGTCTCCATTGGTTTCAAATAATGAAAATCAACATAACTACGTACTAGTTAAAAACAAAATGAAGCACGTTGTCGTCCTCTGCCAGCATAAATGAAAAATGTAGCACGTTGGAGAAAACAGAGGTTAAAGGAGACAAAGCCAAAGCCATATCGAGAATGAAGGAACTATATATTGCGATGGGCTGCCTCTGCAAAATCGAAGAAAGCAGGAAAGTATATCGGCCGGAAGGTAAATTTTTTAACATATTTGAGTCATTAATCTTCTCCCTGAACCGAAAACTTTAGAATTTCTCCTCTCTCGGCATGTTTGGACGTTTGAGTTCATTAAGTGCGCATGCACTATCGATAAAGCCTTGAAATAAAAAAAAAAAAGCCTTCAAAAATTAATTAAATAAAAAAATCAAATTAACTGATTATAAAATTCAAAAAAACTATTATCTAGTTCATTTTTAATTTCAAAAACTTGAAATTGATTCAGCCAAAATTAGATCTAAAATAAAAAAATATATTAATATTTTTATTAACCCAAAATTAATCAAACCCACATTCCTCCAATTAGCCCTCTTTTGCATTTTTGCTGCCTAGCCAACCTTCCTAAGACACATTACCCAAACTTTGTATGGGGAAGTTGGGAAGCTTTGCTAGGAAGCCGGCTAACACACATTCCCTGTTATCATATATAGTTTTTACCATAAATTTTGCACAAACTCTACCATCCTTTCTAAGACACATTTCCCATATTTCTCCCCCAAAAAACAACACACAGACACCCAGTAAAACCAAAAAACCCAGAACCCTATAAAAAGTATCACTACTTCTATATTTAACAAATAATTTGCAATAGATCTACAAAATTATTCTGTAAAATTAGTTAATAAAACAATATATATTCTCTCTAAATTACAAATATAATTTTTTAAATATGGGTTTTTGATTATACCTGTTATCACACCATGTTTGCTCCCTGTAAGATTGAATTTTTGAACTGTAAAGTAACCGGAGAAAAAGTTAAGAAAACAACAAGTTATATTTGTGAAAAATGACGCATGACAAGGATATGTAGAATTGAAATGGACATATGAGTTTGTCTCCTGAAAAAGAAATAGAAAGAAAGAGATATGGGTTAATTAGGTTTTTGAAGAATTATAGAAAGGGACAGAAGATTGGGTTCTTTCGGAGAATGAATAAAGTTTGCAGCTGTGGGTTCTTTTTTTGTTGTTTTGAAGGTATAGATATATAGACCAATAAAAAAACGACACGTAATTATTATTATTTTATAAAAATCAAAATTTAATTTTTTATATCAGTAACTATATTAGCAACGGCAAATTCGTTGCTGATTTTTAATATATTAATTTATTTTTCAGTATTTAATTTTTCGTTGCTGAATCCATTGCTAATATTAAAAAATTAATATATATTTAATTCGTTGCTAATCTATTACTAAAATTACAATTAAATTATTTTGATGCTACCATCCGATGCTAATTACCCTTCTTTTTAGTAGTGGTTGCTGGAACCGAGTGGCCAAGGAAGGTCTTGCTCTATGCTGAAACTACTTACTGTTAGGGCTGCTAGAATGTTAAGCTTAGGTTGAGAGAGTACCCAGGACGACACTGCTGTTGTGGCTGGAAGAAGCTGGTGCTCGGCTGGGGAGGGGAATTTAACCAATGCTACCCCCCGCTGAGAAGTTGATCCTATAGCTGTCGATGGCCGGAGAAGAAGGTGTCGCTTTTTCTGCTGGAAGGAAGATCTTCCGCCACTGTTACGGTGTTGATGAAGACAACACTGCTGCTGCTGGGAAGGGAAGATTGCTACTGATTTCAACTGGGACGATGAAGACTCCATTGTTACCGTTACATGGAAGTGTTGTCATCTCGTTCATGGCCGAAACAGGAGACCATGATGGGGCAGCTGAAGACTTTGTTGATGTAGCTCTCGTCCACCATGCTGGTGCAGAGCTGTTGCTGGAGGACGATCTTTCACTTATGTCACTGCTGCGTGTTGGTGTAGACGGTTGAGAAGGAGGAAATCCCCTGCTAGCGAAGAGACAAAATCTGTTATGGTTAAGGCTGACGTTATGTTGTTCTTCTCAGTATGGGTTACGGGGATGAGCTGAGGGAGGCCCGCCTTCTGGGATTCAAAGAAAAAAAAATGGTGAAGATGAGGGAGTCCTTGCTCTGTGAAGATCTGGAGGCCAGGGAAGAAAAGAGAAAAAGGAAAGGGCTGAGGGGGAGAGACCGAGACCGGAGAAGAAAAGTCAAAAAGTCTGCAGGGGCGGCGGCTAGTATAGGGTTCGCGGCTCCTCTTTTTTTTTGTGATGTGTTTTTTTTTCTAATGTTTTTTTTTCTTATTTTGGATTTTTATTTTTTTGTAGTTCCCCCTCCTTCTTTGTGCATACACTGAGATCTATATTTATAGTGCAAGAGTCATTCGCGTGTGAGAAACAAAGTTTCAATCAAACTCATTCTCTTCTTTGAAGTTTTGAATTTGATTAAGAATCGAATTTGAAAGTTGATAACTATCATTATCTTGAATCTAAGGAATATCTTGAAGATATAGATTATCTTGAAGATAAGGAAAAGAATTACTACAAAAGTCATTGTATATGGTATTGTGTTGATTATATGGAAAAATTGTATACGGTATTTTATCATTGGGAAATACCGATGGAATGAAGCGAACAAATTTTTTTTGGCGTGCTTTTCCCGTCAGTAAATTCATCGGTAATTTTATTACCGACAGATCAAAAATTACCGACAAGAGTTTTACCAGCAGAACATTTTCGTTCGTGAGCCTATTGCTAAATTTATTACCAATGGAATGAGAGAATAAATACTGATGAAAAATTCCGTCGGTATTTCTAAGAATTCTGGTAGTGATCCTTTCATACTCTTCTAAGGTAGGTGTCATATCGATGTTCTAAAAAATAAAACACTTGTAATTGGGATCCTAAAAATTCAATAAGGCTTTCACAGTTGCTGCTTGTATTGAAAGCCTAATTAGCTGTGTAATTCTCTCATATCGCCTCTCGAAAAGGGTCTCATCAACTTACCCCATAATAAGTAGCAATTTCTCCAAATCATTTACCGTGTGATTTATCTTAGTAATGTGTGGCAATCCACAGGCATCAATTCTTAGACAGTTTCTCTCAACCACTTGTGTCAACTCGGATTTTTGCATTAATTCTTCAAAAAATGGATATTTTACGGGAGTCATGATTTTAGTTTAGAATCCTAAAATATAGGATTGGTATGGTCAGGCTTGCCTTGATGCAATTTATAGGTAGCATATACAACCTAGAGACAGGTTTTATTCATTAAATGAGTATGAGTAGGTTTTCTTTCTAGTCTCAAAAGAATCTCAAATCTGTCTAGTGACGATCTTTGTAAAGACAGTATAGGAGCATTGCAAGGAATGGCTAAAGCATGTATGCCCACCATTACCAAGCAGGCACTCAAATATGAGTTCGGATTTTCACACACCTGAACCTTAATCGATAGTCATAGGACAGATTGTTAATTCTCCACCTAATTTAGAAGTTTTGTTTGTGCTTTAAAAAATTAAAGCAAGTGATGTGTGAGGTATTAGTCCATATCCAATATACAAATACATGGGCCATATGTACAAAAGAATACATGTTGATAATAAAAATGATGGACAAAAGCAGTAAAATTTAAAGTATACAAAGAATAAAAATGTACAGATTAACAAAAAAAAAAACACAACAATCAAACAAACAAACAAAGCTTAGTCCGTGGGGTCCCTAGTGGAGTCGTCATTCTATCGCACGTGTGCAACGTCGCGGTGATCATCCTTCTGTGTCAGGGTTATCAGGGTTGGTTATGGTGGATGTGAGTGGAAATGACAAAGAATTCTTATCTTTTACCAATAACAAAAAAGGAAAAGGGAGTCACCACCTCGTATTATGGTTACTAGAAAACCTAATGGTCTACGAGAGTCTGGGTAATGAGACTGGTTATACAAGGGGAAGATGTATTACCCCTCAATGCACCCTACTTATAGTAAACTACGTTGTGGTTTGTTTTAAATTGTGTTTCTATTCGTTAGTCTATCCAAGGTTTGAAAAAAGTTCTCCTTAGTATGGAGATCCCTATCTCATCAAGTTCCTTAGTAGGGAGATCCCTATCTAAGGTTCAACCATTTTTTTAAGTTATTATTTCCTTGAATTTGACGAATTTTTTTTTTCTAGGATACATATAATAACCGGTTTAAGGAGAGATACAAGGGCGATTCTTCGACCCATCTGGATCTCGATCTGGATTTGTGGTTGGAGGCAGGATCGTCCTATGAACCCGATAAAAATTGGTTGTATGGACTCTCTGACACTACAACCAAGAACTTGTGGATATCCTGTAGTGTTTTGATAGTTGGATTCTCACAATCAATTATGAGCACTCAAACTCCAGAGTTTGCGACGATATTAGACCAACGAGTACAGGCTTGGACGACCCATCTTAATGAAAAATGTAAACGACTCACTGCTGATTATGAAGAACTCTGCCGATTGATAATAGAAATGAGATCACAAATATGCGGTACATGTGCAACCCTTACCAACCTCCTCCTCCTCCAGCCTTGCATCTATTTTATATTTATTGTATTTGAACGTATAAATGTTAAAATTTGTAATAAATATTTTTTTATTTTATTTTTTTAATTATTTTTTTTACTTCTGTTTAATATATCTTTTTAAAAAATATATATTTTTAAAATACTATTGACGGGGTTTCTGACGGAACAACTCTGTCGGTATATTCCAGATAGAGTTAGAAAAAAATTACTATAAATGTCATTGATACTGTTAATTTACTAACAAAATTACAGATAGTATTATATCGGTGATATGTTATATTTACTAATAGATATATCCACAGAAAAACAAATATATTAATGACATTCCATACGGTTTTTTTTATTGGTGATATATATATATGGCAAAAACAATATTAATTCCCAACACTACATACCGATTTATACCATTCTATTTATCACTAAAAAGAAATACTAAAGATATCGTGTCGTTGGGATTTATTTAATGGTGTGCAATCTTAAACGAATATATTCACTCATTTTGTAAAATATTTTTTTTAGATGTATAATGATAATAAATTAATAATTTACTATATCATCAGAGAGATCTCGCTATTATTTAAATCCAGTTTTGGTTGGTTAGGCTTCATTGCTAGGTGTTGCACACAAAATAACAATATGGGGTAACTATAAAAATGTCCCATATATATATATATATATATATATATATATATATATGAAATACTTTTAAACATGCATAAAAAATTACCTTCGCTTTATCTAGCGGGTAATATGATATTTAGATTTCGTATACTCTTGAATAGCGTTTTAATTAATATATAAGAGATTGATGGATCTATAACTCAAAAGAGATGATATGATAAATAAATAAATAAAAAATTTATAACAATGTACAAAACATGACTTCGATAGATATTTTTATTTATAAAAAATAATGTAAAACAAAATATAAAAACTTCAATTTTATTTTTGATAAGTATTATCGCCAAACTTTCAATGTTTAAAATAATAATTATTGAACATTAATTAACTTTAAAATTACAATTTCTTTGCCCATTAAAATAATGTTAAAAAAATAACAAGGAAAATATATAGTTTCTCATTTTTGGTAGAAAATCACCCAAACTTTAATTTCATAGATTGTTTTACCCCAAGTATTCTCATCAATTAAGAAAGTTTCTTTACTTTTGGAAAGTTCATTAATTCGCCCAAATAACCAACCAAAACCAAGGAACTCTATTCAAAATTAATCCACCCTTAACGGCTAGTTTCCCTGCAAACGTGTGAATCCGTGCGCTCGTGTTTAGGCTCTAACGGTCAAATTCTCTCACTTTATAAACCCTATCTACTTTGTCAAAAAATCTATTTCTTAGTTTGTTCTTCTTGCTTTGCATTTTTTCTCCCATTCTCTTCTGTTCTCTCAGATTCTTTGTCACATTCAAATGGAAACCCCATCTTCAACAAAAAGAGTCACAAGATCACAAGCTCTTGCTGCTCTTACCAACACCACCACCAACAATATTCCTCTTTCAAGTGAGTGATTCGATTCTTTCTTAATCTTTTTCTCAAGATATCACAGATTGAGAAAAAAAATGAGTTTTGCATTAAATCTTGGATTGATAATGATTAGGATTCTGCAGTTTCTTGATTTGTTTCATAAGATTTCTCGTTTTGTTGATTGCATTTTCAGGGGCCAAGATTGAAGATTCTTCTGATAAGGGTGAAACAAAATCAAGAAGGAATGCGAAACAACAACTACGAGATAGGTCTGCACTTATTGATATAACAAATGATTCGCCTATCGTTGGGCTCGCAATGGAAAGTTTAGAGACTCCATCATCAACATTACGCAATCAAAAGAGCAGTAGAGCCAAGAACAACATCCCCCATACACCCGGATCTGGAGAGGCATTGCTTAGGGGTCAAGTGAAAACCCTCTTGCATAAAGTTGAAGAAGAGGCAGAGCTCTCAAAACTTTCATTGGTGAGCCGTCCTTTTCTGAATCTTCAAGGATTTATTGATTCTCCAATAGAACTTCTTGCACGCAAATGCGCCTCAAGTCCTTAATCTTTCTGGAGATGACATTGCCTTGGCTTCTGTTACTCGTTTGCCGGTTATTGAAGAACAATTGAAGATTTGTCAGCCAATGATCCTGGCAGACTTTTCGTTAAAAAAAACTGAAAAAAATTTGAGTTATTTTTTTGTTCTTGTTGAGTTTATGCAAATTGCAAACAGTATATGGGGTTCTGGATAATCTAGAATTTGATAAACTATTGTTTTAATTTTCGTACGGTCTTATTACATCTGTTTTTGTTAATTTTCTCAATTGAAAATATTAATTTTAACATGTTGTTGATACATGGCAGGGCGTAAGTGAGATCTTTGAAGTGGAGAAACAAGACTGTCTTGAATCTCAAAAGACTCTGACAAGGTCATTAATGCTGGATTTCTCAGAGAAATCTGAAGGTTCTGATTCATTGAAATGCTCTTCTGAACTTGCTTTCCAAGGAGATAGCTGCGGAGTGATGGTAAGTGAAAGCAAAGACAAGTCATCAATGACAGAAGATGACAATGCCTCAATTTGGTCCATTCAGGTCAATGCAAGTACTCATGATGAAGATGAGGAAGAAGTAATAATTGAAGGAGAGGAAGAAGAGTATTATTGTTACCATAATGAATATGAGGAGGTAGAAGAAGAAGAAGAAGGGGAGCAGGCTGATGACGGAGGGTTGCTTGATGAACTTTGTGAAGGAATTAGCAAGATAAGTGTGACAGCTAAATTTGAAGGAAAGCACACAAGATTTGTGTACAACAGTGATGATGAGATTGTTGAGGAAGTAGACTGTGGAGATATGCCAACTCCAAAAGGGAAGCATCTACGCTTTCATTCAGACGAGGAATGAGTGATTCTTTGATCCTTTTCAGTTGGTTTTTGTTCTTGGATGGATGTCTTTCTCGACACCAATTTGGAGGATAGTTCCTTGCTTTGTTTTCATTTCTTGTTTAGCATTCTGTGGGTTTGGTTGGACCAACACATTGAATTGAAACTGTGAAGCAAAGTTTGATGAAATAATAGCAATCTTTTCCTATTCTTGAGTTTGAGTTGTGTGACTAATAACTCTATCCGAGGAGCTTTTATTCGGTAAAACTCAATATTAAACCATAAAATTTAATAAAAATTTCATTCTAAATGATGACAACCCGGTATAGACTTGGTAATTTAATTTTTTTATTTTATTATATAACAAAAAATACAAAAAAAATATCAATAAAAATTTATAAATGATAGATAGACATGGAGAAAAAAAATTAAAAAAAAAATAATTGGCTAAGAAAAAAAAAGTTCAACCGCCTAAGCTGCCTACGGAGCAAGGCAAGTGAGCCGAAGGGTGCGCCTGCTGCTTCAATTAACTGAGCTAAAGCCATTACTTTGTTCTAAGACACTTTAAAATAATATATTAATTATTTTACTTTGTTCTCAAACTCTTGACCTCATGTTACTTCTACGTGTTAACTTACTAAGCTGCGACACGAACCAAATAATTAAAAAAATATTAACTTGTTTTATGAATTGTTTGCGTTTTCGAAGGCTTTAATTAATTTTTTTTAATATAGAAAAATAATATTTAACCCACCAGAAATGTCTTGGCATTGTGATGAGACTTGATATAAAAATATTTGCTTAGCGATAGGTTTTAAATTAAATAATATGAGAGTTGTCTCACGTGATCTTGTTTACTTAGTAGGTGTAAAGAAAGAAAAAGTCCTAAGCATGTAACCAAATAATTAAAAAAATATTAACTTGTTTTATGAATTGATCGCGCTTTTGCTACGGCTTGAATTAATTTTTTTAACATAAAAAAGTAATATCTAACCCATCAGAAATTTATTGGCATTATCACAAAACTCGATATAACTATTAAGACTTTAAAAATCTTGATCCAATTATTTTCTTAGCCTAGGTTTTAAATTAAATAATATGAGAGTTGGCTCGCGTGATCTTGTTTTTTTAGCAGGTGTAAAGAAAAAAAAAACCAATCCTAATAAAATGAAAGATAAGATTTAATAAAAACATCATATTAAACTATGCAATTGGGGAAAAAAAGATCAAAAAATAGAAGAGATCAAAAACCAAAAGGAATTAAAAAGCCCATATAAATGGATGAAATTGGAGGGAAAAAAAAAACATCAAACCAAAAAAAGTGCAAAAACCTTTTATTATATGATAAAAATACGAAATTGATTTACTATCAACTTAATATTGAATAATAAAATTAAATAAAAATCATATTAAAAGGTGGAATTGAAAAAAAAAAAAGACTAAAAATCTTAATAAAATAAAAACTTTATATTAAATGATGAAATTGAAAAGAAAAAAAAAACCTCAAAAGATCAAAAACAAAGGGAGGGTAAAAAACCTAAATAGGTGAATGATAAAATTAAATAAAAATTATTTTAAAGGAAGGAGTTCAAAAAATTAAAAAAAAAGAGCCAAAAATTCTAAATGAAATAAAAACCTCATGTTAAAAAGGCTAAAAAACCTAAATGGCCAATAAAAATAGCCATGAGACAATTTTATTTTTATTTTTTTTTCTTCAATTGCAACTCGAACATGCAATCTTCTGTTTGGGATTGTGGTAGTGGTTGCGGTTTAAAGTGTTTATTGCTTAGAAATACATGAAAATAATATTTTTTTATTTTTTTAAAAATATTTTTTATATCAGAATATCAAAACAATCTAAAAATATAAAAAAAATATTTTTAACAAAAATAAAATTCAAAACGGGCTCAAAATCTCCCACGTATTAACCACAATGCTAAAAACATGATGTGGGTACAAAAACAATTAAAATACTATATTAACCTCGAAATGTTTGGCATTATGAAAACGATTGAAAAACCATACTTATGTAGTTTACTGTTTAGAACAGTTTAATCAACTCTTAACTTAGTTTTAGATTAGTTGTTAGTATAATTCAATTTCTCCATATAAGAGACATTAATGTCTTTATTTTTGTGGCAAAGCCAATAACTTCATGTTAGGCATAACACATCTGCAATCCACTGGTGTTGTCAACTGAGCAGCAACTGTTCATCATAATACTGTTCTCAACTGATTGACGACCAACCAAGGAAATAATGGTGGTGTGCAAGTGAAAGCAAGGACAGGTCCTCAGCTATAGAGATTTTTAGAGGAAAAAAATGTGATCAAAGTGCGGACTTCTAACATTAATGTACAGAACAAATTCTCGTTTGTTTAATCAATGTGCACTGTTATCAATAATGAAAATCAAGTGTGATGAAGTTTAGCGAGATAAGTAAGATTGAAGGAAAAGGAGAGCTTCAAGATATCTTTTCCTGTCCCAGAGGTCGATCTTGAAGCTTCTGAAGCATCAATAAGATCATAGAAGAAAAGGCGAGTCCGGGCCTTATTTCCGACGCGATCTCTTTCGCCTTCGGCTGGCTTATTCTTAGCCAGGAGGCTTTTCCACATCTTCAGAAAGAGGTCGCATCACTGGATTCAATAAAGAAAGTGGTGTTTCAATATATCTCGTGTTCCACGTGTCTCAGATAAAGAAACACATTGGCAACAAGGTGACTAAGTCGTCTCTACCTCAATTTCAACAAGCTTCCACCCTGCAACCCCAAGCTATTTTGGATCGCAGAATGTAGAGAAGTAATCAAGCAACAACCCAGGTCTTGATACATTGGAAGGACCAATCTCTATCAAATGTCATCTGGGAATTCATGGATAAAATTGCCCTCAACTTCCCTCGAGGACAAGGGTGAATTGAAGAGGGGGGAATTGTCAAGGTTCTAATTTGAGAAAGGAGGGAACAAATTGCTTATATGGGATTTAAGAAAAGATGATCGTTAATATAAAGAAGTCACGTGTTGGCATAGCATTAAGCAGTCTTTTTTTTTTCTTTTTTTTTATCTTCTATCATTCTAGAATGTTAAAGTCTGTTATATATGCAGACTAATTTATATAACGGAAGGAGAAAAAAGATGAATGAATTGCTAAAGACTATAACCAACAAGTGGTATCAGAACCACTTATCTTCGAACAAAAGCAATGCTCCCTTGGCGATATTAAAAGAATAGAAGTGTAACAGTTTCAAATTGTAAACTCAAAATATATAATATATATTCGTAGTTATCAAAATTTTATATATATATTTACTGAAATTTCAGCAGAGTTTCCTTTGTATTCTTTAGATATCAAATTATCGACTCAATCATTTCTCAACCTGTAACATCAATCATAATATTTGTCCCATCATTTGGACTCCAAAAACTCAAGCATATTTCAATATCTCAATTCTATTTTCTATAAAACACTATAATAAAACTAATAAATTCTTAACATGCATCGTCTCTTTCTTTTTTTTTAAGTATTTGTGCTCATATATACATACAACCAACCATAATTCAACTTAATAATAATAATAACATTATAAATTACATCATACACAAGATAATAAGTTAAACATTACAATTTTAGATATGGAAGTATATTACAACAAAATATTAGTTCTTCCAATTACATTAATCACATAACAAAATTATTTATCCAAGCATCTACTTTCCATATCGAGGGTGCGATATACCTAAAAACATAATCGCATTAAACATGATTAAAACAATTGCACATTTCAATAAGTAATTGATTAAGGACTAATTATTCATATACATTAATAAATTGTTTTATTTTCTTTTTGAAGTTTCTAATTTCATAAATCCTCTTCTAGACATAGGGATAAATCAACTAAAATAAAAATATCAAGAGTGTCTCCTACAAACCTG
>Ga0307510_10008938_pt1 | contig 11932 bp, 16 predicted proteins | sample 12_EM_MG_FD_207224 | JGI IMG/M metagenome (GOLD analysis project Ga0307510, IMG submission 207224) | Populus trichocarpa ectomycorrhiza microbial communities from riparian zone in the Pacific Northwest, United States - 12_EM | ecosystem: Host-associated > Plants > Roots > Unclassified | place...
ACGCCACCCGCGAGGCGGGAAACTCTTATTTCAAGCCAATGAAGCTTAGCCTGTGAAAGGCCGTGAAAGTGGCATGCCGGATGAGGCATATTGGGAGAGCTTCTTCAATGCCGAAGAGGCGCTCGACGCGCTGCTCGGCGCCGGCAGCCTGACGGGAGATATCGTCGAGTTTGGTTGTGGCTACGGCACGTTTACATTACCGGCCGCTCGCCGCACACAAGGTATCGTCACGGCGCTGGATATCGAGCCGCAGATGGTGACGCGCGTACGGGAGAAGGCCGTGCAGCTTGACCTGCCCAACGTCCATGCCTCACTCAGGGACTTTGTCGCCGAAGGGACTGGCTTGAAAACGGGAAGCCAAGCCCATGCCTTGATGTTCAACCTGCTGCATCTGGAACGGCCGGTTGCCCTCCTGCAGGAGGCGCGCAGGGCGTTGGTTCCTGGAGGCCAGATAGCGATCATGCATTGGCGTAGCGATATTCCAACGCCGCGCGGTCCCTCGGCTGAAATTCGCCCCTCGCCAGACCATTGCCGCGGCTGGTTGGAAGAGGCAAACTTTTACGACATAAGCGTTGTGGACCTGCATCCAGCTTGCCCATACCATTTCGGCATGATGGCCAGGCGCTGAGGGGACGATTCACGAGGGGGAATCGGAAATGTTGCGAGTTTCCTGGCTACTTTTTCTGTGTCTTGCTGTCGTAGAACCCGCGGTCGCGCAAGCCCCGCCAAGTGCTCCTCAAGACCGCCCAGCCGCCTACGACCAGACGCAGGTACGAACCATGCGCGTGGCCATTTCGCCTTATGTCGCTCAAGGCCAGGCTACGTATCCGCAAGCCAGGGCCCGCTACCTGGCGGGCCTGCCCGCTGGCGAGTCGTTTTACGTCCGAACCGTTCTGCGGGAGCCACCCGATCACGAAGAAGACGTGTTCGTTCGCGTGACTTCGATCGAAGGAAGCGTTCTAACGGGCGAGTTGAATTCGCAAATAGAACTCCTCCGCGGATATCACAAAGGGCAAGTTCTCAAGATTTCCGAGAAGGATGTTCAAGATTGGCTTATCGCCCGCCCCGACGGAACCGAGGAAGGCAATTTTGTCGGCAAGTTTCTGGATAACTACCACCCCGCCGACGCCGGTTCACCGGTAGCCTCAAGTCCCGCGGAGAAGTGTGCGGTCATCGTGCAGGACGGCGCCAAGATAAATCTCGTGCTGTTGCCTTCGTTGCATGTGGCAACTCTGTCGGCTGAAAGCGACCCGTTCGTCTTACCCCCGGACGCGCCCCAGGGAGTTAAAGGTATCGATTGCGGGCGCGAGGCGCTCATGCCCCTGCCCTATGACTATCGTGTACTCGTAGCCAATTATCCTTTTACCGTCACCGATTGGACCCAGGACAGGATTGGCGTATTGGAAGTTACCCATGGCAGGCTTCAGTTCCGAATGCTCAAGGGGAAGATGACTGAGCCTGAGCATGGGCAGATAGAGAGCTTTCTCGATCGGGCCCAGCGTCTGTTCGATACGGAGGCAAAACGGAAAACTCAAGCATCCACGGAATAGACAGGTAAGGCCCGTTACCGGCCCGAAGCGGACCTTTTCGCCTTCCATATCAAGTAACCAAACATGACTACAACGCCAGCGCCGACAGCGGCGATCGAGCCGATCTGAGCGATATCCCGCGGCGCGAATACCCATAGCGCGGTCCACACAAGGAATGCCAGCGTCAGGGCCCAACTGGCGACGCGCCTCACCGCCTGCGCCAACGTCGCGTGGTGGAGGGTTTGGGGTGGAGGCCCGTACATCTTCGGGATGGCATTGGCGTAAGCCGCGAGGGCGAGACCGAGGATCACGTTGTACGCACGCGTGACCACTTCTTGGTCGATCCATCCTTGCTTGCGGGCCAGGGTGAGCAGCAGAGCGCCTCCGACCATGACCGCCGCGAGCTTGAGGCCGAAGAGGATGTCCTGCCTGATGCGGGGATTGGGATTGTCGATCATTCGTCGGCTCCTTCACGGGGTTCTTTGGCGCCGATACCGAACAGCTGGGTGAAGCCCAGCAGTGCGTCCTCCAGCACCGACAACTTCAACTGATAAAGGATGCTTGTGCCGATCTTGTTGGCCTCGATCAGGTCGGCCTCGCGCAGCACGGCAAAATGCGCCGACATGGTGGGCCGCGACACCGGGAAATGTTCCGAGAGCTCACCGGCAGTCATCGGACGCTGGCGGAGCAACTCCAGCACCTTGCGGCGGGTAGGATCGGCCAGGGCTTTGAAGACGGTGTTCATGGTTGATATTTAGCTAAATATCTAAATTAGAGTCAAGTGAAATCTTGCCGCGATGCTTTGGCCGTCTTCTTAGTTGACTGAGTCAACTAAATGGGATCAACTGCTACCTCGTCGTCGCGAGGTGCGTCATGACCGAAGATTTGCTGAGCCAGCAGGCTGAAGCCGTTCGCAGCTTCAATCGGTTTTACACCCGGCAGATCGGCGTTCTTGATGAGGGTCTGCTCGCCAGCCCATTCTCACTGACGCAGGCCCGCGTGCTGTTTGAACTGGGCACCCGCAAGGCTGTGACAGCGCGCGAGATTGGTGACGCCCTGGGCCTGGATGCCGGCTATTTGAGCCGGATGGTGCAGAACTTCGCTTCGCATGGGCTCATTCGCCGCGAGCCCTCCCCTCACGATGGACGCCAGATTGTGTTGTCGCTCACTCCCGAAGGAAAGAAAGCTTTTCGAGAGCTGGATCGGAAATCCCAAGCGCTCACCGCCGAGCAGCTATCGAGGTTATCGGCGCCGCAACGTGAGCGGCTATTGCTGATGATGAAGAATATCCAGCGGACGTTTTCGCCCGAGCCCGATAAGGGCACACTCAAGATCCGCACGCACCGCGCCGGGGACATTGGCTGGGCCATCGAACGCCATGGCCGGATCTATACCGATGAGTTCGGCTGGACCGCGGATTTTGAAGCCATGGTGGCCACGCTGTTCGCGCAGTTCGCAAGCAAACATGATCCCGAGATGGAGCGTTGCTGGATCGCCGAAGTGGATGACGAACGGGTGGGTTGTGTATTCGTGGTTCGCTACGCCGATGACCCGACCATCGCCCAACTACGCTGCCTGCTGGTCGATCCGAAAGGCCGTGGCATGGGCGTCGGCAAACGCCTTGTCGACGAGTGCCTGGCATTTGCGAAGGCTGCCGGCTACGCAAAGATGCTGCTATGGACCAACGATGTGCTGACGTCAGCCCGGCACATCTACGAGGTAGCTGGCTTTGCGCTCACCAAGGAAGAGCGCCACCACAGCTTTGGTCATGATCTTGTCGGTCAAATCTGGATGCGGGATCTTTAAGCTCCACGCATCCTTCGGTCCTATTTGATTTAACTGGGCAACTTGGCGCCGAGCACATCGATGCGTTCGATAGATGGCTCCTTCGCCAGCAGCTTGGAGGCGTTCGCGCCCAGTGCCTGCGCAATCGGCCCGTTGAGATGAGCCTGGCGGCCGGCTTCGTCGCGGAAGGCGTCGAAGATGCCGAAGGTCGACGGGCTGAGCTGCAAAGCGAACCACACCGGCGTGGCGGCTTCCTGCTGCGCCATGTCGAGGCCGGCCTGCAGGAACTGCGCAAGTTCCTTCTCCTTACCTGGCTTGGCTTCGAGACGGACAAACAATGCTTTCTTGATCATGGTGGGCTCCAAAAAGGCTTCTACTGGGTGCGGCGGCCGAACGACACGCCATAGGCGGCAGCGCGAACGCTAGGCAGCGGATCGTCGGAGAGTTCGATGCCGGCGGTGAGGTTCGTGGGCATGAACAGCAGCTTCTTCTCCGCCTCCAGGCTGTTGGGCGTCACTTTAGTCAGCGTCAGCACGCCAAGATCGACGACCTTGCGGTCATCAGGCCAAGGTTGGCTCGCATCCTTGGTCTGATCACCCGGCTCTGCCAATTGCGCCTTCAAGTGAAAAACCAACGGCTTTTGCGCGATCCGCTTGGCCAGGTCGTCGAACAGGAAATTAGGTGGCTGCTTGGCTGCCTCTTCGGGCGTGATGTGCACTAGCTTTTCCGGCACGATCAGGTAGCGCACCGGCTGCCTCTTGCCACTCTTGCTGACGAAGATGAAAGCATCAATGCCGTGGTACTCCTCATCGGCAAAACTGTCCGGAATGGGGATCGAGCCGATCGCCTTCGGTGCATTTGGATGGTTGGCGAAGAACTGCTCCAGTTTCGTGGGCTTTGGGGCATTGGCTGGACTAGCGACGATGGCTTGCAGCAAATCGCGAAAGTCCTCACCAGTTCCTACCGGGAAGAATTTGAACGAGTTGGTCACCATGTCGGTGTCGGTTCCGCCGGGCAGGTGATACTTGATCGCGATGCCACGGGGCATCGCGGGCGAGCCATCGGGCACAGTCGGCATCCCACTGCCATCAGAAAAGCGCGCGGTTACCGGAATGGAGTTGCCGTTGAATAGCGTGGCGCTGCTGAGCTGGGCAGCTTCGGCCGAGGCTTTGAAGCTGCCCTCCACCACCATGCCTTTTGCATGAAAGGCGCGAAACCCTGGATGCACACCATCCACCTTGTTCGCCAAGTCGACAATTTGCGTCGGAACGGGTGGGTTGTCTGCGGTTGCCGCTGCGGAAGCCAACAGAAGCGATATAGATATCAAAGACTTCGCCAGGCCTCGACGGGCAAACAACGGATGATGGGTCATGGGTGACTCTTGCCTGCGATGAATTGGATTCGCAGCGTAAGCCTGCGGCGGATTTCGCCGTATTGGCAAGGCAGCCAAGTTTGATAGCATTATTGCCATGCGAATTTCCGTGCTTGCACTCGAGGGGCTGTTCGACACCGGCCTTACGACGGTGCTCGATGCGCTGGCGATGGCCAATCGACTCGCGCAATGGACGGGAATCTCGACATCGGGCTTTGAAGTCACGTTGGTGGGAGTAAGGCCCCAAGTGCGCACCGCACTCGGGCTACAAGTGCCCGTGCGCGACATTGCGGACACGCCCAAGCCCGATTGCGTCATCGTGCCTGCGATCGCCGACATGACGGCCGAGACGTTGCTGCCAGCGCTTGGCCGAGACGATGTGATTGATGCCCTGGGTGCCCTGCGTTCCTGGCACGGCACCGGCGCCCGCCTTGCGGCGGCCTGTACCGGGACGTTCGTGCTGGCCGAAAGTGGTTTGCTGGCTGGGAGCGAAGCCACGACCACCTGGTGGCTTTCGCCGGTGTTTCGGCAGCGTTATCCGGACGTACGCCTGAATGCGCATCGCATTGTCGTTCCCAGTGGGACCATGGTGACGGCAGGCGCCGCCCTCAGCCATCTGGATCTTGCGCTCTGGCTAATTCGCGGCAACAGCCCGGAGCTTGCGGCGCTGGTCGCCAAGTATCTTGTGTTCGACTCGCGGCTTTCCCAGTCGGGCTACGTGATTTCCGATCATCTGGCGCATTCCGATCCCATGATCGAGCGTTTCGACCGCTGGGTGCGTGAACGCCTCGATTCGACGCTCACGCTCGATTCGATTGCCGAAGCGCTGGGGACTAGCAAGCGCACCTTGTCGCGACGCCTCGATGACGTGCTAGGCAAGACGCCCTTCGAATTCATCCAGGATCTGCGAATCGAGCGAGCCGTTCATTTGCTGAAAACCAGCAAGTCCAGTGTCGACCAGATCGCAACACAGGTTGGCTACGCAGACGGGGTGACGCTACGTACGCTGCTTCGCCGGCGGCTTGGAAAAGGCATACGAGAACTGCGGTTTCGGGAATAAACCCCTTATCGCGCGCGACGCCGGGCTTTCGGCTTTGCCCTGGTGCCCGCTTCCGCACGCTGCAAGCGCTGCGTCTGCTCCATCAGGAAATCGACGAACGCACGTACGCGTGACGGTAGCAGCCGACCGTGCGGATAGATCAGGCTGAAAGGCCGCGAGCGGCCGGCGAAATCCTGCAACACCTCCACCAGCGTTCCCTCGGCCAAGTCCTTTTCCAACACAAACCGATAGCTTTGGAACAGGCCGGCACCTGACTTTGCGAGTGTTACACCGCCAAGCACGTCATCGGCACAGGTGTAGTTTCCAGCGAGGGAGATCTCCCGTTCGTCGCCAGCTTCGTTGAACAACCATCCGATCGGGCGGCCGGAACTTGGCAGGTCGAACTGGATGCATTCGTGGCGCTCCAGATCGGCCAGATGCTTCGGCGTGCCGTGGCGCTTGAGATACGCGGGACTGGCCACTACCGCTAGCTGCGCGTCTTCAAGCAGCCGTGCGATCGTCGTCGAATCCGGCTGGGGGCGCACGCGAATCGCACAGTCGACATTTTCACCGTGCATATCGACGTTGCGGTTGCTGATATGCACGGCGATCTTGATCAGCGGATATTTCGCGCGAAAGGCGGGAAGCAGTGGCAGCAGGCGATGATGCGCATAGGTTGTCGGCGCGCTGATGCGTAGCGTACCGGCAGGCTGCACCTGCTCGCCCGTGACCTGCCGCTCAGCTTCGATGAGTTGGTTCAAGGCGCCGCGACATTGCTCGAAATAGGCCTTGCCGCCGTCGGTAAGTCGTACGCTTCGTGTCGAGCGCACGAACAGGCGTACCCCCAGACGTTTCTCCAACCGGGAGATCGAGCGGCTGACGGCGGCCGGCGTGACGCCGGCGGAGTGTGCGGCCGCGGTGAACGTGCCGCCCTCCACTGCCAGGCAGAACAGCTCGATGCTGCCGATCAGGACATCGTCGAAATGGCGTTTCATACCGCCATGATTGATTACATCGTGTATCAATTCAAGTACGGCGACCCTGATTTTTCCGGGTCCCTGGTGCCAACACAATGAGTCCCGAACCGCTGGAGAGCGAACCGCTCGAGACCGGCATCGAAACCCAATTGATGAGGTGCACCCATGAACAAGTCCGCAAACACCGTAGTAATCACTGGCGCAACAAGCGGTATCGGCCTGGGCCTGGCCAAAGCTTTCCTGAAGGAAGGTTATAACGTGATTGGCACCGGCCGTTCGGCTGAGCGCCTGCAGGCGGCGGCCGCGCAATTGAACGCGGGTGAAAGCTTTCTTGGCGTCGTCGGCGACGTCGCCAAGCCCGAATCCGCCAAGGCCGCGTTCGATCAAGCCGTGGCGAAGTATGGCAAGGTCGATGTGTTGGTGAACAACGCCGGCATCTTTACCGCCAAGCCGTTCATCGACTTCACACCCGACGAAATCGACGAGCAGATCGCCACCAACCTGAAGGGCGTGCTGTATTCGTCGCAGGCCGCCGCCCGGCACATGGGTGAGCGCAAGCACGGCAAGATCATCAACATTACCGCCGCGCTGGCGATGCAGCCGCACAGCAACGTTCCGGCGCTGATGGCAATAGCGCTCAAGGGCGGTGTCAACAATGCAACCCGTGCGCTGGCGCTCGAACTGGCGCCGTACGGCGTCACCGTCAACGCCGTGGCGCCGGGCCTGGTGGACACGCCGATGAACCCGCCGGCGACGCATGAGTACCTCGGGAAACTGGCGCCGCTCAACCGCATTGCGACCGTGGGCGAGATTGCCGATGCCGTGCTGTATCTGGCCAAGGCCGATTTCGTCACTGGCACCATTCTTCCGGTCGATGGCGGCTTCAGCGCCGGGAAGTAATGGCTTGCAAGCATGCAGCGGCGCGATCCGCCGCTGCCTTGAATTCTCGGGAGAACGAAAGTGAAGAACGACGACACGCAAACCCCGAACGCCGAGCGCCGGTTGCAAGACCTTGGCATCGACCTTCCTGCGCCACCGAAGCCTTTTGGCATATACGTCGAAGCCGTGCGCAGCGGGAACCTGCTTTTTCTCACCGGGATGATGCCCACGGAAGGCGGCAGCACGAAGTTCCTTGGGCGCGTGGGTGAGGAGCTGGACGCGGCCGCCGGATACAACGCGGCGCGTCTGGCGGCAATCAATGCGCTCGCCGTTGCCAAGGAGGCGCTTGGATCGCTCGACCGCATCAAGCGAATCGTGCGTCTGGGCGTGATGGTTGCAACCAGTGGAGAGTTCCGCGACCACCCGAAAGTGGCCGACGGCGCCTCCAAGTTGCTCGAAGACGTGTTCGGCGCAGAGCGTAATCCCAGCCGGCTCGTTTACGGCGTTGCCAGCCTTCCGCTTGGCGTTCCCATCGAGCTGGAGTTGATCTTCGAAGTCGCCGCATCCGGCGAAGGTTCTTGAATCCGGGACGCCCTCCCTCCCAGCATAAGGAGTTGATCATGTCTGCAACCGTTTCGTCCACGTTCTCCCGCCGCTTGCGCCGAATCGCACTCTGCCTCGCTGCCAGCCTGATGCTGGGCGCCATGTCGACGCATGCCGCGATCACGCCCTTCCCTGCCGACTTCCACAACTTGCAAGTAGTCAATGCCGACGCGACGATCAACGTCCGCGTCGGCGGTCACGGTCCGGCGGTCGTGTTGATCCATGGCTTCGGCGAGACCGGCGACATGTGGTCGCCGATGGCCGCGGCGCTCGAGAAGGACCACACCGTGATCGTGCCCGACCTGCGCGGCATGGGCCTGTCCTCGCACCCCGTCGGCGGCTATGACAAATGGACGCAGGCCGGTGACATCCGTGCCGTCCTGGACAAGCTCGGCATCGACCGTGCCGACATCGTGGGCCATGACATCGGCGTGATGGTCGCCTACGCATACGCAGCGCGCTATTCCGACAAGACAAACCGCCTGGTGGTAATCGATTCGCCGGTGCCCGGCATCCCGCCGTGGAACAAGATTGTGCGCATGCCCGCGTTGTGGCACTTCAACTTCGGCGGCCCGGATGCCGAGCGCCTGGTCGCCGGCCGCGAGCGCATCTATCTCGACCGCTTCTGGAATGAGTTCGCCGGCGACCCGTCGAAGATCGACGAAGCGACCCGAAGCCACTACGCCGCGATCTACGCCAGGCCTGGTGCGATGCGTTCCGCGTTCGCCCAGTTCCTGGCGATCGACCAGAAGGACGAGGCCGACAACCTCAAGGCGATGCAGACGAAGCTGACCATGCCGGTGCTTGCCATCGGTGCTGAGAAGGCCTTCGGCGCCAACGTAGCGACCCAGATGCGCAACGCCGCGACGAACGTGCAGGAAGTCATCGTGCCGAACGCCGGCCACTGGCTGATGGACGAAGCGCCCGCAGCGACCACCGCCGCGGTAAAGAATTTCCTTGAAGCGCACTGAGGTTGATACGTGGACACAAAACATAATCGTACGTTGCGCCTCCAGGTGGTCGCCGATCTGATCTGCCCATGGTGTTTCATCGGCAAGCGTAGCCTGGACCAGGCGCTGAGGATCCTCGCCGAGCAAGGGTTGGACGTCGACGTCGACTGGCTGCCCTACCAGCTCAACCCAGCGATGCCGACGGAAGGCATGGATCGGAAGGAATTCCGGTCCACGCGCTTCGGCTCATGGGAAAACGCGTTGGCGATGGATGCCCGGGCCGTGGAGGCCGGTCGCCACCGGGGTGCGGAGTTCAACTATCAGCTCCAGAATCGCACCCCCAACACCGTGGCGGCCCATGCGCTTGTGCGACTGGCCCGCTCTGAAGGTGGTGCCGACCTGCAGGAGCGCCTCGTCGATGCTCTGTTCGCTGCCTATTTCACCCATGGCCAGGACATTGGCGATCATGCGGTACTCGCGCAGATCGCCGATGAGGCAGGCATGCAGTCTGGTGCCGTGATGCGATCGCTGCAAGGCCATGCCGAAATCCGGGAGATCGATGACGCGGTCCACGCCATGGGCCTGAGCGGCGTGCCCAGCTACCTCGTGGGTGGCAAGCTGTTTTTTAGCGGCTCGCAGGACGTCGACGGTTATGTGGTGCGTCTTTCCGCGGCTAATTCAGCAGGTGTGAGATGACTCAAGACAAAGTGTTCCTGATAACGGGCGTGAGTTCCGGCTTTGGTCGCGCGTTCTCTGAAGCCGCGATTGCAGCAGGCCATAAGGTGGTCGGCACGGTTCGTCGTGATAGCGACCGTGCACCTTTCGAGGCGATATCTCCGGCGAGGGCTCACGCGGTAGTACTTGATGTCACGGACTTTTCAGCCATAGAGGGTGTGGTTGCCTCTATCGTTTCGAAGTATGGCCCTATCGATGTGCTCATCAACAATGCTGGTTACGGCCATGAAGGCGTGCTCGAAGAATCGCCACTGGAAGCCATGCGCCACCAGTTCGAGGTCAATGTCTTCGCCGTCGTCGCCTTGATCAAGGCCGTGCTTCCCGGCATGCGCGTTCGTCGATCGGGCCACATCATCAACATATCGTCGATGGCCGGTTACGCTTCGCTTCCCGGCATTGCCTATTACGCTGGCAGCAAGTTCGCCCTGGAGGGCATCACCGGCGTCCTGGCCAAGGAGGTCGAGCCGTTCGGCATCAAGGTCACGGCCGTGGCGCCGGGATCGTTTCGTACGGATTGGGCTGGCCGCTCGATGGTTCGTAGTGAACGGGTCATTGCCGACTACGACGCGCTGTTCAACCCGATCAGGGCAGCGCGCGACGAGAAGAGCGGCAAGCAGGCCGGCGATCCGGCTCGCGCCGCGCAAGCACTGTTGAAGTTGATCGAAAGCGACGATCCGCCCGTGCACATCCTGCTTGGTACGGATGCCTTGGGCATCGTGCGGACGCACCTTAAGAACCTGTCGGCACAGATTGACGCCTGGGAGCCCCTGAGCCGGTCAACTGATTTTCCCCCGGGAGGACTAGCCCGATGAGCGAACATCAGGCGGTGCTCGACCTTGTGCAGAGGTACCTTTTTGGCATCTATGAGGGAGATGTGGAGGACCTTCGAAAGGTTTTTCATGCCAACGCGCGTATCGAGGACACGGCTACCGGAAGCTTTCGGTCCAGGGATGTTGGTCAATACCTGAAGGCGGTCGCATCACGCCGGAGTCCGTATGCCTCTGGCGAACCGTTCCGCATGGCGCCCGTGTCGATCGGAGTCTGGGAAGGGATGGCCACGGTCACAGCGGACCTTCGCTTTCTAGGGAACCATTACGTCAATGTGCTATCGCTGGTTCGATGCGGAGGGCAATGGTTTATCGCACATAAACTGTTTGGGTCGGTCGAGGCGACACCCAAGCCCTAGCTCGGCCATGCGCGTGACCCAAGATAGGCCCGGATCCGCTCCGCATCGCCACCCGTTACCGGGTGATAAACAATCATCCCCAGATCCGGCCGCCCATCCACGGCAAACGCAGAAAACTCCATATCCAGTACGCCCAACTCCGCATGGTGCAAGCGCTTCGTCCCCTCGCCATACGCGTGCACATCATGCGCAAGCCACATCTCCTTGAACTCCGGGCTTCGATTGGACATCTCCTCCACGAATTGCCCGATCTCGCCACCGGCACCCGCGCGTGCGGCATCTGCGCGAAACGCACCCACCACGAACCGCGCCATCGCATGCCAGTCATCCTGCGCGGCGCGTACCCGGGCGTTGGAGAAGACCAGCCGGAGGATATTCCGTTCTTCGGGAGGCAACTTGCCGTAGTCGGTGAGGAGTGCTGCCGCGGCGCGATTCCAGGCGACCACATCCCATAGGGCGTTCTTGATGATCGCCGGACCTACCTCGAATGCATCGAGCACGCGCTGCAGGCGTGGCGTGACGCCATCGGTGGGCCTGAAGTGCACCTCCGGTGGATGGCCCAAGCCGATCATGAAGAGGTGTTCGCGTTCCGGCTCCGTCAGCATCAGCCCTTCGGCGATACGGTTGAGCACGTCCGCCGAGGGCGCGCCGCCGCGCCCCTGTTCCAGCCAGGTGTACCAGGTAGGACTGATGTTGGCTCGCTGGGCCACTTCCTCCCGGCGCAGCCCCGGCGTTCGGCGGCGGCCACCCGTGAATCCGAACGCCGCGGGATCGAGCCGGGTGCGGCGATCGCGGAGGTAGGTGCCGAGCATGTTTCCAGCGGGGGTGGACATGGCGATCCTGTTGGTTTCTATACCACGATAACGTCACTACTTTA
>Ga0307510_10008939_pt1 | contig 11930 bp, 10 predicted proteins | sample 12_EM_MG_FD_207224 | JGI IMG/M metagenome (GOLD analysis project Ga0307510, IMG submission 207224) | Populus trichocarpa ectomycorrhiza microbial communities from riparian zone in the Pacific Northwest, United States - 12_EM | ecosystem: Host-associated > Plants > Roots > Unclassified | place...
GATTGCTCTAATTTGTTAGGAAATGGTGAAAATGAAAGAAGGGAACCAAAATAAAAAACACAAAGAAACTTGATGGCCATTACAAGATTTACTCAAAACATTAATTTTGGTCCTTTTATTTTTCAACAAACCCATTTTTAGTCCTTTTGGTTTTCCAAAAATTCCCTTTTGATATAAAACCTCATTTATTTTATTTTTTAGTTCTTGATTTGATGTTGGAGAAAGAAAGTCACTAGAATCTGGTGGTAGAGAGAGAAAACATCAGTTGACATCGCTTATGACACCAGAATAATTAATTATTTTGTCAACGAGTTTTAGATGATGAGAGTAATTCCACTAGGATGTTATTTCACCTCAAAATTATATGAGATAGTATATCTAACCTTAGAAAGTTTTTGGGTTTTAGGTTGTTTTTTATTTTGGATCTTTTTTAGGTTTTTTTAAGGCAAAAAGATTTATTTAGGTTTTTAAGATGTTTTTTTTGTGTGTATTTTTAGGTAAAAACAAATATGGTTTTAAATGAATTTTTGATGTGAAAAACCCCGACCTGATTTTTTGGTGACCTCCCTAGTAATCAAAATTTAGGAAAAGCAGACAATGTGTTATTTGTCTCAACAAGCAACACGTCATTTGCTCTATTTTATTTTTAAAAAAAATAAGATAGATGATATGTCATCTGCCTTTTATGAAATGAAAAAAATATATATCAGAGCCCAGGCCCGTGGGCTTGGGATGGTAAACCTGCGTGCTTAGGCTATTCTTATTATAAGTCAAACGTGTTGGGCCACCAAGGCCTGCATAGCTTTATCTTGGGCACTTTTTTTTTTTAACTTTATCCTTTGATTTTTTATTATTATTTTTTAATTACTTAATTTTTTATTTTTCAATTTCATCTTTCAATATTTGATTTGTTTTATATTGATCTTTTATTATTTATTTTATTTTGCTTTTTCTAAAGTCATCGTGGCTTGAGATAAACATTCTTCCATTTTGTTGGGGCTTGATTTTAACAACATTTATTTTTGTTATCACTTTTTTAGTTGTCTAAGTTGTCTTTGGACTCACCAAGTCAATTGAGTCAGATTAGACTAACCCTTATATGGTTAAGATTTTTTTTTTCCTACTAGAGAATACATTAATAGTGCTTACTCTTTTTTTTAATCTAAAAAAATTGATTTGACCAGCAATGTAGGGCGGACCAATGATCTATTATAGTTTTATTCTAACTCGTATCCTATCACTTATTAGACACCTTTAAGGTAAGATGTTGTTTGGTTCTTCTAAAGTACTCTTACGAAGAGTTCTCAAATATAAAAGGAATATAGGCTGATGTTTGGTGTTATAGATGTAAAAGGCTTTGGTGATTGTGCTTCGCTGCTAGGTCATACTAATTTTTTTCATAAAAAATGATGTTCAGGTGTAGCAAATATGTTTTTAAAAAAGAAGAAAAATCTACAAATCGGGTCATACACTTGTTTCATTAAGGGAAAAATGACATAGCTCAATTCTTGACTCATTAAATATCATTAAATATGGAAGGATGAAATAGAATAAAAAAGAATCTAAATAAATCATCCTTGGCTAACCCTAGTTAGCATGATAAACTTGTAACTTCGGTAATTAAGGCCAAGCCAACTCAAGTTATCTTACAAAATCCATGACCAAGATCATGAGATTAAAATAGTCCAATATAAAAAAATATCAACATGCGTTAACTATTCAAACTTGTGACCCAAGTCATTAGACTCGATGCGCTCTATCTAGAAAAACCATGAAACTTAATTCTCATTCAATCAAATATTAAAAAATAAAATTAAAAAAAAAATTCAATTATACAAAAGGATTCAAAACAAAAAAAATTAAAAGAATAAGGACCAAAATTATAATAGAAAATAAATTTAATATTTTATTGAAGGGTGAAATTGAAAAGAAAATCCATTTAGCAAATGGACCAAAACAAAACATTTCAAAGAATAAAGATTAAAATTGATATACAAAATAAATTTTATATTTCGTTAGAGGGTGAGATTGAAAAAAAAATTAGAAAAAGGATCTCAAAAAACCCAAAATAATAAGGATCAAATTGGTAAAAATAATATACCATTAATTTTGATAGAAGAATGAGATTGAGATAAAAAATAAACTTTTACAAAAAGAGCCAAGAAAAAAAATAAAAGTCAAAAAAATTAGGACCAATTTGAAAAATATAATATATAAAAATTGAGATTAAATAATGAAATTAAAAACAAACAAAATATTTATAAAATATCCAAGAGCAAAAATTTTACAATTCTAAAATTCAATTACAATGTTCTTAGCAAACACATTTTTTTTAGTAGTGTTTGTTTTATATTTCAATCCCTAATGTGTTATAATATTTATGTTTAAATAATAATATTTTATCTGATTTGTATTTTGGTCTCTAATAATTGGTAGAAAAGAGAAGTTAGGTGAGAGAAAGTATTAGCTTGCTACCATAAAAAAGAAGAAGATGGTTTCCATATGATTAACAAGAAGAAAATTACAGTTTTCTCTCTCTCTCTTTTATTTATTTATTTATTTTATTTTTCTAAAAGCTAGACATAGACATGGAAAGCTATTTGATCTTTTATTTAAATATTGGATGCTGTAAAATTAAATTCTTTGATTAAATAAATATTTTAAAACCACATGATAATACCATAATCTTGAAATAAAGTTGATTATTTCATGAAACATAATATATGAACCTAATACACATAAAATTATTTGTTGATTTTTATATAATTTCTTACAAATTAATTATTACTTTATTTCTTACATTACAAGCTTATAAAAATTATTAAATAATTTTAACTTCAAAAGAAGATTTGTAGAAAAGATAAAGAAGAAGTAGTTAAAAATTATTTGAAATAGTTTATGAAATTATATATTTTTTAAATTTCATCGTCTTTCAACTTTTTTTATCTGTTAGATTTGATCTCTATTATTTTGATTATTATTTATTTTATTTGAGATAATTTATAAAATTAAATTATTTTTTACAATTTCATTCTCATCCAACTTTTTAATCTGTAAGATTTATTTCTCATTATTTTAATAAATATTTTTAAAAATATTAACAAGTTATTTTTCAATTTATTTTTTATGATATAGTCAAACATTAAAAAATATTTTTCAATTTATTTTTTATAATACTACCAAATATTATAAAATAATTCACTTTTTAATTTTTATTTTTCTTGAAAACCACTTAAAAAAAATTTATTTTTCACCCAACGCAATAGAGCTTAATAAAACAAAAACCCATAAAAATATTTTGTGTCTTTTCTTCATCAAAGAAACAAAGGCATGCTGTAATAGGCGGGAGGCTTTGAGAATTTGAAACCGAACCCTTGATTTGAAATATGAACAGATCCAGACAACAAAGACAAACAATCCCTCCATTTATTTCTATCCTCTAACTCCCTTTACTAATTCTAGAATCCCAAGTTTCTCCCTCCATGGAGAAGAGGCATTGTCATCCGTCTTCTCTCCATAACTCATCGCCGCAGGAATTCCTCTCCGCAGCCACAGAACTCAATCTCAAAGTCAAATCCTCAAAACGAACACTCAAATCCTTAATCCACTCTATCCCCTCCTCTTCTCCTCTATCTTCCTCTCTCCTCCCCTCTCTGCATACTTTCATTTCCGATTCTATCCTTTCCTTCCGCCACCCCACCAGCCCCCCTCCCTCTAAAAAACGCCGTCGATCCGGCCGTAAAAATAATACGGATGAAGAAGCCACTCTCAACCTCCACAAACAACCACAACAACATAATCTCGAGAAGCTCCACCTTCTTGCTCACGTTGCTTTTCTATGCGTTTCGCATCCCAAGAAGGTGTTTTCGCCTCGGGATCTGTTGCCATCTGTTCAGTTGCTTCATGACAATTTGGTCTTTTTTGAGTCGGATTCGAGTTTGTTGTTGGAGATATCGAATTTATGTGAGGTTTATTGGAGGGAGAATTTACAGGGGAGAGAAATGTTGATTTCACAGTCTTTACCATTTCTGGTTTCGCGGTCTTTGACATTGAAGAAGAAAGTGGACGTTCATAGAGTTTATGCTTTACGTGAGGCTTTTACTTTGTTTGATTTCGAGGATGAGAGCATTGAGGATTTGAAGATGTTGTTGATTCGGACTGTGATCGCGCCGATTTATTTGAAGACTGAGGATGGGAGGAAGTTCTTGGGGTTTATTTTTGGGTTGAGTATGCAGTTAATGAAGGAGGCATTGGCGATGATAAAGTCTCAGATTGCATTTGGTAGGAAGTCCATCCTGGAAGCATATGGAGTGGTGTTGTTTCGGGCATGGAAAGGGGTTGATGGGGTTTTGAAGGAGGAGTTTGAGGGTGGGTTCCTACAGGGTTTGATTGAGGGCTCGATATATGCGAATTCCAGGGTGTTTGCAGCTTCTGTTAGGAGGGTTTTGGGTGGGTTTGTTAGTCAAAGGATTACTGATGGGGTTGAAAAGTTGCTTTTTCGGCTTGCCGAGCCTGTGATATTTCGGTCCCTCCAGGTAAACCAATTCTTTTATCCCATGTAAACTTGAATTTCATGATAATATATCTGTTTGGAATAAATTATTAACTAGCATATAGCAATTTGTGTTGGCATGTGAAATAAATGTAATATTAACTTGGTAGCTGTTGCTCATACACAATTGATCTTAAGGATGCAATTGTTCTTTTCAACATATCTAATTCATTATTGGTTGGTTTAGATAATTTGATTAAAGAATTATGAGATTGTTCTATGCACGTTTTGACAGGTTGCCAATTCAAATGTTCGTCTTAATGCATTGCATTTACTTTTAGATTTTTTCCCTCTTGAAGATCCTGATGCCATGAAAGAAGTAAAAGATACACTGCTTGATAAGCAGTTCTTTTTAATGGAGAGATTGATCATGGACGATTGTCCAGATGTAAGAGTTGTTGCAGTAGAAGGTTGTTTTCGTGTCCTTCATTTATTTTGGGAAATCATCCCCTCATCAACCATTACAAAGCTGCTTACAAAAATATTTGATGACATGTCACACGATATATGCAATGAGGTTAGGCTTTCGACGGTGAATGGCACCATTTATTTGCTTGGAAATCCACAGTCTCATGAAATTCTTAAAGTTCTTCTACCAAGATTGGGGCATCTGATCCTGGATAGTGCTCTTTCTAGTCGTGCTGCTGTCATGGATCTCCTCCTCCTTATAAGGGATATCCGATCCTTTCAATTTAATAAGGTATTGCTTTTGCATTAACATTTTTGTATTGTTTTTAGCATCTTTCTCATGTTACTTGGTTGAGTTTATTCTTACTATATTAGTATATCTCTCATTGGCTGGCTGTTATTATAAAACTGCAGGTGGTTGGTTTAGATGTGTTATTATCAACACTTGCAAATGATCATTCTCAGGTTGCACAGAAGATTACTAGATTGCTTATACCATCATACTTTCCCTCAAAAGTTAGCATCGAAGAGGCATGCAATCGTTGTGTTACTCTTATTAAAAGGTCTCCCATGGCTGGTGCAAGGTTTTGTGAATTTGCCATGTTAGAGGGGGCATCTCCTAAGTCTCTCATGGAGCTTGTCAGAGTGTTGATCGGTTTGGTTTTGTCAAATGAAAAACTACTTGCAGATCAGATTGAGGGTTTACTTATTGCCGCTGCCTCCCTATGCAACAATCTAGTCAGTGAGCCTTGCTATAAGAATGCCCTTAAAGAGTTTTTCACCGGTGGAAAAGTAAAGTGCTTGTTTGCTGCTGCATCCACTGGGCATGCTCAACCATCTGTACTCAACATTTGTTCCGTTGTTTCTCCTGATGATGTTGCTGGGCTTGTTGAAGAATGCATGAGCCTAGTTACTAATTGTTGCGGATTACCAAAGAATGTGGAAATGCAAGCTAAAGTAAGGTCCGCTCACAGATTATTGTTGTCTTATAGTGGCTTTGATGATATGTTCGATTCTTTAACAAGGCTTTTGCAAAAAGCTGCCTATCGTTGCCATGTTAAATTTGGAGTTGAAATACCAAAGCAGAGAGTTTCCCCTGGGAAAAGGAAGAAATGCAAGTCCTCAGTCAAAATCTCAGCCAAGAGGAAGCATGTAGGTGGGAAAAATTCAACCACTTTTGAGTATGATTACTCAATTGCTGTTGGAATTGCTTGCCAGATTAAAGACCTGGTTGTTTCTAAGGACTCTCGGGAAGCTATTTTAGGGTCCCAAGCTCTAGAATCGTCATTTCTTGCTCTGAAGGTCATTTCAGAGGTCAGCATTGAGCACTGCATCTCCTGCGAGTATATGGACACATCACCTGTTTTGGCGTATTCAGGTCTTGCCTTGCATATGAGTCTTCAAAACATAAGCATTAGTACAGATGATAGTGGCAGCAAGAACAGTGAGGGGACTGACTCTTCATCAATTTTGGAGGCAAGTTGTATTTTTTTTTCTTTCACTTTTGTTTTATTGAAGTCTCTATTCTCTATGACTCTCCCTTGTATTTTTGTCTTTGACCAATAAATCATTCAATCCTTATGTGATTTTGCAAGTTTTGTATTGCTTAGCCTTGCATTCTATGGCAATACCTGAATTTTTTATTTTGCAAGAAATTTAAATGTCCCTTTTCTTCACATTAGACCTTGAATTTAATTTCCATCTCTTGTTCTGCAATGGAATTTATCATTCTTTACATGGAAAACAGTGTAACATCCTGAAATCAATGGTCCCCTATTTTCCCAATGCCATCAGCACAAACATGCTGGTTTAATTCTTTAGAGCTGCCACTTTATGCAAAATCTTGAAGCGGGACTGTGTTTCTTGAATATTCCTCCCAGAATCCCACTTTGGCGGGGACCATAATCAGACATTGGTTGCTTATCAATACAAGCATTATAATTTGTAGCTGCCAGTTGTTGATTTAAGACCTGGTTAATGAGCTAATTGAAAGTATTTTTGTTGTTTGAATTTTAATAGTAGGCATCTATAGACATTAGGTGTTCTGTACTAATATACATGTATATCTTTCTCATCTTACAACTGTGGTAATCACAACAGACTTTGTAATCTTCATGGATTTTTTTAATAGAGTGCATTTTTTAACTGTACCTGCTCCTTTGTCAGTTGTGACTGTTGCTCACATACGTGCTTCAATTTTTGAGAATGAGGAAACGTTTGTTGATGTGCTCTCAATTCTGTTTCCTCTAAATTTCATTTTCTTCAGACGGTGTTGGACCAGACAGTGGATCACCTTCTTAATTGTATTGATAAGCTGCTCGGAGAAGTTAACATTGGGGAAACTCAAGCAGACGCATCTATTTCAAATGATGATGGTGAGTGATTAAGGAGAGTATATAATTAAATCACCATCCCTTTAGCGCTGCTGTTCAATTTTAGAATATTAGTGACTGCAATAGCATTATAATTTGAATATCTGCGTCTTACATGAGATCTCATCATGCAATATTTTGCTTTTATCATCTCCATCATTCTTCTTTGTTTTTCATTAGAGAGAGGAATCACTTTTATTTAACGATGACTTTTTAACATTACGTAGGATCTCTCTCTACCAAAGAAAGGGGGATGTCAAATAAGGTGAAGATGCTTACTGCAGTGCTAAAGCTCATAGTTGATTCCATTGCAATGGGCCTTCTATCTCGTATTCATGGAAGGTGCTTGAACTTTACGTCTGCATATTTAAAACACATCATCTTTGCGTTAGAGCACCAATCTAGTGAAAAACTGCAATTTAAGGAGGATGAGTTGAAAGATTTTTTTCTGTGTCTGAAGAGCTCCTTCAGCTATGCAGCCAAGTTACTCAATCTGATCCTTCGTGACACCAGTGAAACTTCACCACTACTGCCAGAAGCTTTTGATCTTGTCAATGATATGCTTGATCTAATCACCTCAATTGAATTGCACTTGGGCTCTGGTTTTGCAGCAGGCCTGGTTGCTGCAGCCAAGTCTTGGCTGCCTGATCTGATTCTTGCATTGGGATCTCCGTGCATGCTAAACAAGACTCAAGTAGCAAGCGCATATATAACTGCATTAGATTGCATTAAGTCTGGTTATCCATCGTGGCCTATAATTTTAGCAAAGACTGAGCTTTATGAAATAAGAGAAGCTAACCCAGAAGAGGTGGATGATATAACTTCCGAACCAGAAGAATTCCGTGCGTTTAAGAAATTCATGGAAATGATAGTTTCACTATTGAAGGGGAAGTTTAACATTCTGGATGCAGTTGGAGTGATTTTATTGACTGGCTCAGTTGTTGGCCTTGAAAGGAAGGACTTTGGAGTAGTATTGGGACTTCTACATTTTGTCTGTGTGAAGTTAGTTGGAGAAGAAGACAGGGAATGGAATGAACTGGATATGATGTTGGCTTCTCTGCCAGACATCTACCCTCAGATCGAGAGAGGGATTGAGGAACAGAGTGACGAAAATGCAAGGCAGAAATTATGCAGTGCCAGGATGTTGCTTGACCATGTTTGGTTTTACCATCTTTATGAAACCGGGAGGTTTTCTGCTATGAAAGAATAAATGGAACTTCTGTAAGAAATTTTATATTTTAAATTCTATGCTGAGTATATGCGTTGCATCCCATTTTATTTCATTCTGCAGAGGTTGAATGAAATGACAAAATCGTTCCTGTTCTTTTCTGAGACGGGACAAAATTACTCCTGGTCATTAAACCGTTATAAATTAACAGGTTCATGTTCTTTAACCAAACGGCTGTCATACGATTGCAATGCCTTAGCAGCATGTCCAAACATCATGAAATAGCTTCAAAGAGTACAAGCTGGGCAAGGATGTCTCAAACCTCAGTTAGTAGTGTACTAATTACTCTGCTGACCATGATGAGTCCTGTCTGAGGGAGAACAAACTAGAAAAAAAAAAAAAAAAAAAACTGGAATCTTGAGCTATACTGTTAGAGAGATTTCCTCTTCTCAATACAATACCTGACTAGAAGAATAGTGCAACAGTTGTGCTTGTTGCTGTGAGCTTATCAGACTGAGAATGCCATGATAAAACTGCAGATACAGGCAATAAGAATTCTGGTGGAAGTCCCCTGGAGATGGATGAGAGAAGTTTGAACGCTGATGCAGCTACTATCAACAAACACGAGGCTAGACTGTAATTATCAAAGAAACGATTTCTGGAGGAGATTGCTGAAGCTCAAGGTTTGCTGCGTGCACAAAACTGGACAAGGAAGTTGGACTGCACAGGATCCGCATTCCAAGAACAGCCTGGGTGTCATGACTATAGGTTGTTTGACATTGTGTTTTAACTTGTATTTTGGTGCATTTTAAAAGTATATTTAGCATGAAAGAGTATCAAATTGATGTTTTTTTTTTTTAGTGTTTTTTGATTTTTATATGCTGATATTAAAAATAAAAATATTTTAATATACTTTTAAGTGAAAAACACATTTGAAAAATATTATGTATCACAATATCAAAAACACATCAAACTGAATTATCTTATCTATGTAAACTTATTTCTCATAAGTTGAAGGCTCTTTTTTAAAGGCTTTTTTTTCTATTTTCTTTCTAGTATAATATTGTAAGAAAACTGAATGTCCAACTTTGTGGAGCAACTCTCTCCTTAGCCATAACATAATGTAGAATCTGGATCGTTTCATCGAGTACTATTTCTTTTAAGATAAAAAGGTGTTCTGACTCTAATAGATCAAGTCATAACTTACACCTTCTACCAGTATACTATTATGGAAAGTAAGTTCTATTTCAGAGATTGGGCTCTTTTAGTGTGTTTCACCTTTACTAGTAAGAAGCTTTTTCCCGAGTTAGGTTTCTTAAATCTACGTGTTTCGAGGAGGGCATAGATGGATAAATTAAGAGGCTAGATTCCAAGAGCTTTTACTTTGCATATCTTCCTAATTATTATGAGGATGAGGAATCATACAAACCATCTATTTACCCTATCAATAAAAAAGAAGAAGAAAAGAACTAGGTTTTTTTTTAATCAAGAAGCCAGAACTTTATGGCAAGCAATCAAGAAAAATAAAGAGACAAATTATAAGGGATATAACCTGAGATTAGATTGATACCAACAGATGTGAATCCTAGCAGAATATAATTCAATTTACGAACTCAAGATCTTCTAATTTAGGCTTAAGATTGACAATTGAGCTTAACATGATGGATAACCTACCCCAAGGCACCAAGACAATAATAACAACCCTCACACAACATCCTCACTTGGAGACAAACACAAGAAGTATAAAATCACAACGAAGATTGATTAATTATTTGAAGAGTGTAGCTCAATCAAGAACCAAGCAAGAAAGATCCCTATTTTCTATGCTTTAATATGCAAAAATCTTATGTGAATTAAATCTAAAAATGAAGTCTTAAAAAAGAGTATTTATACTCTTGAAAATAAACATTTACGATAACATAATGGGTTCACTTGATTTAATTTAGAACTAACTAATTAACTTGAAAATAATAAAATAAATATTCTAAAATTTTTATCCTATAATGTTGCTTGCCATAAAGTATGATTTTTGTAGCCTAATTTGTAGCCTCTTTTGATATCCATGGTAGAGTATGATTTTTCCTTCCAATTAAATCTCCTTGATAGATTAGGCTTTTCTTTTCTCAAATAATTCATGATTTTCTTATTGGATTAGGAAACATAAAATACTTGACAAGACAAGCTCATTGATGCTGAAATTACTCATATGACCGAAACCCATGGTCCTCAAGCCCATTTTGAATATGAATCAAATTTTTGAAGGTTTGCTCTTCTTCTGTTGTTTCTCCTTTGTAGTCCATCATGTCCCATGTATTTTGAAAAATCCAATTAAAGACTTCCTTGAACTTCTTTGCTCTAGCCCTAGTGATTATACCTAGTGGAACTACTAATAGATCTTCTGGTGTGAGTTGGATCGAATCACTTAGTGCTTGTTGTATTTTAGAGTTTATTGGAGTAGGTTCCTACCATTAGAAGAATTTTCTTACAACAACAATTATCATGCTAGCATTAAGATAGCGCTTTATGAGACTTTATATGGTTGGAAGTGTATATCATCGGTCTATTGGTTTGAGGTTAGTGATAAAAAGATAATGGGACCATAATTGATTTAAATTACCTCAAAGAAGATATGTATGATTAGAGAAAAGCTTCTAACCACTTAATGTAAAGAAAATAGTTACACAAATAAGAAGATACGTGATTTAGAGTTTTCAGTAGGTGATTGTGGTATGATTAGAGAGAAGCTTCTAACCACTTAAAGTAGAGAAAATAGTTACACAAATAAGAAGATACGTGATTTAGAGTTTTCAGTAGGTGATTATGTGTTTTTGAAGGTAGCACTGACTACAGGAGTATTAGAAGAATTTTCTTACAACAACAATTATCATGCTAGCAATAAGATGACGCCTTATGAGACTTTATATGGTTGGAAGTATAGATCACCAGTCTATTGGTTTGAGGTTAGTGAGAAAAAGATAATGAGACCATAATTGATTTAGATTACCTAAAAGAAGATATTGATGATTAGAGAGAAGCTTCTTACCACTCAGAGTAGACAAAACAGTTACATGGATAAAAAAAATATGTGATTTAGAGTTTTCAGCAGGTGATTGTGTGTTTTTTAATGTGTTACCGACTACATGAGTATTAAGGTTTGGAAAGAAAGACACGTTAAGTCCTCAATTCATTGAACCATATAAGATTCTGGAGAGAGTTGGAGCAGTTACTTACAGGTTAACCACCACCAAACTTGTTAGTTATTCATCCGGTATTCCATGTTTTGATGTTACAAAAGTATATGTTGGATCCATCTCATGTATTAGAAGTTCAACCAGTTGAATTGAGTGATAATATGACTTATGAGGTGCAACTAGAAGCTATAATGGATCGACAAGAAAATAAACATAGATAAAAGGAAATAGCTTCAGTG
>Ga0307510_10008942_pt1 | contig 11927 bp, 14 predicted proteins | sample 12_EM_MG_FD_207224 | JGI IMG/M metagenome (GOLD analysis project Ga0307510, IMG submission 207224) | Populus trichocarpa ectomycorrhiza microbial communities from riparian zone in the Pacific Northwest, United States - 12_EM | ecosystem: Host-associated > Plants > Roots > Unclassified | place...
CAGTTTTATGCGAATCCCCGTTCATACCCTGGAATAGCTTGGCAAACTCCTCCCTCGCATCATCCCACGCTTGATCGAGTCGATGGAGTATTTGGGCTGCTGTCTCGTTCTCAGGAAGGTGCGACTCCGAAGCGTTTGAGGCGTGCTCAAACACATATAACAGCGTCGCCTCGACATGTTTCATCGATGTCAGGATGGCGTGCCCGAGGTTCACTGCTGTGGTGGTGGTGGAGGGTGACAACGTCACTCTGCGACTCCCTTTTGCCCGTGGGCTACCCCACGATAATTCCCTGCGGGTATTTTCTATTATTCCAATGAGGGGCTTGATGGACTGAACTGGGAGATGCTCAGAACGACTCAAGCGATTGAACGAAAGCAGCCTACCACTTATCCGACCAAGCCGAAGTTCGAAAGCAGCGATCGAATAAGCCGAGTCCAGTTGGACAGATTCCGCGATCAGCTCATCGAGAAGTTCGTGTCGCGAGGTGATGGGCGGAGACATCTTTTGTTCATCAAGACCGAGACACTCATCCATAGATAATGTAAGACATTCATGAAGCTTGGAAAACGCGTTGGCGACTTTTCTAGCAAAGTGGGTCGAAAACCATCGCAAGAGTAGCACGTCGCTGATGAGGCATATTAATGCAGCCAATAGCGTCATCCAGATAAAGAAAGTGGCGGCATGCACAGAACCCTGTTCGTCACGGCATTGAGTCTGCAAGAAGGGCTACGGGTAGCGATGGGAATGCACTGACGCTGGATACACCAACATTAGTAGTCAGAAGCCAAATGGATACGAAGCATGATATACGAGCGGACAGTTGCAGTCGAGGTAACCGGCTTTTAGCCCAGCCAGCTAATGCGACATCAGTTGGTGTAGAAGGAAAGGGAGCGCTTTACGCACCAAGGAAAGTTATACACACGAGGAAAGCAGCAGGGATCGCCCTCGAAGACGCAGAATGGTCAGGTCGTAAAGAAGCGAGAAATCTCGCCAAAGTGGAAAGTCCGATGCCAAAAAGGGCTCCGGTGATGTTGAGAATGGTGGCCTCCAAATGTTGAGCAAGTGTTTCTTGGGCGGAAAAAACGAGCTCCTTAAGCGTAAGAAGTAAAAAGGCAGAAGGACCCCCGAATTGGGACCAGGGCTTGACAACGAGAACAAGGCAGCATAGCAAAGTCGAAAGCAGGCGAGCGAGGACACGTCGTGTGAAAAAGTCGGAGATGCGACTCAAAATTTGGGCCATTCAAAGCAAAGCATGGGTATGGGTGTGAGGGGAGTATTAAAAAGAGGCAAAGTGGAGTTCCCCGTTTGATAAATGAAATGACTGCTTCGAGAGGAGGAACCATCATGGTCAGGTGGTCGTGAGAAAGTCCGGTAATTAATTGGGCAAACAAGAATGCGTGTCTTGGGATTGGGAATCGTATCGACATCCGCCTGGCCCACCCATGGCAGAGAACATTTACAGCAAGGGAACCAGGGTCTGGTTCACAGATAAAGAACAGGGCTGGATTTCGGCCGAGGTCACAAATGTTGTAAAAGGTTCTGATGACAAGACCAAGCTAACCTTTGTCGACGACCGGGGCAAGGTCAGCGCTACCCTTTTTTTTATCACCGATAATAGCTCTCACTCCCTCGGCTCGAACCCTTGTTTCAGGAAATCATCATCGACACTACTGTCAAGGCCATCAGAGACGGCCAAAATGACCTGCCACCTTTACGAAATCCTCCTTTGCTGGAGACAGCTGACGATCTCGCTACACTATCCCATCTTAATGAGCCCTCAGGTACGCCTTTTCCATCTGGATCGTTCCCACTTCCTTCAACATCCGTTCAGTCCTTCATACCATTCGGAACCGCTATGCACAACATAGTATCTACACCTACAGCGGCATCGTTTTGATCGCTATGAACCCTTTCCAACGTGTCACCCAATATGGCCCTGAGATTATCCAGGCCTACAGCGGTCGAAGGCGAGGAGAATTGGAGCCCCACTTGTTCGCTATCGCGGAGGATGCGTATACTGCTATGAGGAAAGAGGGAACTGGTCAGACCATTATCGTTTCCGGAGAAAGGTACGTGGCATAATTGCGAGTGGAAGTCAAGTTGACCTCAGGGTATCCTAGTGGTGCAGGGAAAACGGAATCCGTGAGTGTCTCGTACACTATCCTTACCCAGGTACTCAGTGTCGTACAGGCGAAATATATAATGCGTTACCTTGCGTCAATCAACCCCCCTGACTCGAATGCGAAGACGAGAACAAAGCTTTCCCTAGACGAATCGAGTGAGGTAGAGCGTCAAATTCTGGCTACCAATCCTGCCTTGGAGGCGTTTGGTAATGCGAAGACTACACGTAATGACAACTCATCGCGGTTTGGCAAATATATCCAGGTTCGTGCCATGTGTATGTACTAGGCGTGCATCTCTTATAGAACTTTCCTTCCAGATTCTCTTTGATGGAGGGCAAGAGATTTGTGGTGCAAGAATCCGTACCTATCTTCTGGAACGTTCCCGCATCGTCTTCCAGCCCTTGACTGAACGCAACTATCATATTTTTTACCAACTATGCGCTGGCGCACCTCTAAAGGAACGCAAGGATCTTGGGCTAGACACTGATATCACCAAGTTCCACTACTTGAAACAAGGTGGCCCTCAATCTACGCCCATTGTCGGTGTCGACGACGCGGAAGAGTTTCGAACTACTCAGCATGCCCTTTCAACTATTGGCATCTCCGTCGAACAGCAATGGGCCGTCTTCCGCCTTCTAGCGGCTCTGCTTCATCTAGGCAACGTTAAGATCACGCAAGCGCGATCGGACGCCTCCATAGATGAAAATGATACAGAACTTCTCCTAGCTACACGCTTTCTGGGTATCGACAAAACAGAATTCAAGAAATGGACCATCAAAAAGCAGATCACGACGCGTTCGGAGAAGATCATAACGGCTCTCAATGCCGCACAGGCGACTGTCGTCCGCGACTCCGTTGCAAAATTCGTGTATGTTTGTCTTTTCGAGTGGCTCGTTGCCATTGTCAATGAGAGCTTGGCCGGAGAGAACGGTGAGGCAGAGAAACGCGCCGAGATGTTCATCGGTGTCCTTGACATCTACGGTTTTGAGCACTTCCAGAAGGTAATGATGTCAAATGTTTTGTGTGCAGCGCCCTGGTTTGTGACACGTCCTTTCAGAACTCCTTTGAACAGTTCAGCATTAACTACGCGAATGAGAAGTTGCAACAAGAAGTCAGTGGAAACTTTTGTATTTTACTAATCCGTCGCCTGACAAGCTTTGCAGTTTAATGCACACGTCTTCAAGCTCGAACAAGAGGAATATGTCAAGGAGGAGATTCACTGGAAGTTTATCGAATTTTCGGACAATCAGCCTTGCATTGATGTCATAGAGGGCAAGTTGGGCGTTCTCGCGCTTTTGGACGAGGAGTCGCGTCTCCCAGCCGGAACGGACCCTAGTTTCCTCCAGAAGCTCTACTCTCAGATTGCAAAGCCCGAGACGAAAGATGTATTCAAAAAGCCTCGGTTCGGCAACACAGCCTTTACCATCGCTCACTATGCCCTCGACGTCACGTACGAAGCTGAAGGGTTTTTAGAGAAGAACCGCGATACCGTTCCCGACGAACACATGACTCTTCTGGGATCTACGAAGAACACTTTCCTTCGGGAAGTGCTTGATGCTGCTCTCGCCTCGACCAAATCTCCGGAAAGCCCCATGCCCACCTCTCCAGCCTTTTCGGATACGAGCGGAGCTTCTCGCCGGCAATCGTTCATCCCCGACCCTGGCCGTACTTCTTTAGTGAATTCAGCGACATCTGGTTCCAGGCGCCAAGGTGCAGCTACGCGGAAACCGACTCAGGCCTCTATCTTTAAGGCTTCTCTAACCAGCTTGATGGACACGCTCAAGATTACGAATGTCCACTACATTCGCTGCATCAAACCGAACGAGCAGAAGGAGGCCTGGAAGTTCGTCCCTCAACAAGTTCTCGGCCAACTTCGTGCATGTGGTGTACTTGAGACCATCCGGATTAGTTGTGCTGGTTACCCGACAAGGTGGACCTACGAGGAGTTTGCTGAGCGGTTTGTTGTCCCTCCGTCCCCGAGTCCCGTAACTGATTTGCGGTCGTAGGTATTACATGCTTATACCGTCTTCTCAGTGGGGTCCAATGATCCAGAACTTGGAGCTGAATGGCCTCTGTTCTCTCATCCTAGGGAAGACCATCAATGACCCCGATAAATATCAGAACGGAAAGACTAAAATATTCTTCCGTGCGGGCATGCTCGCTGCCCTAGAAACATTACGTGCTGATCGACTCAACGCTATGGTCACCGTGGTTCAAAAGAATATGCGGCGGCATATGTGTGTTAAGCGCTACCGTGAGATGCGGGTCGCTGCCATCAAGATTCAGACATGGTGGCGTGGGGTCTTGGCAAAGCGGTTTGTGGCTCGGGTTCGTCGGGAGACCGCTGCTATCCGATTCCAGAAGGCCGCACGATGCTATGTACAAAGAAAACGGTTCACGGAGGTTCGAGCTGCCGTTGTGCGCGTCCAGAGTCGTACGTATAATGTGTCTACCCCCTCCGTCGATTCTGATTGCAATCCCATCCAGGAATTCGGGGTTTCCAAGCTCGTCGCCGATACCAGGAACAACGATATGCTCACGCAACTATGTTTTTACAGAGCTTGTTCCGTGGAGTGTACGTCAACGTACATCACTTCTTGACGCTTATACTCACAGAAGATCTGTAGTCTTGTTCGAAGAGTATTCCGTTCGGACGTTCGTCATGTGGTCTATATACAATCTTGCATTCGCAGGAGGCTAGCCCGTAAACAGCTCAAAGCCCTAAAGGCCGAGGCTCGTTCAGTCACCAAGTTCAAGGAGATTTCTTACCGTCTGGAGAATAAAGTCGTGGAGCTCACGCAGAACCTTCAGAAGCGAACGGAAGAGAAGAATGAAGTGGCTGCTAAGCTTGCTACAGTTGAACACCAGCTCAAGTCTTGGATCTCCAGGCACGAAGAGGTCGATGCGCGGGCCAAGCAACTCACTTCTGATCTCGCTGCATCCCAGACAGAGCTGACTCGCCGTGATGAGCTTCTGCGCCAAAAAGAAGCCATTGAAAAGCGCCTTGAGGAGGCAATTGCCACTGTCCAAGAGCGGGACCAGACAATCCGCAGGCTCGAAGACGATTTGACGCGCCAGGCTGCCGAACTCGAGCACCGTGCCAAGCAAGTTGACAGTATGCCCATCCGCACAGCGGAGGATAGCTCTGTCATCCTCACTCTTAAGAATGAGGTCAGCAGCCTTCGCGAGCAGCTCAATCGCGCGCACGCCCTTCAATCCCTCACCCGCGGCGCGCGGGATCCCCCCGTCTCTCCCACGTTTGCGCCCACGTTACGCCATCTAGACCATCCAGCAGCACCTGAAGATGCCCAAGCTGTAAATGGTGGTCATTCACCTTCAGCACGGCATCAACGACGACACAGTTCCGCTGGCGTCTATGCTATAGGCGTCAATGATAACCGTACCTCGGTCGATGAACTGATGTCGTTCGTGAAACGTACACAGGCCGCGAATCCGCGCGCAGTATCAGTGGCGTACAATGGCGAGGAAGGAGTTCCACGCTTCCGTGGTGTAAATGGTCTGACCGACATCTACGACGACCCCGCAGAGGAGAAGATCCGACTTCTTCAAGACATACGGAACTTAGACGAGGACGTCTTAGAGGGCCTCATCAAGGGTCTCAAGATCCCCCTACCAAGCTTAACAAATCCCTCAGCTGTCAAGGAGATTTTGTTCCCTGCAAACCTCATCAGCCTGGTCACAAATGAGATGTGGAAGTATGGCCTAATACCCGAGAGCGAACGGTTCCTCGCGAACGTCATGCAGACGATACAGGCTCATGTGATGGTTAGTGTTCCCCTACTCGGTAATTCCGTCCTTTCATCCGATGTCTTTGCAGACATTCAATGGCGAAGACGCCATTGTTCCGGGGATTTTCTGGTTGTCGAACGTCCAGGAAATGCTCTCTTTCATATGTGTTGCCGAGTCAGACATGCTGCAGGGCATTGGACCTGGTGAGGAGAACGCCGTGCGCCCGTTCGACTGGTCCGACTACGAGCGCCTGGTATCCGTTGTGAAGCACGATTTGGACAGCTTGGAATACAACATATACCACACATGGATGACAGAGACGAAAAAGAAGCTTACGAAAATGGTTGTACCCGCCCTCATCGAGAGCCAATCCCTACCAGGTTTCATCGCAAGCGACGGAGGAGGCCGATTATTCAATCGTGTCTTCAATTCCAATAGCCAACCAGCGTTCAGCATGGATGACATCCTCAATTTGCTGAACAAGGTGTGGAAGAGTTTGAAGAGCTACTACATGGAGGAGAGCGTCGTGCAGCAGGTGGTGACAGAACTCCTCAAGCTGATCGGTGTAACCAGCTTCAACGACCTTCTCATGCGAAGGAACTTCTCATCGTGGAAGCGCGGTAAGTTTGCTTCCCAGGTTCTCGGATTCTCCGCGAAGATTACCAACTGTGTCTGTTTTCTAGCGATGCAAATTCAGTACAACATCACGCGGATCGAAGAGTGGTGCAAGTCTCATGATATGCCAGAGGGTACATTGCAATTAGAGCATTTGATGCAAGCAACGAAATTGCTGCAACTCAAGAAGGTTAAGGGATTTTGTCGGATGTCTTACTCATGTTAGCTCACTGAAACCTCACAGGCAACGGCTGAAGACATTGAGATCATCTACGACGTCTGCTGGATGCTGAGTCCCATGCAAATTCAACGCATGTGCACAAACTATTACGTAGCCGACTACGAGGTATGATTGTCACGTAAGGCAAATCATAGTTCTTGACTTACCGAAAGTTTCAGAACCCTATTTCCCCCGAGATTTTGCGTATTGTCGCATCGCGCGTCATTGCGAATGACCGGAACGACCATCTTTTATTGCCAGAAGCAGAAGAAGTCGGTCCGTACGAGTTACCCTTACCCCGTGAGGTGAACGGACTTGAGACCTATGTTCCTGCATATCTTAACGTCTCCCATCTTCGTCGACTCGCCGCGCTGGTCGCATGAAATACTTGAGTTACCGCTGTTGTTACATACTTACCTGGTGCTTTGTCTCCTAATGATGCTATCTACAATATACCTTTCGACGCTTCACTTAAACACCCTGGCCGAGTTATGAATGGGCCATCGCCGTCGTCAGTAACATTTCCCCTCGCTGTCACGCCTAATCCTTCAAACCAGGCCCCAACAAACTGTGATTAAAATACATAAGGTGGAAATGTACACTGATTTGTCAAGGTTGATCCGAACTAAGGAGAAGCTCGCATCCGTCCTCGATCTGTTCACGGAGAAGTCGATCGGTCTCAAGGACTACAAGCTCTTCCTGGCTAGCTGTTCTGCGCAGAGACAGGCGCAATGGCTAGAAAGCAGTGAGAAAAGTGCTGAAATAACAAAGCCAGTACTTACCATAGTTGTCGGGGCATTGAAATGACGAGCAAGCATATCAAGCGCTCTCCCAGTGCCCACAGTCTTATTTGGAGGGACTTGAGTGGATAGAAAAAGAGAAATTCAAGGTCGAGACGACGGACCTTGCGGAACCAGAAGATCTTCTGAACCCCTTCGGGGTCGCTTTCATAGCTCACCCTGACGTGCAGTCGCTGATCGATTCCGATGGAACCGGGCTTGTCTCTAGGATCGGCCGGCACAGCACGGTGACGCATCTTCATGAACTCGACCTTTTGTAATTGGGCCAGTTTCTTCGGGTCAGTAGGGACCTTGCGTTTGCTAGGCGCAGACGCGGGTCGGTTTTTGCTCGACGTCGCGGTAGCACCAGAGAAGTGCTTTGCGAGCAGAGCGTGGGCGGCTTCGTTCTTGGGTGCAGCGACGGGCTCAGGTACTGGACATGCGTGTTGCGATACGTCGCGGTGCCTATTTAAATAGTTGGCGGGACTGGGGGACCAAGGAGAAGAAGGTGGAGCTCACGAGGCACAGTAGGCAAGCGTACAGCGAGGACATAGCGCGGATGTCCTGTCTTCTTCTTTGGCAGAGTCACTGGCGTATGCGGCCAGGCTGGGCTTGGCGCAGGAAGCAAAGGCGCAGCGCTGGAGCTTCTGTAGTGGGGTTGACGCGTCCTTCAGTGCCTGGGACGGATCGACGGGACATTGATGGGCATCCGGGAGGATGTGATCCTTGCAGAATTGCTTGTCACAACGACATCGGATCGGTAGGAGGTCGAGCTCTCTGCAAGAAGGGAGCGAACAGTGCGCGCCGATGGGAGGCAAGTCCATTTCCGGGCTCGGACCGTGAAACTGCGGGCCAAGTGATAATGCGCGCTGCAGCGCAACCCTCTGTTGGGGGTTTCTGTGTGTGTGTGCTGTGTATCTCTTTGTTTCACCAAACAACCATGAACATCGTCGTACGTTGTCCGATTTATCTATGTGCTTTTGTAACATGCCACAATCGATCGTAGGAAACGCTCTTTGGTCGCACAGTAACGCCAGCGGAGCGTCTGCGCCAGCATCAGCGCTCCCTGGCAAAGGCACAGCGCGAACTCGACCGCGAGCGCACAAAACTCGAGCAGAGCGAAAAGAAGCTCATTGCAGACATCAAGAAAAGTGCCAAAGCGGGTCAACTCGTGCGTCTCTTCCCAGTTCTAGCCCTAGCCTTGTCCCCCCGTTCCCTTGCTCATTCCTCTCGCCCATTTCTAAAACCCGATGCCCATTCACCCCCGCAGAATGCTTGCAAGGTCATGGCGAAGGACCTGGTCCGCACGCGTCGATATGTCCAAAAGTTCGTCCAGATGCGCACGCAACTGCAGGCTGTCGGACTGCGCATCCAGACGCTGCGCAGCAACCAACAAATGGCCGACGCCATGCGCGGAGCCACTCGCGTACTTCGTTTCCGTTTCGACCCTCTCCTCCCTTTTGCTGACGATCGGACGTTTGGCAGGCGATGAAGAGCATGAACCGAGGGCTCAACCTCCCGCAGATCCAACGCATCATGAACGACTTTGAGCGTGAGAGCGCGACAATGGACATGAAGGAGGAGATGATGAGTGACGCGGTCGATGATGTCATGGATGACGAGCTGGAGGACGAGGAAGAGGAAAGCGACAAGATCCTCAAACAGGTCCTCGATGAGATTGGCGTCGGAATATCGCAGCAGGTGTGTTTTCTTTGTGTTGGCCAGAACTTGGCATTCATTGCTGACGGGTTGTCCCTGCACAGCTTGCCGATGCGCCGACAGGTCTGGCTACCGCTTCGACGGTGACGGAGCGTCAACCCGTTGCTCTTGCTGACGGGCCTGTACCTCTACCCGGAAATACTGCTTCTGGAGGTGTTGGTGATGAAGATGCCTTACAAGCCCGCCTGGATGCCCTTCGCCGAGGATAGGTGGATGTCGTCTGAAAACTACACCCCGCTGTGATGACCATCACGTTTTCTTCTAAATTTTGAGGGGGTGTCACCCTTGCCTCTTGTATTCTTATCGGACATGCAATCGGGTTGGTTATCACAGATATTTGATACCGTCCACTACTGCGCACCAGGGACCCGTTCACGCTGCCCAGTCACGGTGATTTGTCTGGTATATGTGATTCTGACCTTACCTGAGACCTTCGTCTAGTCAAGGGCTTCCCGGTTCACCTGAGTATGGGATCCTCGATGCTGTAAGACGATTCCCACACGCTCGGAACTACAGCTGGTCGGGTTCGCGCTTAGAGGACGTCTCAGTCTGCAGCCTCTGACGGAGGTGCATTTCTGCACGTCCTCAGCCTTGGAATAGACCGCGTCATATTTGGTCGCCGCCACCCCCATGCAGAAGGTGAAATCCCGTTCAAGTGAAGGTAGCTGGCCCTTACTGTGATACTGTGGTACTAACCGTTGCACAACTTGTACTGTACTACTTCTGTAGAACGGAACGCCACGGTAAAGTGTTCCATGATTATCGTTGTGCTCACGTGACTGGATCGTCCTTCCTTTTAGCTTCCCTTTTTTTCTCTTTTTTCAAGTGGTCGTTCATAAATTTTGACTTTAAGCCACGCCCACCAAGCCTACATTATCTTTCCTGTATCTCATTTCATACACCATGGCCTCCAGGAATTCTAGCGCCGTCTCTAACACGACGAACACTTCGGGTAGTCCGTCTATCAACGCGGCGGATACTGCACAAGGACCCATCTGCGAACCGTCTGTGTCCCCTACCCCCATTAGCGTCCTAGGGCCCGGTGGCATCCCATTCACCGTGCTATGCGTAAATAATCCTTCATGGATGGCCAACCTTCGGCTTGATCGCAGAAAATCCAATTGGGTTGAATGGTGCCACCGTATGCATCTCTGCGCGGATAGTAATGGCCTTACCGACTGGCTTGACGGAACCCTCAAACTACCGGATCAGACAACTTATCCAGAGGCACACCGAATCTGGAAAATCAATGATCGCACACTCAGGGCCTTCATATTCCGAAACATATCCAAAGCCGATTATCATGCTGTTTCCCACCTACAGGAATCTCATGCCGTCTTCGAGGAGCTCCGCAAACGGCATGGTCTTTCTCTCGTGGAACAAGCTCTTCTGTTCAAGAAGGCCCTTGAAATCCGTTTCAACGTCAACACGCCGCTGAGCAAGACGATCTACGAAATCATGACCATTCACGAACAACTCGCCGATACGGGGATCATGGAGCCCGATTATCTCAAATGCATTTTCCTTATCTGTGCGCTCGGCTATCAGCCCGAGTTCGATCACATCAACATAGCGATCATGGAGGCGGGAGACTCTCCTGATTTCTCATCGAATACCATACTGCGCCTCCTCGAAAAGGAGCAGTCACTGCAGCTTTTCCGATCCACCTTCGGCGCTGTGAAAGGACACAGAGCGACAAATGTCAAATGCTCCAATTGCAAGAGCGCGAACCATACAGAGGGCTCCTGTATCCAATCTGGTGGAAAAATTGCTGGTCAATCGCTTGACAAAGCTGGTGCTGCTCAACGTGCCGCCTCGGGGAAACGGCCCCCGCGTCGTCAGAGGAGGAATCGATCCTCACAGCCCGCTACTGGCACGCCTTTGGCAAACGCTGCAACGACCAGCGCACAGCAAATCCAGACTGGTACCCACCCCATCGTAGTAAATGGGCTTTCGTATTATCCGGTCCCCGACGCAGTGGCCCCGCCGCAGTACCAGTGACCGGCCTTGACGTCAACCCACTTCGACACATTTGAACATTACTGGCCTCATGGTGGACACCAATGGTCACCAATGAATTTTCTTGTTGAACTCAGATTTGTACCAGTCAGCCGCCTACGAAGGGTCTTCGGACACCAAGAAAGATCGCATGCCGAGTAACTCTAGTACACTCACCCTTGACTTCTGCTCTTCATGTCCTCATATGTCGGTGTAATATTTTATGAATACCCATATTAAGGTTACACACCGACGTGTATATACTGTACTTGAAGTGCTACGTGAGGTTCTGTACCTTGAGGCGCACCGAGATGGAGTTAAAAAAAAATGTTGGTGTACTTCTCACCAATGTCCCAGCTCTTGTTCTGGCTTAACCCACCTCAGGCTTGGGGATGACGTTGTGTTTGGACAAAATCACGACTCAGTCACATTTCCCTCACTCTTTTGATCCCCAAATCTAATTTTATGTTATCAATTGCCGACCAAGTTAAGTCCATAATGTATGCCTTATCTCGGTGTGTAGTACCCGTACAGCATGCGCCAAAAACAAGGGTAAAAGCTAGCGCCGAGCTAGAGTTTTATAGTTGGATTGCCAGCGGTGCAAAGGTAGACGTAGAGAGAGGGTACTGGCACTTATTCATACCCTGAGTCCAGCGACCGCCCGAGCCTCCTGCTCGCTCAACTTCCACGTGATCCCAGAACCGTTGAAAAATTCGTCCACG
>Ga0307510_10008943_pt1 | contig 11926 bp, 19 predicted proteins | sample 12_EM_MG_FD_207224 | JGI IMG/M metagenome (GOLD analysis project Ga0307510, IMG submission 207224) | Populus trichocarpa ectomycorrhiza microbial communities from riparian zone in the Pacific Northwest, United States - 12_EM | ecosystem: Host-associated > Plants > Roots > Unclassified | place...
TAGGTCCTGGGTTCAATCCCCAGTCTGGCCATATTCTTTATATGCCCCCACATGTAGTCCCTCCAAGGAGGCCCTTTCATATGTGGTATCCCTCTAATGAGGTCCCTCTGGGGTGCATTTCCAACAAATCTTTGCTGCCATGCAAGGGTATGCTGGGGTGAGGAGGCTTTGGCAGGGGCAGATGCTACAAAGTCACACCATGTCACTTGTGAGGTTGTTGGGAAGTCCTTGACAATGCCAAATGGGTCCATCACTACTATGTTTGAGTGTGTTGGGGGTAAGGGTGTGGTAACATATTCGTATCAGCAACATACCAAGATGGAAGCACAGTATGCTCTCATTTGTATCCCTGTTTATATGCTGATCAGGTTATCAGGGTGGAGATTGTTCGATGGGTGGCTGAAAGCATGCGTCCCTTTGCCATAGTTAAGGATTGAGGCTTTCAGTACTTGATGAAGACTGGAAGACTAGGACTTTACATACCTTCACCCGAAACTGTCTCTTGAGATACCAAAAAGGTTTTTGCATGCTGCCATAAAAGGATTGCAAAGATGCTACAGGTATGATTGGTCATTTATCAACTGTGATATAATCTAATCCATATACTTACTAGAATTACAAGGGTAAACTCAGCTTTGCAACAGACAGCTGGAGTTCTCCAAACCACAAAGCATACATTGTGGTGACAGTCCACTTTGCACAGGATGGTGCTCCAGTCTCAATGCTACTTGACCTGGTTGAGGTTGCCATGTCACACACAGGGATCACTCTTGCTGCAGTGTTTGCTAAGATCCTTGAAGACTTTGGGATTGTGCATAAGGTTATTCAATAAATAACGCTAATTTCTCTATTATTCACATGAATTAGATCTTGGGTATCACTTGCAACAATGCTAGCAATAATGATGAAATGATTCACCAGCTCATGGTATACATTGACAAGTTTGAGGGACAGGAATGTCAAACCCGATGCTTTGCACATATCCTTAACCTGATAGCAAAGAGTATTATCCAACAATTTGACATACCAAAGGCTCAAGCTAATAAGGTATTTGACAAAGCAACCACAGCATTGATAGTGCTTGCAGGTGACATTGACATGGAGGAGCAGAAGATGGGTGTGGGTAGGGATGATGGTAATGACAATGACAATAGTGAGAATGTTGAGAGTTGGGTGGATAAGCAGGTTGACATGACTGTGGAGCAGCTTGCAGCACTCAATAAGAGTGTGCAACTGGTAAGGCTGATGCTTGTTAAGGTATGTATAATATTTTATCCTCTGTATCATTAACTTACCACTTGTGTCTCAGCTGCGCAAAACTGTGTTTGCCATTAAGAACTTGACTATGATTATCCTTCCCCAATGGTATCAGGTCCTTGAAGAACTGGACCTTCATGCTTGTATCATGCCACAGGATGTATCAACATGATAGAACTTGACATTTGACATGCTCAAGTTTGCTATTGAGTACCGTTTGGCCATTGACACCATTACAGCAGAACATAATATGAAGCTTTGTAATTATGAGCTTGGAAAGGAGGAGTGGAAGGTTGCTGAAGAGCTCTGTGAAGTGCTGAAGGTGTGTTAGTGAGCTTTTCATTTTAAGAATTTGCTACTAATCAGAGTAGGTCTTTAAGGATGCAATGCTCTTCTTCTCTTGGGAGGCCTCCTCTGAACACCCTGCAATGAACATCGCTACTGTTATCCCTGCTATGGACACTATTGATGAAGCTTTGGCTACAAATGCCCTTTCCTCTAAGTATTCTATTGCCATTCATGCAGCGCTAAGCATCGGTAAAAAAACCTAAACCATTACTATGAAAAGACAGATTTTTTGACAACATATTGGATTGCAATGGGTATTTTGTGGTTTATCCTCCATTTTATCATCACTTATATCTTCTTTCAGTCCTTCATCCCTATTATAAGCTCAACTATTTCAAGAATGCAAAGTGGGAGGACAAGTGGATCAAGGCTGCCCAGCAGCTTGTACAAGACAAGTTTGACCTTTCATACAATTATAGCTCTGCACCTCCAGGGTCGGCATCAAGTAACAAGGTATGTATTACTTAGTTGTATATCTTTCATTTATCTTACCTTCATTATGTGCATAATAGACCACTGGATACCCATCAAAAAGAGATAACATTTTCAACAACATGGCTGCACTTGCTGCACCTACAACCACTAAACTCCGTGATAAGCTTGATTGCTACCTTGGCTCTGACCCTGAGCATGTCATTGATGCTGTTCGTTGGTGGTATGATTGTTGTGCCAAATATCCTTGCCTGTCAAGGATGGCAATTGATTATCTTGTTATCCCTCATAAGTAATTATCTGTGTTTCCTTTGTTTATATCTTCTGATAACATTAGTAGCTACCTCTGTTGGTGTCAAACGAACCTTTAGCAAGGGCCAACTTCTTCTCTCTCACATTTGCAACTGTCTCTCAGTTCAGTTGACACATGCACTGATGTGTGTTGGGGTATGGAGCTTACTAGGATATGTTCATGATAACGACATTAAGAAGGTCACTGCACTGGAGGAGCTTATTGGAGAGGAAAGGATGGATGAGTTATCTGCTGATTGGGATGCTATTTGGTATTTGCCTACCTACCATTTGCCACTATAAATTACTACTGATCTGGATTTTTTGAGTACATAGGTGCATGGGTATTAAACCCTTAAAACCCTTTTCAACCCTTATCCATGGAGACAGGTACCCTTACCCATCACTATGGGTAAGGGTTTTGGTGGGTGTGGGTGTGGGTAAGAAAAATATACCCATGGGTTACCTGGGCCATACACTACATGTAAAGGGTGATAAAAATGGAAATCCACTTATACTTTTTTTGAGCAAAAAGACCATGTTTTCATTGTTTCCCTTCTTTCAAGCTGTAGAGGTTGCTGTCATGCTGAAATTTCAAATTAGAGTTGGTGCTTCAAATTGGCATATCTTGGCAAGGGTATATAGTCATGTGTTTATGTGTTCTTTGTGGTATAGCACAGTAAACAGTAAACAGATTGTATTGTGTACCACCCCTCAAATAAATAGATTTGTGCATCAGATATGCAATGATTGCTCCCCTCCCTTCCCAGATAGACTGTCATGCCTTGTGTGTTAGTAAGACACATGAAAATAACAGATCCTATGTATGAGGCATGGCTCTCATAGCTGCCAAATCTGACTGGGAGCATGGCCTCTTCAAGAGCAGACAAGCTGCTACACATGTATATAATGTAAGTTGGATGTGGTTCTATTGTCAATCATCAAATTCAGATGCTTTCAGGTCTCTCTGGCAACATTATGTGCTTGGATCAATGGGCAAGATGGCAAGTGTTACAAACTGTTATCATTGGGACTGATACTACAAGAAGAAGAGGCAGCTGCCTTAGTTATGTAAACCCTTATGTTACAAAATTGATTGTGGCTGTCTGATAAAGAATCACTGTACCATACTGCTATCTGAGTGATGTCATTTGTTGTTGATAACTGATTGTCCCTGTGATGTCAGTAGTAGTATATAAGGAGAAGCCTCCTGTGATGTCAAGCCCCAGACTTGACTTACAATAAAATCACAGTCTTCTCTTTTCACATAAACAAACTGGACAGATCAAGATCTTCTTACAAATTAGATCTCTCTTCACATTTGCACACACCCCTGTTCTATTTCAATTACAAACACAGAGGACCCTATTGTCCTACTGACATCTATGTCAAAGCGGCTAGATTTGACCTGTGTCATCTAGCCCTAAAGAAAGTGTTGTTAACTCAATCTTTCTGCCCTCTTTCCTCTTACAGACAAAGGCAGCATCATTAAAATCATATCAAAGGGGCTACTGCTCCCTTACAGCAAGAGAGAAGCCCACCAGTCCTAACAGCTGCTCTCCAAGGCACAGGAGGCAGTCCTATGTGATTGGATCGAATTCTACACCTTGATTGGAAAGCCCCTGGACATAGAGGGCATCTAGCATCTTGTAGCTGATCTAGCTGGCACATGACCAGGCAAAAACTGGGTCTATTGGTTCAAGAAATGTTGTCCTCAAGTTTCCTATTCAAGGCCTGGAGGCCTTGATCCAAAGTGGGAAAAAGATTTTAACCCTTCAAATGTTGCAGGTTTTTATAAGCTCCTCAAGGTGATTTATAATGCATACCCTGATTTCCCACCCCAGCATATATGGAACATGGATGAGAAGGGGCTGCAGCTTGGTGGAGGCCAAAAGTGGTCAAAAAAATTCTTTCATCTTAGAGGTTTGAAAAAGTCAAACTTTTATCAGATTTGCTTGGACAACCTGGAACTTATCACTATCATTGAATGTATTTTGCCTGCTAGTTTGTCTGTCCCTCCTACATTTATCCTGGCTAAAGGGCCTACTCCTGCACTTCCTGACCTGGAAGTTCTGATTGCTACAATTGGCAAGTCACCCAATGGGTGGACTGATAATGAACTTGGCCTCAAATGGTTTCAAGAAATATTTATCCCATTTGCCAACACACACAAAGTGAACAATGCCCCTATCCTCCTCCTTCTTGATGGTTATGATTCCCATGAAACTGATGAGCTCTGCTCAGTTGCATATGAACACAACATATTCATCCTTGCTTTCCCTTCCAAATGCACCCATAAGCTCCAACCTCTCAATGTTACAGTTTTTGCCCAAGTTCAACACAAGTGGTCATCACATTGCAACCACTGCATTTATGAAAATGTTAGCATGAATCATCATAATGTTATCCCCAAGTATATGCAGGTGTGCACAGCATGCATAACACCAGAGTTGATCCACTTGGCCTTCTCCTACACTGGCATCTATCCTTTCAACTCCCATATCTTCACTGATGCTGACTTTGCACCAGCAAGGTCTTTTTCTACAATTCCACAGGCGCCCCACTCCTTCCCTACTGATATCCCTTCCTCTTCACCCCTTCCTTCTAATGCATCAGACTTTGATTTGGATGGGGTCAGTGATGAGTCTGAGGATCAATCAGACACTGAGGCAGATATCACTCCTTTGCACCCCCTTCACATGGATTGGGACTCAGATTCTGACAACTCAGGTTACAAACCACCATCATCCTGCATGTCCCCCTCAGTTCCATCACATGTACTGCCCACCACACCTTCCTTATACATCTCACTTCCTTCACTTCTTATACATTCCACACCCACTGTGCCTGCTGAAGATACCATGTCCACCAACTCTCCTGGGCCAACTGACAATACCAATATATCCAACTCCAATTCTCCATGTCACTTCACCTGCTCACAGAACACACCTTCTTCATCCACCCTGTCAATTTCAACTGCCCTTGATCCTATGCAAGCACCAGTCCCCAACTCAAAGGAGGAGCTGGGTACAGAGGTTGCTTGACTACAGATAGCCATAACATTCATGGAGAAGGAAATCTCCCTCTCAAATGCAAGGGCTGAAGCCAGTAAGGCCCATTGCACCATCTTGAAGCAGGAGTTGTTGGATGTCAAGGCAGACTTGCTTGGCAAGAAGAAGAGCTAGGGTTGCTGTGCTGTCAAGATGTCTGCACACTATGTTGCATATGAAACAATGAAGGAGCTTTATGCTTCTCAGGTACAGGAGAAGGCCTTGTATGCAAGAGAGGCCACAGAGAAGGAGGCCTGGAAGGCAGAGGAGGAGGCTGTGTGTAAGGTCCAAATCTGGGAGGAGACTGAGACAAAGGTCTTCACTGGTGCACCATCTTTAGATTCACATTTTCTTTTCTTAACTCATCCTTTCCCCCCTTATAGACCCTCTGTCATCATACAAGTGCAAGGACGACCTGGTCATTCTTGCTGGTGCACTTGTTCTCAAGATAGCAGGCATAGTCAATGAGCTGGCAATGCTTATCAAGACATATCTTGTTAAGGGCCAAGGACCCTAAGGTGCAACATGCACAGGTTTGTATAACGGCAGTGGGACTTGTACTTCAAGGGATTGCAGGTAGCGAATACTGGCCCTTGGATGCCCTGGTATGATGGGCCTGCATGCGTGCAAGACACTAGTGGTGATAATGAAAGATGTAGAGGAGAGTCTCGACGATGTTCGAGACGACTTAGAAGGGATGTGGGCGAAAACTGAAGGTGCTGTGGAAGCTACAACACTTGGGATTAAACCAAGTCAGGCTTAAGGCCCAACTCTAGGATATAAGGTTGACTTATATACATCTGGGCAGCTGCCATGACTCGAGCCTAATACTACTAGTACCCATACTAGTAAAGAGTCATCGTACAAAGTATGGAGTCATTCTGAGTCGAACTGACTCACGTGTGAGTCCTAGGATACATGCTACTAGATTGGAGTCAGTGTGAGTCACATGCACAGCCAAAGGGAAATCACATGGTAAGAATGATAGGTAAGCGGTCAGGTGATAAGGTCATGTGATGGAAAAGGGGGTGGGAACAAGTCATGTGATGAGAAAGTATTAGTAAGCAGATGGAAAATGAAATTTGGAGCCTTGAGAATGTAACACATCTCTTAGACCCAACATCCAGTTCAATCCTCAATTTTCTGGGCTCTTTCTTCAGAATAAGCAGCATTGTGTGGGCAATAGCAGTAGCATTATAGTAGAATTGGATGTTTGAACATACATTTCTTGAATAGCCAGCTGTTTTGTCCCCCTCCTTCTCCCCAAAAATCCCACCCACAGACCACTCAAAATAAGGTTGGTCAGTACTTTAAAAAATGGAAAACTTTATTGTGATAATGTGCAACTGTCTTGCTACCTGGTGGTATCTTGTATCTATGTGAACACCAGTATCAAGGACACTTGGATCACCTACCATTGTCCCTTCAAGCCAACTAAATACCACAATGCCAAGCATGCTGTTTCCCCCCTTTGTACTATATATCTCCACCCCACTTCTTTACTATAGTATAGGTGCTGTTGTAGTGGTCAGATCACCTGTCAATGGTTATTTTCTCAATTTACCCACTTTCTCACCTTGGGTACTTGTCCATATGTTCATTCTATACCATTCCAATACCTGATATCTTTTTTTTTAGACAAGAAACTGAGTATTTAAGCCTGTGTTTTGGAGGTTGTTACCTCTGTCATACCTGCTGGGTCTGCCAGTGTGGACTTGACAAGAAAGCACCCACATGATGTAACAACTTCCTAGGAGAACAACCCATACCAACATGAACAGTGGCACTAACTGCATTGGTCTTGTAATGCTCAGGTGCCCTACTAGACCTGCCCTGTCTGTTACTTTCATGGTGTCCAATTATCTACTTCAATGCAATCAAGGCTGTTTGTACTATCTTGGATGAGGCCTACTTCAGCCAAGCTGGTGGGAGGCCACAGTCATCCCCTAGCATCAACTTGCACATTGCACTCAAGCTGTAGAGAGAATGCCTTATTTGACCTTGTACACTGCTCTCTTGATCTTGCCACACCACCAAAACACTTGACCAACTGCTCCATCAATGGCAATACAATCACCATGGCAGGCATCCTCTTCAAGAAGTGAGTAGCCTCATGCCATGGTGAGTCCCTCTTGCTGGCTTGCTGTCTTTCCATTTCCTGGCTGATGCTGACCTCCACTACCCAAATTTGTTGTACACATCCACCACTGGGACATACAGACCCAATATGTCAGCTGCAGACCACACAAAGGTGCCCAAAAGTTCCTTTGACAAGGAGGAGAAAGGGTTCTCAACATCAAGATTTTGGGCTGGAATGTCCTGATGGGGCTATGTTGTGGGTTGTGGGAGGAGAGGATTACATAAGTGGTTGACATCATGGGCAAAGTGGAATTTCTGTAGAAGTAGGTGTCATCCTCCCTTCTTTTTTGCCTGCTTGTGGAAAACCTGTGTTCACCAAGCCCCCAAGAAATTAGGGGCTTATGTTTGTGCCTCCCTCTACCATACAGTGCAACAGCCTTGGCATCATATCATCCAAGACTGCATAGCACCCCTTTAAGTGCATACAGACTACACTGCCAGCAGTTTTCTCATCACTCTATTGATCTTTTTTTCTCTCACACTGCACTGCCCCCTCCTGGACCTGATCCTAAGGCTTGATGATCTTTCTGGAAAATACTGAAATCAAAGCCCTTCCTCCAGAATTCTTCACATTGACAGTAATCTCCCTTTGTGGGCACCCTTCTTTGTTCTCCTCCATTCTTTTCAATATATTTATTGTGTGCTAAAGAGTCCCATCTGGGAACCTTTACAAGGATGATATCCTGAACTAACACCCTTATCAGGCAACAGTGGTGCAGTCTGCAGTCTGATGTAAGGGTCTCACTACTGCCATAGGAAGAGTGATAGTATGTCAGTTCCTCAAGTCACCCACAAGTCACTCCCAAGCTGAAGCAACACCATTGCTTGTGGCACCTGTGTCAACAGCCTCAGTTAGGCACATGCATGATTTATTAAGGTGTATCATTTGTAAGTGCATCTGTATTTTTCTCACTTATCAAACTCTCTGTGGAACTGTCCCAATGCCACCATCCCTGTACCCAAACCTGATTACAACTGACCCATGCAACTGCCATCCCTGACCACAACTGGCCATGATGACCATAAACCCCATTTACTGTCTCCAACAACAACAACAACTGTGACAACAACCCTCCCTGTCCCTGACCATGCCTGTGGTACCTATGTTGACAGCCTCAGTTAGTCACATATGCTACATGTTAAGACATGTCATTCATAAGTGTGTCTACTCTTTTTCTATCTAACTCTCCAATGAACCATCCCCAACACCACTCTGTCACCAAACCTGACCATGACTATGATGACCAATGACCCTGTTCACTATCTCCAATGACAATTCCAACTGCAATGGTGACCCTTCCTATCTCTGACCATGCCCTTGGCACCTGTGTGGACAGCTTTGGTTAGGCACATATGCAACTTGTCAAGGTGCAACATTCATAAGTGCATGTACTTTTTTTTTCTGTCAAACTCTTCATTGAACCATTGCAATGCCACCATCCCTGTCTTCAAACCCAACCATGACCATAATGATCAATAATGCTGTCCACTGTCTCCAACCATGTCTATGACCATCTCCCTGTCCCTGACTACAACCACAATAACAACCAGTACTGATAGCTACATCAGCATCAAGTCACTCCCAAGCTGAAGCACCACCTTGCCCATGGTATCTGGTCAACTGCCTCTGTTAGGTACAGACACTGTATGCTGACCCATCAAGACCATCTTGCCAAGGCTCCTCAGTTGTAAGTTCATTTACTCTTTTTTAATATAAAAGTCTCAACTCTCTACAGAACCATCCCAATACCACCATCTCTGTCTCCTAACCCAACCATGACCACAACAACCAACTTCCCTGTCTACTGTTCCCAACCACAGTGGTAACTGACAACAATGTCCCTCCCTGTTCCCAACTACGACCACACCCCTGTCCCTGATATGTCTATTGCAGAGCTCAAGAGCCTTGGCATCATATGGCAGGGGTGCAGGCAGGGGGCACAGCCTGAGGTGGCAGCAGCAGCAGCTATGTTAAGGTCCAAGGGCCTTAAAGACGCGACGTGCGTGGGTTGGTTTGGCGACGACTGGGATTGCTCAGTGGGATCTCCTCCTGAGGCAATGGATCACGTGAGTAGCGCGGTACCGATTGGCTACGCAGTATAAGAGTAAAGTCCCCGATGATAAGGGCGACTCCTGAGGTAGATAGTAGAGATGAAGGGAAGAGCTTCAAGGCTTTGAAGCGACTTTGAATATTCAGATAAGAGACTCAAAGAGTCCTAGGTGGAAGCTACAAGTCTTGGATTGAAAACCAAGTTAGGCTTAGGGCCTAACTGCTAAAAGTATGGGCGCTTATATACAAAATGAGAAATAACGGGTCACAGGAGTCACAGAGAAATATGGAAATATTTAGTAAGGTTCATCATGACGTGGCAGTTCTAAATATAGCTCCATCATGAGCTGGCGACTGCGGAGTGGCGTATCATGAGCTGGCAATCCATAAAGGATTAAATGAGGACACGTCATGATACTGCGGACTGCGGAGTGATGGCATATGATAGTTGACTGCGGATTAGTCATGTGGTCCATCAGGTGACTTGTCAGGTGATTTGGTGACGGTCCGAGCGGCGCGTGAGGGAACGAGTAAGGGGGGAGTGACCGAGAGCGCGAAATAAATGGCGGAAAATTGGGGTAAGGGCCCAGGATCGTAACATGACGCCCTTCCTAGAGTGGTCGTTACCACACGACCTAGGGTGAGTCAGGTTGCAACCAGTCAGAGGGGACACGGGGTATTCCAATATCCATGCTGTCCGGAGTTGACTGCCTTGTATCCTCGATTTGTCCTTCCTCCATTGATGAGTCAGGATCAGTTATTTCTCCTTCCTCCATTAGCTCATCCTCAAGTTCAACGATGGTTTGGACTGGAGTCCTATAGAGATCGCCAAGTCCAAAGCTCGAGGGTGTTGATAAAGTAGAAGGTGTTGGTGATCGCTTTAACATAGCGACGGGTCATGATGGTGAATTTCCTTCTGAGTAGTAAGGAGGAGTGGGGATTCGTTCAGGAGAGTCAGGAGGGGTAGGTTTTTCTTCTGGACTCATCGATTGTTCCAGGTGTGGGTCACTGCGTTCTCGTTTGAGTGCCATCGCAACATGTCGTGGTGATTCTCGTCGTTTCCCTGTACTGGGCAAGGGTTGTTTCCACGATGGTCCTTCTTTACTAGTGAACTCTTCATGTTTTTCGATTAAGGGGGTAATGCGAATGGGTGCGGGTCGCGGTAGTCGAGATGAAGACGCTTTTGGAGGTGAAGGTTCCGGTGGTGGCGAAAGTTCTTTTCGCTTTCCTAGTTGTGATGGTGATTGGAACTCCTTCCATTCCGGTGGGGTAGGTTGGCTTCTTGGTAGCGTTCTTGAATCTGGATGACGGGGTAATAAGGGGGTAGTTCGGCTAGGCGTCATTGAGACGATAATGGGAAGAGGGGATGTTGGTTTGACCGGAGGCAATGGTTGCAGAGTTTCTCTTGGAAATGGGGGTATGTCCCATGGGAGGGGAATGAGGTCGAGCGAAGATGGTTTGGTTATCTTCCTAATTGGCGGCAAGGGAACTTCTTCCGGTGTTGGTGACCTATTCCAAGGAGCTGGGATAACTGGTGTTGCTTCCCTTTGCGGTGGGGATGGAGTGAGCGACGGGGGTAAGGGCACGTGGGTTGGATCTGGCGTTTCATCCATTAGTACTGGTGGTTCGTAATGTTCCATTGACGAGTACTCTCTTCGATGTGATCCCCACGGTACAAGGGGGAGTGGTGGTGTTACAACCCGTGGTGGTTGTTCAGGTGGTGGACTGGGAGGGGTAGGAATGAATGGAGGAGCGAATGGTGATGGATCTACAAGGGGTGGTGTGGTCGACTTTGGCATAACTGGGGGCAATGACGTGGCAATTGGGATAGATGGTGGTGATTTCGGGATATGAATGGCGATGGATCCTCCTCCTGCTCCTGAGGGACTTGGGTTGGGTATGAACACGGGTGATGGTGACTTGCTATTTCTCGTAATTTGTCTTTTGAGAAAGTTTCGAAGTCCTTCAAGGAATTTCTGATCCTTGAGTGTGTGGTAATGAGGGGATAATGTGCCAAAGGGGAGGATTGTTCGTTTTTGGAGGTTTCTTTCCTTCGCGATGACTAAGAGGATTTCTTTGGTCACTAGGTCGTAGAGTTGTCGGTGGAAGTGGTAGAGGTAGAGAGTGGTAGTACTATCTTTCTTTCGAAAGATTCTAGCGACGGCGATGTCTTTGAATTTGTTATTTAGGTAGGTCCATTTGTTATTGAGTCGGACCATGTCTTTGATACATTCTTCACGCTTCTTCTTGAGCGATGTGGAGGAGGTGGTCTGGGGGGATAAGTCCAGTTTCGGTGTAGGTTTCGGACTGATTGTCTTCGATTTCTTCAGTGGGAGTGAGGGGGTCTGGGTTGGTGACG
>Ga0307510_10008944_pt1 | contig 11926 bp, 13 predicted proteins | sample 12_EM_MG_FD_207224 | JGI IMG/M metagenome (GOLD analysis project Ga0307510, IMG submission 207224) | Populus trichocarpa ectomycorrhiza microbial communities from riparian zone in the Pacific Northwest, United States - 12_EM | ecosystem: Host-associated > Plants > Roots > Unclassified | place...
GATCGCCGCCGGAAACTCGGTGGTCCTCAAGCCGGCGCCGCAGACGCCGCTGACCAGCAAGCTCCTGCAGGAGGTATTTCGTGACGCCGGCTTGCCGGACGGCGCGCTAGAGGTCTGTCACTGCTCCGTGCCCCTGGCCGAGAGCATGGTCAAGGACGAGCGCTTCGCGATGGTCACGTTCACCGGAAGCGCCAAGGTGGGCTGGCACATCAAGTCCATCGCCGGGCGCAAGAAGGTGGCGCTTGAACTGGGTGGCAACGGCGCGGTGATTGTGGCCGAGGACGCCGACCTCGATCTCGCGGCCGCGCGTTGTGTTCGTGGCGGGATGGTCTATGGCGGCCAGTACTGCATCGGCGTGCAGCGCATCCTCGTCCACGCCTCGGTGCGCGAGGCGTTCGAAGCCAAGCTCTTGGAGAACGTGCGTGCCTGCCGCGTCGGGAACCCGATGGAGGAGGGCATCGATGTCGGCCCCGTCATCGATGAGAACTCCGCCAAGCGCATCCAGGGTTGGGTCGACGAGGCCGTGGCGCAAGGTGCCCGGTTGCTCGTGGGCGGCCCGCGCCAGGGCGCCGTCGTGCAGCCGACCGTCCTCACCGGCACGTCCAAGGGCATGAAGGTCGAGGACGAGGAAATCTTCGGGCCGGTCGTGACGCTCAACAGCTTCCAGACGTTCGAGGAAGCGGTCCAGCGCGCGAACGACTCCCGCTACGGCCTGCAAGGCGGGATCTTCACCAACGACATCCGTCGCGCGTTCCAAGCCGTCGAAGACTGGGACGTGGGCGGTTTGATGATCAACGACGTCTCGATCTACCGCATCGACAACATGCCCTTCGGCGGCTGGAAGGAATCGGGCGTCGGGCGCGAGGGGACGCGGTACGCGATGGACGAGATGTCCGAGATCAAGTTGATGGTCATCAACTACGTCTGAGCGTCCTGGCACAAAACAACGGAGAAAAGAACATGTTCAAACGATCGAATCGCCTGCACGCCCTCGGCGGCGCAATGCCTCGGGCCGGTGCCTTCGGCCGACGCGGCCTGCTGCTGACGACCGCGATGCTCGGCCTCGGCCTGGCGCAGATGGTCCGGGGCCAGACCCAGACCATCCGCATCGGCGCACCTCTGCCGATGACGGGCGCCCTCTCACCCGAAGGGCTGCGTTTGAAGCAAGGCAACGACTTGTGGGCCGAGACGGTAAACAAGGCCGGTGGCATCAAGGTCGGAGGCAGCCGCACCAAGGTCGAGATGGTCTACGTCGACTATCAATCAAACACGCCGAAGGCGGTGCAACTGATCGACAAGCTGATCACGCAGGACAAGGTCGACTTCATTTTCTCGCCGTTCGGCTCCGGGGCCACCAAGGCCTCGAGCTCCGTGACGGAAAAGAACGGTGTCCCGAACATCGCGGCCACCGCCTCGTCGGTGGAAGTCTTCGACCAGGGACACAAGTACATCTTCGGGCTGCTCACTCCGAACAACACGCTGATCGAGCCCACCTCCGAACTGGCATCAGCTCGCCTCCCGGCTCACGCCCGCGTCGCGGTCCTGGCCCGCAACGACCTCTTCCCGACTGCGGTGGCCAACGAGCTGGAGAAGGCGGTCAAGAAGCGCGGCTACGAGATCGTCTACAACGAGAAGTACGCGATCGGCGCACTCGACCATGCCGGCGCACTGGTGCAGATCAAGGCGGCCAAGCCTGACTGGATCTTCGTGTCCGGCTACACGAACGACTTGATCCTCGTGCGCAAGCAGATGAAGGACGCGGGTCTGAACGCACCCGTCGTGACAATGATCACTGGCCCGAGCTACCGCGAATTCGTCGAGTCTCTTGGCCCGCTCGCCGAGAACGTCAGCAGCGCGGTGTGGTGGCATCCGGCGTCGAAGTACGTCGGCACCGACATCTTCGGTTCGACGGCCAAGTATGTCGAGACGTTCAAGGCGCGATTCGGGACGGAGCCCGACTACGCCAACGCGGTCGCGTCGCTCTCGGGCGTGGTTCTGCAGGCGGCGATCGAGAAGGCCGGCTCGGTGGATCGCACCGCCGTCCGTGACCAGTTGGCCAAGCTGAAGATGGAGACCTTCTTCGGCCCCGTGGCGTTCGACGAGAAGGGCATGGTCAATTCCTACCTTCCGCCCGTGTTCCAGATCCAGGGCGGCAAGACGGCGGTCCTGTATCCGCCTGCGATCGCCACTGGAAAACTGCGCTGAGCGCGGGCAGAGCGCACTCTAGGGGTCGCCATGGTCTTCCTTCAAGTTCTGCTCAACGGGCTGCTGCTGGGCGGCATCTACGCGTGCATCGGCGCGGGGTTCTCGCTGGTGTGGGGTGTGGTGAACATCATCAACATCCTGCACGGCTCGTTCATCGTGCTCGGGGGCTACGGAGCCTGGTACGCGTACACGCACTGGGGCGTCCACCCGTTCGTTGCGCTGCTGCCGCTGGGCGTGCTCGGCTACGCGGGCGGCTGGCTTCTTCAGCAGTACGTGATCCGCCACGTGATGGCGGCCAAGGTGCTCGTCACGTTGACACTCACGTTCGGGCTGAACCTGCTCCTGAACAACCTGATGACCTTCGGCTTTTCGGCCGACTTCCGCAAGGTGGTCCTGCCGAGCCAGGAGCCGATCAGCTGGGCTGCGCTGACCTTGCCGACGGACCGCACGTTGAGCATGGTCGCCGCGGTCGCGGTGGTCGTGCTGACGCACACGTTGATGACGCGCACGATGCTGGGTCGCTCGATCGTCGCTGTTCGCATGGACCCGCAGGCCGCACAGCTGATGGGCGTCGACGTGCCACGGACATTCGCCGCCACGTTCGGCCTGGGGACCTCGCTCGCGCTGATCGCCGGCGCGATCCTTTCGCCGATCTTCCCGATCTCTCCGGTCGTAGCCGACGGCTACCTGGCGAAGGCCTTCATCGTCTGCGTGCTTGGCGGCCTGGGCAGCTTGCCGGGCGTTCTTGCCGGCGGCGTGCTGCTCGGCGTTGTCGAGAGCGTGGGGAGCTACTTCCTCGGCTCCAGCCACGCGCTGACGTTGTCGTATGTGCTCCTGCTCGCGTTCCTGCTTCTGCGACCGCAAGGCCTGATGGGCAAGAAGGGGTTCGAATGAAACTGAACAAGTCGGTGTTCTGGGTGATCTTCGTCGGCAGCGTCGCACTGCTGACGGTCGTCGGGGACAACTACTGGCTGCGCATCGGCACGACCGTCGCGCTCTACGCCGCGCTCGCCAGCTCGTGGAACATCATCGGCGGGTTCACCGGATATCCGTCGTTCGCGACGGCCGCATTCTTCGGTCTTGGCGCCTACGCGTCGGCCATCGGCCAGATGCACGGCATCCCGATGGCGCTCGCCTGGTCGTTGGCCGCGCTGATCGGCGGGGTCTTCGCGCTGTTGCTCGGGCTGGGCTTGCTGCGTCTGCGAGGCCACTACTTCGCCGTCGCGAGTCTGGTGGTCGCTGAGTTGTTCCGCGAACTGATCACTGGCGGCGGCGACTTCACCGGCGGCGGGATGGGCCTGAACCTGGCGCTGCTTCCGATCTCGTCGCTTGCACAGGCGCGTCTGTTCCTGCTGGCGTTCAGCGCACTCGCGGCACTGTCGGCCCTTCTGTCCTTGTGGATCATCGGGTCGCGCTTCGGGGTCGCCCTGCGGTGCATCGAGCAGAACGAGGACGCGGCGGCGATGGTCGGGGTGGCGGTCACTCGCCACAAAGCCCTCGCCCTGGCGCTCTCCGCGGTATTCGCGTCGGCCGCCGGAGCCGTCTATGCCAACTGGCTCAACTACATCGACCCGAGCGACGTGTTCAACGTGCTCCTGTCGGTCAAGCCCATCGTGACGGCGCTCCTCGGCGGCGTGGGCACCGTGGTCGGTCCGTTCGCAGGCGCTGTCGCGCTCGCTGGCCTCGAAGAACTGGTGATCAAGGGAGCGCTGGACCTCAACGGCGTCTTCCTTGGGCTGGCCATTGTGTTGCTGATCCTGTTCCTGCCGCGCGGCGTCATGGGATTCCTGTCGCCTGCGCGCCGCGCCAGAAAGGCTTCCACATGAGCGCGCCTCTGTTGCAACTCAACGACGTCTCGCTGTCGTTCGGGGGACTCAAGGCACTCTCGGGGGTGACCTTCCGCATCGAGCCGGGTGAGATCGTTGGTCTGATCGGGCCGAACGGGGCAGGCAAGACCACCCTGGTGAACGTCTGCAGCGGGGTGTTCAAGCCCTCGCGCGGGACGGTGCGCTTCGAGGACCACGTCATCTCGGGCTTGCGCCAGGACCAGGTCGCGCGGCGCGGCATGGCCCGAACGTTCCAGATCGTTCAGCCGTTCCCGGCGATGACGGTGCGCGAAAACGTGACCGCCGCTGCGCTCTTCGGCGGTGGCATCCACCAGGTGCAGGCGGCGCGCGAGTTCGCGGACGAGCAACTCGACTTCGTCGGTCTGGCAGCACACGCCGACAAGAGTGCGGCCAATCTGTCGCTGGCGCATCGCAAGCGGCTCGAACTCGCGAAGAGCTTGGCGATCAAACCGCGCCTGATCTGGCTCGACGAAGTCAACGCGGGGCTCAACTCCGACGATCTCGACAAGACGCTGCACCTGATACGCAGCATCGCCGCGCGCGGCATCACGATCGTGATGATCGAACACCTCATGAAGGTCGTGATGGGTGTCAGCACCCGGATCCTGGTCCTCAAAAGCGGCACGCTCATCGCGGACGGGCTGCCCGCGGACGTCATACGGGATCCGGTCGTGGTCGAGGCCTACTTGGGAGGGCACTATGCAGAAGACGGGAGCAAGCGCGATGTCTGAGCTGCTGCACGTTTCGAACCTGCATGCGGGCTACGGCGCCGTGAAGGTTCTCCACGGCGTTGACCTTCGCGTCGACGCGGGCGAGGTCGTGGCGTTGATCGGGTCGAATGGTGCAGGCAAGTCGACGCTGATGCGCGCCTTGTCCGGAATCGCCAGTTCGGACCAGGGATCGGTGCGCTTGGGCAACGCAGCGTTGCATGCGTTCGCACCGCAGCGCCGGGTCGCGTCGGGGCTGATCCACGTCCCGGAAGGTCGACGCCTCTTCCGATCGATGAGCGTCGAAGACAACCTGCTGATGGGGGCGTTCCTACGCCGCGACAGGGCCGAGGTGCGCAATACCCTGGAGACCGTCTACGACATCTTCCCGAAGTTGCGCGAGCGTTCGCGCCAGGATGCCACGACGATGTCCGGTGGCGAACAGCAGATGTGCGCGATCGGACGCGGATTGATGGCCGATCCGCGCCTGCTGATGATCGACGAACTCTCGCTCGGTTTGTCTCCCCGCCTCGTAGGCGAGCTGGCCGAGGCGCTGAGGCGCGTCAACAAGCTGGGCGTCGCCATCCTGCTCGTGGAGCAGGACGTCGGGACAGCGCTGAGCTTGTCGTCGCGCGCATACGTCATGGACCAGGGCCGCATCGCCCACTCCGGTCCTTCCCACACGCTCGCGGGCGACCCGGTCGTGCGAGCCGCCTACATGGGCTCGTGACACCGACCGTGAAGCGGTCGACGCGTTGTGCTGTCCCGTCCCACCCCATCAAAACAACTGGAGGAGTATTCAATGAACAAGCGTTCTGCGCTGGCCGCGGTGATGTCGATTTCTGCGTTCGCCAGCTTCCCGACGATTGCACAGGAGAAGGTGACGTTCGCCTACATCGAGGAGCCGCCGTTTGCGACGACGATCAATGGCCAACCAGCCGGTTCGGATGTCGATGTCGCGCGCGCCGTGCTCGCACGCATGGGCATCAAGGACGTTGACGTGAAGAAGGTCGAGTTCGCCGAGCTGCTGCCCGGCGTGGCGTCCGGCAAGTGGACGATGAACACCGGACTGTTCGTCACCCCGGAACGCTGCAAGACCGTGGCCTATTCCAACCCGATCTGGGCGCTGGTGGACGGGATGATCGTGCGCGCGGGCAATCCGAAGCGTGTGACGAGCTACGCGTCGGTGGCGAAGTCCGATGCGCGTCTCGGCGTCGTCAAGGGCACGGTGCAGGTCGCCACTGCCAAGGCCGCCGGCGTTCCGGCAGACCGCATCGTCGAGTTCGGTGCGCAGGAAGAGATCATCGCGGCGCTGAAGGCGGGGCGTGTGGATGCATACCCGAACACCGCACTGGGCCATCGCACACTTCTCGCGTCGATGAAGGATGCCGACCTGGCTCTGGCTCAGCCGTTCGAGGCGCCGACGGATAGCACCGGCCGCGCGAAGGCAGGCTTCGGCGCCTACTCGTTCAATCAGGCGAGCGGTGCCTTCATCGCCCGATTCAATGCCGAGCTCGCGAAGTATCTCGGCTCCGACGAGCACCGGGCACTGCTCGCGAAGTATGGGTTCGGTGCTGACGAGATCACGCCAGCGCTGACGGCCAGGAGTGAAGCGCTTTGCAAGTGAGCGGGCCGACCCGTGAGGCTCGATCCCTTTTGTTGACCGTTGATTTGATGCGAATGATGGCTTGACGCTTTTTGCATTTTTCTCTGGGGTCGGTGGCCCTATCTTTGCGACTGTCAACGCGCCCAATTTTGAACCACGTTGCGTCCATCGACATCAACCTCAACAGCATCGCACTCGCATCCATCGTCCTCGTCCACGGCGGCTTCGTCGACGGCTCCGGCTGGGAGGATGTGCATCGCATCCTCCGCGACGACGGCTACGAAGTCAGCATCGTGCAGAACCCGACCAAGTCGCTGACCGAAGACGCCGAGTTCACGCGTCGGGTGATCGATGCGCAGAGCAAGCCGGTGATCCCGGTCGGCCATTCGTATGGCGGTGCAGTCATCACCGAGGCCGGCAACAATCCGAACGTCAAGGGTCTCGTCTACATCACGGCTTTCGCCCCCGATCGCGGTGAATCGGTTGGCTCACTGATCAAGGATCCTGTGCCCGGTGCCCCGGTGCCCCGGTGCCGCCGATCCTGCCGCCCAAGGATGGGTACTTAGCGCTCGACAAGACGAAGTTCGCAACCTCTTTCGCGGGCGACCTCAACCCGGCCAAGGCGGCGTTCATGGCCGACTCGCAGGTGCCCTGGGGCCTGGAGGCACTGTCCGGGACCATCACCCAGGCAGCCTGGCGGGTCAAGCCGAGCTGGTACCTGGTCGTGAAGGACGACAAGATGATTCCGCTCATTGCTCAGCGCATGATGGCGCAGCGCGCGGGTTCGTCGGTGATGGAGGTCCCCGGTAGCCACGCGGTGTACGTGTCTCGGCCGAAGGACGTGGCGATGCTGATCGAGCGCGCAGCGAAGGAGGCGACTGCGGCGAAGTAGAGGGCGCGCGGGGCGGGCACCTCTGGAATGTCGAGTTCGGTGCCATGCCGCAGCGCTTGACGACGCAACTGCGCGGACTTAGATTGAAGTCAAGCGCGGTGACAACGCTCACGCGGCGGCTGCAGAGAACGCGACACGGGATGTGAAACGAAGGCGTCGAAGCTGCCGGACGATCGAGCGAGAGGGAGCGTATCGTGAATGAGCTGAAAGCCATGCGCACCTTCCTGAAGGTCGTCGATGCCGGGAGTTTCGTGGCGGCCTCTCGCGAACTCGATCTCGCGCCAGCCGTCGTCCCCCGCGTCATCGCCGAACTGGAAGAAGGCCTCGGGGCGCGACTGCTGACTCGCACCACCCGCAGGTTGGCACTGACCGACGTCGGCGCCCGCTACCTGGAGCGAGTCCGCAGCATCGTCGACAGCGTCGACGAGGCCAACGACCTGGTCCGACACTCGCAGAGTACACCCGATGGCGAGGTCCGCGTGGCCGCCTCGCCCGAGTTCGCGACACATCAGATCGCGCGGCGCATGCCGAGATTCCATGCCGCGTTCCCGAAGGTGACGGTGAAGGTCACCAGTCAGGGGCCGGTACGAACCGTCCTGCCCGACCACGACATCTCCATCATCATCAAGCAGTCCCCGCTGGACGGCGACTTCGTGGCCAGGCGGCTGGCGCGTTCCGAGGTGATCGGTTGCGCCACGCCGGCTTATCTGGATCGACACGGGCGGCCTACGCATCCTAGTCAACTCGTGAACCATCGAATTCTCACGCCACCGTTCCAAGGCGCCATCACGTTCAGCCGACGCCGGGACGACGACTGCGGCGAAGAGTGCGTGACCGTGACACCGCCCGCGTCGCTCCTGCATAGCATGAGCTGCGACCTTCATCGCGTCGGGGCCCTGGCAGGGCAGGGCATTGCGGGTCTAGCGTCGTACACCATCGAAGACGCTCTGCTGGACCGCCGGCTGGAACAGGTGCTGCCGAGCTGGCATGTCGCCGATCTCTCGATCTGGGCATGCATGCCGACGCGGCGTCACGTGCCGGCGATCACCCGCGCGTTCATGGAATTCCTGCTGGACGAGTTCGGCGGAGCCGAGCGCGATTCCTGGATCGCATAGGGATCGATTCGTCGCAGGGCAGTTCTCAGACCCGCGGCATGTCGGGTCCGGCGTTGACGTGCGCGGTGCCGGCGCCTGCACCGGACATCGCCGACTCCGACGGGCCGTATCGGTCGATGCCCAGGCCCTCCGAACTGATCTCCGGCTTCGCGCCGGTCACGAGATCGGCGATGAGCCGGCCGGAACCGCAGGCCATGGTCCACCCGAGCGTGCCGTGACCGGTGTTGAGGAACAGGTTAGACACCTTGGTCTTGCCGATGATGGGCGTGCCGTCCGGCGTCATCGGGCGCAGACCTGTCCAGAACGTCGCCCTGGACGTGTCGCCGCCAGGGAACAGCTCGTTCACAACCATCTCGAGCGTGGCCCGCCGCTTCTCGTTCAGGCCCATGTCGAAGCCGCCCAGCTCTGCCATGCCGCCCACGCGGATGCGCTCGTCGAAGCGGGTCACTGCGATCTTGTACGTCTCGTCGAGCACGGTCGATCGTGGCGCGAAGCGCGGGTCGACCAACGGCACCGTGATGGAGTAGCCCTTGACGGGATAGACCGGCATCTCGATGCCCAGGGGACACAGAAACTGAGGGGTATAGCTTCCGAACGCGACGACGAACTTGTCCGCGATGCGCAGTCCGCCACTGGTGACGACCGCACGGATGCGTCCGCCTTCTTCAACCAGGCGGGTGACTGTTTCTCCGAAGCTGAACTGCACGCCGAGTCCACGGGCGAGTTCGACGAGCGCATTGGTGAACATGTGACAGTCGCCGGTCTCGTCCTTGGGCAGCCGCAGGCCCCCGCTCAGGCATCCCCTGGCCTGCGCAAGGCTAGGGAAGGTCTGAACAACGCGAGAAAGCGATCACTTGAGCTGTTCAAACTGCATTGAGCCGGAAGATTGCCAGCGCTTCGCGCAATTCATGGCCATTGCGCCGCGTTCCTCGCGCCTCATGCTGTCTGCGGACGGACCACTGCCGCCGTCGCCATCAATTTCTTTCGTGCCATCCACAGGTTCGACAGCGCGAACAGCGTGACCACATGCGCGGTGTTCTTTGCCAAGCCGCGGAACCTGACCTTGGCCAGGCCGAACTGGCGCTTGATGACCCGAAACGGATGCTCGACCTTTGCGCGAACGCTGGCCTTGCGGTGCTCCTGCTTCTTGAGCCGTTGCTTCGCCCGGCCTTCTGGCAGCTGGGCCATGTCGCTGGGCCGGCCCGCGATGTGCCACCGCAGATCGTTTCGGGTCACCCGGCTTTGCGCGCCCCGGTAGCCCGAGTCGGCCCACACGTCCTGTTCCTTGCCATGCAGCAGATCGGCGATCTGCTCGACGTCCGACTCGTTGGCCGCCGTCGTGGTGACCGTATGCACCAGGCCGCTGTCGGCATCCACAGCGATGTGCGCCTTCATGCCGAAGTGCCATTGGTTGCCCTTCTTGGTCTGGTGCATCTCGGGGTCACGCTCACCCTCGGCGTTCTTGGTCGAGCTGGGCGCCGCGATGATGGTCGCATCCACGATGCTGCCGCGCTTGAGCAGCAGGCCCTTGCGCTGCAGGTGCTTGTTGACGGCCGCAAAGATGTCCCCCGCCAAGTCGTTCTCTTCGAGCAGGTGGCGGAAGTTCAGTATCGTCGTCTCGTCGGGGATTGGCTCGCCCAGGCTCAGATTGGCAAAGGCGCGAAGGGAGGCGATCTCGTACAGCGCCTCTTCCATCGCCGGATCGCTCAGCGCGAACCAGTTCTGCATCAGGTGCACGCGCAGCATCGACTCCAGCGGGTAGGGCCTGCGGCCTCGGCCAGCTACCGGGTAGTGCGGCTCGATCAGGCCCAGCAGCGCCTTCCACGGCACGACCAGTTCCATCTCCTCGAGAAACACCTCGCGCCGCGTCTTCTTGCGCTTGCCGGCGTACTCCGCTTCCGAGAAACTGATCTGGCTCATCGTTGCGCTCCGTCACTGGCCTGCATCGATCATGCAAGAAGCATGCACTTGTTCAGACCTTCCCTAGGCTCTACCAATTCCACGCCCTCGGCCGTCAGGAGTTCGTAGGGCACGTTGCACTCTTTGAGGACCTCGATGTCTCGCGCCACCCCATCGAGCTGCTTCTGAGTCCTGAACAACTGCAGCGTTCCGCCCGCGCGCTGTTCGTACTGGATGCCCGTCTGCGTGCGAAGCTCCTGAAGGCATGCGCGGCTGTACTCCGCGACGCGCATCATTCGTTCCTTGTTCACCGCGTAGCGGTCTGCGGAACAGTTGCACAACATTTGGGCCATCCATCGCAACTGACCGAGGCTGCCATCGAGCTTGATGGCCAGGGGCGCGTGCTTCTGGAATAGCCACTTGACGGCCTTGAGTGGAATACCGGGCGCTGCCCACGGGGTGGAGTAGCCGGGCGAGACCTGACCGGCATTGGCGAAGCTCGTCTCCAGCGCCGGGCCATGCTGTCGGTCGATCAGCGTGACCTCGGCGCCGGCCTTGGCCAGAAAGTAGGCGGAGGTGACGCCGATCACGCCACCTCCGAGAACGATCACCTTCATAGTGAAACACCCTGTTGTCCCTCTGCGGCACCGGCCTTACTTTCGAGGCAGCGGTGCGTCTCAACTGCGTCGATGAGTCTGAGCTGGACTAGACGATCCATTGCGGCGCGTGAGGAAGGGTGGCGTTCTGAACGATGTCGTGGTTGACCCACAGCGTCGCACCTTCCGCCTGCAGGACTTCGTCGACTCTTTCCATCGAGGCGATCGACTTCAATGGGTCGGCGTTGAATGACGGGACGCATCGGCATTGAAAATTGCGCCGGTTGTGCGCGACATCGCCACTCAGCATCACCATGCCGCGCTCCGGAAGATTCACGAGCAGCGAGCAATGGCCGGGCGTGTGACCCGGAGTCGAGACCATGCGGACCGCGCCGTCGCCGAAGATGTCGTGATCGCCGTCGACGATCTGCGTCTCGTTGTTGCGCAACGACTCGTACAGCTCGATCCGAAATCCCAGCTCCGCGGGATCAGGGCCGAACATTGCCTCGTACTCCGCGCGCTGCACAATCCATTTCGCGTTGGGGAACATGCGACAGTTCCCGACGTGATCGTAGTGAGCGTGCGAGAGTGCCAGTGTCGATATTTCCGCTGGATCGACGCCCAGGTCCGCAAGCTGCGACGCAATGGTTCTGTTGACCGTTCCCCGGATTCCGTGGGCGATGATGCGTCCCGCGGGCTCCTCGTAAACCTGATCTTCTGTGCCTGTGTCCCACAGCATCCATTGACCTTGGTGGCGGATCAAGTAGACGTTGCAACACAGGGTCATCGGCTTGCCGACGTTGAAACCAGGCGAATATATCGAGGCGTCCTCGACCCGGGCGATACCTCCATCGAGGATGTAGAGGCGTTCGACTGTGGCCTTCGTGTTCATTGGTGTCCTTAGGCTCAGGAGAACTTGACGACCAGCTCGCCGATCCCTTCGATCGAAGAGACCACCTCGTCGCCGGCCTGGAGCCAGCGCCTCTGCTCGCGCGGCCCGGTTTGTCCCCAAATCACGCCTGGTGGCGTTCCGGTGAACACAATGTCACCCGGTTCGAC
>Ga0307510_10008945_pt1 | contig 11926 bp, 6 predicted proteins | sample 12_EM_MG_FD_207224 | JGI IMG/M metagenome (GOLD analysis project Ga0307510, IMG submission 207224) | Populus trichocarpa ectomycorrhiza microbial communities from riparian zone in the Pacific Northwest, United States - 12_EM | ecosystem: Host-associated > Plants > Roots > Unclassified | place...
AAATATTCAGCTTGATTAGATTCTAAATGATTCAAGAAGTAAGTAACTTATATAATTTTAGTTTAAGTTTAATATATTATATGCTTAATATTTTTTTGAATCCATAATAATTGTTGCATGTGCACGTGCGACATAATAGGACGTTGGGGTTGAGGAGTCGCCACTTAATTGTTTAATTCAGTCTCACTAAGAAACCTAGGTGAACTGGTTTTTATGAAATTATAGATTAGAATAAATTTAAAAAAAATAGTCTAAATAACATAGCTTGATTTTTTGACCAAAATAGTCTAATTCAGTCTCCCATCATTGGAATATGGGTAAGCAAATGATGTGTCGCTTGCTTTATTTTTTTTAAATAAAGATAGACAACATATCTTTTTCCCTTAATAAGAAAAATAAAAAAGAAGGTCAGTGCGCAAAGCAGGCCCATGTTTTACAAGTCTTCTTTTTATTGGGGTCTCATCTTTTTTGCTTAGATACCTAGCCTTTTTCTGTTTTTTTTTTTCTAATTTTTTTTATGTATAATTTTAATTGAAATGCACTATATATATATATATATATATATAAAAGCTTCACATGATTTAAATTACTATTCAATTTTTTTTCATGATTCTTAAATAATATTATAGGTTTTTATGAGAATATTAACAATTGTTTTTCAATTGTTATGTACCTAATATGCAAAAATTAAAAAAAATTAAAATTATTCATGAATACTCAATGAAAATGAATCTCTTATTTATATCTTTTGATGGATTTTTTACATGATTTTATCATATTTATTAATTTTATCCCTTTTAATCACATACAGAATATAAAGACATTATTTTAATATATTCTTTAAACTTTCTTTTGAGACCATGATAAGTTTTTATTCAAAAAATAATACTTACAATTAAAACACATGATTTCATTAAAATAATAAAGAGATGCAATAATAAGGAAATGAGGGTTAGATTAAGAAAATACATTTTTTATTGGTAATTTTATTCATTGTATTTACTTCAAATGTCTATTTTTATAATCATTTAACTATACAAAACATGGATTCCCAAAAGCAAGGTTATTGAACCTTATTAGGGTCATAACCTAGATCACGAGTTAGACAGGGTAACTTGATTTGATCCAGGTCAATCAAAAACTTTATATTTTCAATTTTTTTATAAAAAAATATGAAATTAATGTCATTTTAAATATTTTAAAGTCAAACCAAGTTTTGCTCGGGTTGATCGAGTCGCAAGTGCGCTTGTTATGTTAGTTGGCCCATACTAGATCAGCTCCGACCCGATTTACTTTGAAACTTGGCTTGGTTTAGATGTTGGGTTGACTGGTCACCAAGGTGACCTAATTGTTTGTGACAATGCGGGGAAAAGTTACTAGAATAAAAAACTAAAACAACATATTTGTTTTTTTTATAGTAATAGCCGCTGGAAAGAAGTTAGGAGAGATAAAGGTCTAATACGAACACATTCTAGCCATGAAATATAACGACTTGGTATCAATGAGTTTGCTTTTATGGGGTGGTTCTATTGAGGTGGTTTTAAGTCTTTAATCATTTTAAAAAAAAAAAGCAAAGCCAACCTTGAAATTTTTCAGGATTGATTTTGTGTTTTTAGATATATTGAATGGTGTTTTGCAATTGTTAATGAGTTTATTGAGCTTTCTATAATATTTTTAGATGAAAATAATTAGACATTTATGTTTTTAAGGTCTGTATATGTTGGACCTTATTTTTTCATCCATTTGATGCCACATTTGATGGTCAGAAATTGAATCAGGCGATGATACACTGTTAACTTAACATGGACTCTAAAAAAAATAAATGAACGACATGTTATTTGTTTGGATTTAAAAAAGTGATGTACAGATCTGGTCTATCAATTCTAAGCTCTTAGGTTTTTTTTTTTTTTTTTAAGGCTAGGTGAGCGGGCCTAACCTTTTAAAGCCTAGAGCAATTGACCTTTTATTTTTTAAATTTTTTTTAATTGCTTTGTTTTTTTAGGATAAAATACTTTTTCATGAATATTATTACAATAAAATTTAAAACATCATTCAATTATGTCTTACTTTTCAAATAAGATTAGAACATTTTATGGCAATATTGTAAATTAATTTATAAGAAAACATTATATGAATCTAATATGCATATTTAAAAAAAAAACATTCAATGAGAATAATTTTTTTATATAATTTTCAAAAATTAATTGCTTTTTTATTTTTTATACTATTGCATCGAAAATATCACAACATGATTTTTTTTAAATGAAAATTTGATTTTCACATGATGTTAAGATTTTATTTAAAAAATCATTCTTCGAATTAAAAAACTTGTTTTCTTTAGAAAACAAATGAATAAGCAAGGTGAATTTTGGCTAATTTATATATATATATATATATATATATATATATTCTAATTGATTTAAATCATTTAAATTTTTATTTTTGTAAATGCTTGTTTTAATTATATTAGGTATTGATTTAAAAAATCATGCTTCTTGTCGTGGCATGCACAACGTTAAATGACGAGTTTTTCTCCTAGATTGAGGTTTTTTTTAGAAGTGTTGGAATTAATCATAAAAATATGAGTTGAAGGTTTCAGGATTCGTCATCTAACATTATGGTTACATGAAAACCTGTTAGTCTCTAAGAACTTGGATAAGAAAACTAGTTGTCCACGGAAAAGATGCATCACCCCAGCGCACCTTATCTGTGATAAACTGCATTATTGATTGATTGTTTTTAATTCATGTTTCTATTTGTTGGTCCATCTAAAATTTAAGAAATATTCTCTTCAATAAGAAGATCATTATCTTACACGACTAAAACATAATCTTTTAAAGTTTAATTTTTAATGGTGTATTTATTTTTATTTTGTATTTTTAATACCTGAAGATATACTTTACAGTGAAATTTTATACCCTCAAATATTAAAGTTTACAGTTAATTTCTAACATTTTATTTTTGTCCATTCATTTAATTTAACATTGGGAATATGTATTACATTATAAAATTTATACCCCAAATATTAATAAATATATGATTTTTTTTGGTGTTTTTAAAATTCTGGTTTAAATTCTAATGGATAATCATAAACTTGTTATTACACTTATTGATTAATTTTTGTATTTTTCAAAGTATAATAAAAATATAATTTTTATTTTTTATAAATGCATGAAGATTTTTTAGAATTTAGTTGTATGCACACAAATAAAAAAATATTTTGGTATTTATTAAATAAGGAATTTTTTGTATTTTTTTGAAATTTTAAAGAAAAACAAGTATATTTTATACTGAGTCAGTATTCTACTATGTAAGTTTACAACTCAAATATTAAATAAAATGATTGAAAAAAATGCGAGGAATTCATAAATTTAAAATGTTCTCTGAAATTTTTTAGATTTTTTAAAAAAATTTTATATTTTTTTTCCAAAAAAAAAAAAAAAAAATATAGCAAAAAAAACTGTTAAAAATTCGTTAAACACGGCCTAAAAACTAAAAATATATTATTTTTCCTTGTAAAATTTGCACAAGCCGAGCATGGTCTTACGGTTTGAAGAGTCCAACCCAGCTACGCGGGCTAAGCTCTAGTAATACTGGGCCAACAACATGGCCCAAAACTCTATTTTTAAGAAAAAGTCTAGCCCATGATAAAGCAAGCCTAAAAATCTCTAAACGGGCTTGATACAAACCTAAAGAGGCCAACCCGAATCCACAAAAAACCCAAAGAAAACAAAGCCTGACCCATGAACAAAATAAGGAAACAAATTTATGCATTTAACAGATCAAACATGCTATTTTATTCAACAACATTCCTCAGAATTGATTTCAATAAGAAACGGAGCATAAAATGCCATTTAAACCAGTTTTGCATACAAAACAAATGGAACTTGGAGCTTGACCCATAAACAAAAATAATTACTCTCTTTCACTTTTGAAAGATCAAAACAGTAGATATAATGAACTTGCCAGCTTATGCCCATAATCCATGCATAAAAAAAGGAGGAGGAATAACAACAACCATAATTGACTTACAAATCTTACACCTAGATTCTAAACTGCCTAAAAATCAAAACAAAGCAAGCTTTCTTTCCCTTCTTTCTTATTGCATCGAAAACACAGATTTGACAATAACAGGAGCTGTGAAAGCAGGAACCACTACAGGTTTTTTTCAAAGCTAAAAAAATCTCATGGCCATATATTGATGATAGTAAATGCAGCATTAGGATATCCTTGAAACAAGGCTCAGCTTATCGTGTAAAAGGCAAGAAAATGAAAAAAAGAAGAAGAGAGAAAACAAATACCTGTTGTCATTCACGGCTGCACTACTGGATCTGGAGATGAAGTTGCTGGATTGCTAATGAACAGCTGCTAAAGCTGAGGAAGACGATGTTGGTGCAGAGGAGGTGCTGCTGGAGCTGAAGCTGCTGCAAACTACGCTGGGAAGAGGTGCATGATGGCAGGTGCAGAGGCTGATGCTGGACTGCTGCTGGAGTTGAAGAGGTCACGTTGGCTGCTGGTGAAGAGATACACTGTCAGTGTAGAAGATGCTGGATGTTGCAAATGCTAGGAGGAGGTTCACGTGTTTTTCTTTTGGTTTCTTTTTGTATGTATGGCCGGCAGCTGGTGTGAACAAAAATGGGTTAGGTTTTTTTTTTATTACAAGCGAGGGAAGGCTGATCGGGTCAGTGTCGTTGGACTGGTATTACAGCAGCTACAGGAGTGATCACTCGGTGAAAATCATCTTCCTTATAAGAAAAATAAGGAACAAAGTGAACAGTACACATGTGATGTGGCCTTTATTTTATTTTTTTAATATTAAACAAAACACATCATTTTTAATAAAAAAAAACAAATTATTATTGTTACACCACACTGTTTTATTTAAATAAAATGGTATTTGATAACCTTAGATTCAATTAGATAATAAATCCAATTCAATTTCACTCTATAATATTTCAAAATGTTAGTGTTTTTTTTAATTATGTTTATTAGTTTCGGATATTTTCAATTTTATTTTTAATTGATCATTTAAACTTTTAATTCTTTTAATTCAGCACCTATTTCATTCAATTTTAGTCCTTGTATTGCCATACCTTTTGCATCTTGATCCTTGATCCTAAATATCTTCAATTGACTTTTAATTGACCTCTAAACTTTGATTTTTTTTGTAATCCCACCCATGATTTCATTTTAAAAAAGTTAAATTTGATTTTTTAAAATTTCAATCTCTTCAATTAAACCCAAATTAGGTTTTCAAAATTAATTTTCACAAATTAAATTCTTAATAAAATTATTTGACCCATTAAAAATCTAATTAAATCCTTATTCTTAATTAATTTTTTTAATTTTGACCTAAAATAATTTTAAACTTAATTAAATATTTAATTAGATCTATAATTAAATTAAAGCAGTCTATTACTTAAACTTAATTTTTATACAAATTCATCTACTATTTACTTAAATTAACCTTAAATTTACATTATCTAGGTCATTTAATGGTGCAATTTGGAATGAGCAGGCAGTGTCGGTTCTAGTAAGACTGGAAAAAAAAAAGTCGTAAATATTATGTGGGCACAGGAAGGTGCACAAGGACAGAATCAACAAATTGTACAATGCACACCCTAACCAGTAAATAAGTATTTCATAAATCTCAAGTACAAAAATGAAAAAGTTCTCGCAAAATATGATGCCACTCTTGTCAATTTCTCTGTGCAAAGCGGATGGCAGATAACAACAGATTCCAAAGAGGAGTGTTTGTTGTGAGAAGGTGGCCAAACTGAGGTCAAACATCTATCTTTGTCATGATACAACAGCATAAGTAAATTAATAAGTAGTTGATTCGCAAATTGATGCCAGGAGAAATCAAAATGCACCAAGCTCATTTGCGCCGTCTGTTTGAGGCCAGCTCAGGATTGCCTTTTCTCATCATGGCTACAAACTCTTCGTAGTTAATCCTTCCATCCTGCAAAAGGAGTTGATAAAATATTATTCATGATTTCAAAGAGGCAATTTTGAAATATGGTTGTATTCTCCCAGTGTCAACATAGCAAATTAACATTATCAGGGGCGATGAAACTTCTTTTAAGAAACTAATGACCCCCCCGGGAGCTTCTTGCGACTATTTTGGTAAAAGAGGTCCCAGTTCCTCAATAAGTAAAATGACAGTTTTAGAAACCAAATTCTCTAGGGCATGAAACAACTGTGCACGCAAATCACTTCTGGAGATTAGTTCCACAGACAAGTTTTGGTAAATGAAACTACATTTTTCTGTTCCTTGACCTCAAAAGAAGCAAAATCAGCAGAAAACATAGATTAGGCAAGAAACGCACATGGTCTGTGTCAACTTCTGCAATGATCTCTTTTATTGTTTTGGAATCACCCATATTATATTTCATAAGGGCTTGCTCCAACTCTTCCATTGTGATGTACCTATATATAAACACAAGATAAACCAATGTTCATATACAAGTACAGGGGGGAAATATTCACAGAAGTACAAAGTGATAGAGAAGTAAAAGTAAGTACCCGCTCTTGTCCTTGTCAAAATATTCAAAGGCCTTGTATAGATGGTCCTCTCTTTCCATTCTATTCATGTGCATGGTAGCTGTTATAAACTCAATGTAATCAATTGTTCCGTTTCCATCAACATCAGCCTGAAAAAGCAGCTCATCAATCTCATCTGAACCACAGAACAGATCATCAAAAGGAGAAACAAACATGCATCTAATGTATCTGAGGAAACCATAAAGATCTGCCTTAGAAAAATGTTGCATTTCTCTGCTGTTGATTTGAGCTATTCCTTCATTCTTGAACATTGTAATTACATTTTAAAGCTATAAGATGAAATAAACGGTTCTATTTTCCTAATTTATAAGAGTCCATGTGATGAATATCCACATTAGTTCTCAATCATAATGGCTTCCTTCTTTAATCCTGATCAGAAACTAGAGCTCCTGCCTGTGAAGAGTCGACTGCTTAAACAAAATAAGGATTGAGAATGATAAATGCTCCTACAGGATTACACTCAATTGCTCTGTGTGCTTGAATAGAATAAAAAAGAACATGAAGGCATCATTAAGCTCAGGCAGACATAAAGAACAGAAGAATATATTGTACCGCTTCCATTAACTGCCTCACTTCGGACTCAGAAAGCTTAGTACCCAGTTTTGGAAGACCAGCTTTCAACTCTTCAAAAGTGATTGTTCCATTGTTGTCTGTGTCCATAGATTTGAACATTTCCTTCAAACCCATAATTTCTTCCTCGGAAAGGTTTTCGGCAATTACCTGAAGAAAGAAGAGACGTTTGTCTCTACAATAAGAATGACAGACATTTTCTTTTCTGCTTTATCCTTTGGGTTTCTTTGCATTTAGAAAAACAACATAGCATCCCAGCTTGAACTTTTCAATTTTGAATGATCATCCATTAAAAAATATGACAATATAAATTTCAACCACAGAGAGACAATTTCTCACCTTCAGTGCTATTTTTTTCAGTTTGTTCATTGCCCTGAATTGTTTCATTCTAGTTAAAACAGCAATATCAAGAGGCTTATCAGAGGCACCATCTTCTCGCATCCATGGATGATCTGCATTGCATGGCATTTTTAGTCTAATCAAGTCTCCACCATTTACATGGGCAAAAGAACTTGAAGCAAAACTATGGACACCATGTATTCAAAGAGTGGGAAGGAGGCAAAATGAAGATAATATTGGCAGTTCTCAATAGTAGCCAATCTTATTTTTACAGGGGGGATGGCTTGGTCACTTGGATCAAGCAACAACAAGCAAAGATGCCAGGTTCCGACCAATAAAAATGAAAACAAGCACATGGAACTTCGAGCAATCATAACTCCAAATCATGAACCATGGCACAAACTTTGGGGTGTGAGTGTAGTTGGATCTTTCTCCTTTCTTTCTTACTTTCTTTCTTTCTTTCTTTTTTCTTTTGCAAGGAGGGCCTATGAAACAGTGAATAAAAGAACATAGGGAAGAAGAAATCAAATGCAGAACTCTAGGAGTTAATAAATAAAACCTTCAAACCACTTTTAGTTTTATCTCCAAAAAGAACTTGCTTAAGGTGTAAGACTTACTTAGAACTTCAACTGCCGAAATTCGTTCCTTTGGATCAGCTCTTAGCATCTGTTTCACAAGATCTTTGGCACTACTAGATATGGAAGGCCATGGATCAGAGGAGAAATCGATATGTCCCCGGAGAATAGAATCAAAGATGGCCTGTTCAGTCTCTGCATATGAAACAAAGAAAAAGGTGAGAGGCACAACCACTCACCACGTCTAAGTATTGTACATTATCAATTAGTTTGGTCATCATGCACTCCAAAAATGGAGTAGAACTCTTAGCTACAACTTTATTAATACAAACTTAATTTACAACCAGAAAAAATTCAAGTTCTGCCAAATATCTTCTTCAGAAATGTTGCAAATATATAGCATATATAAAAACAATGATATCAGCATAAACAATGTATCCAAATTATGTAATCTCAATTAAGTTCAAAAGCCGCACCTCCCCAGAATGGTGGAACACCACTCAGAAGAATATACAATATAACCCCAGCACTCCAAATGTCAACCTCAGCTCCATAATTTCTTCGCAATACTTCAGGAGCTACATAATAAGCACTTCCAACAAGGTCTTTAAACACATCTCCTGCAAACACACACAGACTGTGGAGTTAAAAGTTATCACCAGTAAGCCATCAGTAATAATATACCTTAGAGATAATTACAAAAACCCTCCTAAATTTTGATCTAAATTTCACTTTCCCTCTATACTTTCATGAATTACACTTTACATCCTAGATCAAACAAAAAATTCAAATAAAATGCATTGTTGAGGATGTAAACTATTATTGAACATATAAACTACAGAATGGAAAGTATAATTTATGAAAGTATGGAGGGAATGTGAAATTCAGATCAAACTATAGGAGGATTTTTGTAATTATCCCTATACGTTATCATTTGTAACACAAAACAGTTAATTAAATTACAAAGTGATAAGATAGAATCTTACAGTGCAATAAGTAAATATATTTAATAGTCCATAACTTCAAAGCATTACAATTATACTGCCTTCAATTAACCATAAAACTATCACCTGGCTTAAAAAACACAGAGAGCCCAAAATCAGTAGCCTTCAAAGGGGAATCCTCATGAGTACTCAAAAAAAGGAAATTCTCGGGCTTCAAATCCCTATGAATCACTCCCATTGTGTGACAATTATGCACAACAGTTACAATTTGCCTACACAAATTGGCTGCGGCTCTCTCTGAATAATGCCCTTTTGTTATTATCCGATCAAACAACTCCCCTCCTTCACACAACTCCATTATTAAATTCACTGAATGCCGATCCTCGTAAGCTCCCTTCAATTCCACTACATTCCTGATACAAGGAAACTAAAATATTTCAAGTTCACATTTTTAACCAGTCAATAAAATTTAAACAGCTCAAAGTTGTATATTTGATTAACTGAAGTTAAAAAAACTCAAATTTTGTGTTTTAATTAATCAAACAAACTAAGGATCAAATTTGGAGTTCTAATTAACCAAAATAACTAAAAGTATGAATGTTGCATTTTTTAATTAACCAAAAGAACTAAAGAGCTCAATTTTTTGTTTTTAAATAGCCAAAAGAACTAAAGAGCTCGAATTTGCTTCTTCTTCTTCTTCTTTTTTTAATTAATTAACCAAAAGAATAAAAAATCACTTAAACTTGCTTTAATTAACCAAAGACCCAAGGAGCAAAAAATTGCATTTTTAACTAATCAAAGAACCAAAAAGCTTAAATTTCCATCTTCACTTACTATCTCTAATCAATCAAAAAACTTCAAAATGCCCATCCTTGCAAATCCCCTCTCCTCCCATCCTATCGCATTCTTACTTGAAGAAACTCAAGGACTTTAAGAGTTCAAATCAATCAAAACAGAAACTAACAGGTGATGTTCAAATTTACATTTTTAATCAACCAAAAGAACTAATGAGCTCAAATTCACATTACTAATTAAACAAATGACCTAAGGATCTCAAATTTTGAGAATTTTCAATGACCAAATCCCTTGAATGCTCAAATTTCGCATTATTAATTAACCAACAAGAAGGATCACAAATTTTTGCAATTTTTTTTTTAAAAAAACTAACCAAAGACCTACAAGGTCAAAAATTTGCATTTCTTTTCATCAACCAAAGACACCTAAGATAGCTCAAATTTGCATTTTTAATTAACAAAAGGAACTAAATTGCTCAAATTTTGTCAATCTAATTAACCATTGCATTTTCAACTCCAATCAATCAATCGAAAAGGCAAATAGAAAACTCATTCAAATCTGCAATTAAAGTTAATTAAGCTTAAATCTGCATTTTTAGTTAATCCATTAATTAACGACACTGTGCTGTAGACCTGTGACCAGTAAGGTGATGCATGATCTGTACTTCACGGAGAACATCTTCAATATCATCACGATTGATGAGCTTCCGTTTAGCAATTGACTTGCAAGCGAAGTGCTGTTTAGTCTCCTTGTGAGTCACTAAGTACGTGACTCCAAACTGGCCGCGACCTACCTCGCGACCAAATGTGTATGTATTTCTTACATCCTCCATCGGCCGCCCGAGGACTCTGCCGACTGCGGCCGAGGAGTGGTGGAGGAATTGAGATCGCGGTGGTGGAGAGGCATTTGGAGGAAGGACTTTGATGCCACCATTAGAAGGAGGAGGGTTGCGGTGGTTGGTGGTGGTGGAGGAAGAGGAGGCAAGGCTGTTGCAGTTTCCCATTTTGGGGAGGGGTATTTTGGTCAAATGATAGTCAATGCAAGAAAGAGGAGTTAAGACGGGCCGATTTGAGAGGAATCTTGTCTTGTTGAGGGTGTGGGAGAGGTATTGAATTACTGAAATGGGCTTGCTTGGGGTTTTTATTGTGTGACAAGCGTATGGTAAATCGTATGTGGTTTCAGCTGGGCATCCAGTTGAAAGCTTACATTTGGAAACGATTATATGATTCACATTGTGAATCCCAAAACATGAGTATTTAATGTACTTCATTAAATTAATGACCTAAATTAGCTATTCTTGATTTTAATTAATTAGAGAATTTTTTCTAATTGGCAGGATTATGCAGTGCAAATATAATACTTGGATAAAAAACAATTTTAACATGAAAAAATATAGGTGTGACTAAATAATTGTTTTGTGATATGTTATCCTCATATTATTTTTTAAATATAAAAATATATAAGTCTTGTTAACTTGTTTTATAGTAACAAATATTTTTTTAATTATGAAGTTAAAATTTGATACATATGAGTTGTTATTTTTAATTAAAAAAAATATCAATTAAAATATCTAATCTTGCGCTGGGAGGAACATTTTATTTTTTATTTAATTATATAATAATAATATTTTTTATAAGAAGTATAATAATTTTAATTTCATCTAAACAAACGAATTTACTAGAATAATTCATCCTTTTCTTATTGATATTTTTAATTCTAGCATAAACAATATAATTTTTTGTTTTAAGTGATTCATTTTATAAAAATTAAAAGCAATCATAAGACATACTCAAAGAAATTTGAATGATTAAAAATAATGATAAAAAATACTTCTCAAGTTGAAACCCTTGGTCTAATTATTGAGCTCATTTTTTTTTAATACAGGAAAAAATATATACGTAAAAATAAAATATAACATTATTTGGAAATCAAGCAAAAATCAAATGATATTTTATCAAATAATATTCTAAAAATATTTTTAATTTATTTATTTTAATGTATTGTAATTAAAATTAAAGAACTGTTGGCAAAACATTCTAAACATATTCTTAATTAATCTATTTAAATTAATTTAAATTTAAAAAAGATAAAAAAAAATGCTAGGTGGATGAGCCTACCAAAAGTGCTATCTATCTAAAA
>Ga0307510_10008946_pt1 | contig 11926 bp, 16 predicted proteins | sample 12_EM_MG_FD_207224 | JGI IMG/M metagenome (GOLD analysis project Ga0307510, IMG submission 207224) | Populus trichocarpa ectomycorrhiza microbial communities from riparian zone in the Pacific Northwest, United States - 12_EM | ecosystem: Host-associated > Plants > Roots > Unclassified | place...
ATCATTAGGCATAATCCTACCCTAGTCACAGTATCATACCCCAAATCGCAAAAGCATACATATGTAATCGGTCAAGCATGTCGCTCGAAACGAACATGATGTATCTGCAAATCCCTGAAGTACGGGAAGATCTCCTCGAGCTCATTCACAATAATTTCGTGACTCTCGTGAGAGCCTAGCTTCATGTGGTCCTATTTCCCCGGTCACCCTAGTATCAACACATCGCTCTTTAGACTTATACGCAACCGAGACGCACACACCTCGATGCTATTCCAACCTGCAAGGTACAAATTCGTCAACACGTCCTCAAGCGCGATCCCACGCGCCATTGAAAGGAGACCCTCGAGATGCGTAGTTCGCATGTGCGACATGATCGACTCAGCGAGGCGTTCCCTTACGGGCAGAGATTCCATATCTTTGAGGATGGTGATGTCGAACTCTGTGATGGGCGCTTCGATGCAAGCCAATGGCGGATCTTGTTCGGCAAAGCGCGTGTGGAAGACGCTCTTGCGGGAGGGGTTATCGACCAGCGCGTCCAGCTTGCGGACCATCTCGGCGTGCGACACAGTCTCTTCTCTCGCCGTGCTTTGCGCAAGCGAGTCCCAGACTGTGGCGTGTATCCCCCCAATCGTGGTGCCAGGCAGAGATGCCGATCGGGCGGTGAGCGAGGTACGCGAGCGAGACGTGATGAGGGAAGAAAGGAAGCGGGAGGCTAGAGCTACTCACGTAACACCCAGAAGAAGACGGATGGTAACTCGACGCTACGGCCCCAGTACATAGCTTTCACCCTGACGAATTGTTACAGTGACATCCGTCTGTCCGAGCAGGGCCGAACGCACCTTGTGGAGAACGCGACGATATCGCGGACCTCCTTGAAGAGCTCCAAGTCCTCCAGGCACCTTCGATTCGCGCGAAAAGTCACGACTTCGATAACGGGAAGCGCCGAATCCATCATCATTTGCGGAGGTGGCCCAAGTTCTGCTGGGGATACAGCGCAGTATGTGTGACAGCCATCACCAACAACAAGAACGACCAATTATATACCACTCACGGGGAGGCGGGAAACCATGTGTATGGTTACATTGCATGGCGCGGTGAAAATGACGGCAACAGGGACCAACTTTTGGCGCGGCTGGCCGGCACGCACGACCGTGACTGCCGTTGACTCGACAGCAAAAGGTTTAGTACAGTACGTGTCAAACAAACAATTGTCCACGGGTATCGCAAAAGGTGCTTTCTTAGGCTACTCTACAGGGCCACCGATAACGGCAGCGTTGATAACTGCACTGACGGATTTGACACCTGGCTTGAAATTCCTATCATCCACTCTATGGTTTTGGCGCTCAGCGTCGAAGCCAGTAAACTAACGAGGAAAAACACCGCAATCCCGCGGATTCTTGAGCAAAATCGCGGAGAAAACGCTCGTATATAGTTGGCTGTGGGTCACCGGCGGATTGTAACCCTTCTCATTTGTGTAAATCCACCAAGAAAGTCTGGGGCGTTCAAGTTCAGGTCATACACACGGGACACCATGATTGACGCTGCTTAACGACATGCAAATGTACGGCCGCCGGAAGTACGATACAGCACTGCTCCATTATCAGGTTCATTATAATAGCAACGGTCAAACATGTCGTTCGAAACGAACATGGTGTATACGCAAATCTCTCAAATACAGGAAAATCTCCTCAGCCTCTTTGACAATAATCTCGTGACTCTCTTGGCTGCCGACCTTCATGTGGTCCTATGTCCCCAAATCATCATATCATCAATACAAGTGCCCGTTTTAAAGTACCTACGCAACTGAAACACACACCTCGACGCTATCCCAACCGCCAAGGTATATATTTGTCAGCGGATCCCCCAGTACCGTTCCAAGCGCCAAGGAACGGAACCCTTCGGGCTCCACAGCTCTCACGTTCGACAAGATAGACAATGCGAGGCGCTCCCACGCAGGCCGTACTTCCAAGTCTTTCAGAATGACGATCTCGAACTCCGTGACGGGCGCCTCGATGCAGGTCAATGGGAGGTATTCGGCAGCAAAGTGTACGTGCCAGACGCGTTTGTAGAACGAATTCGAGTCATCCACCAGAGCGTCCAGCTTGCGGACCATATCGGTGTGCGACTGCGTCTCTGCTCTTGCCGTGCTTTGCGCAAGCGAATCCCAGACTAATACAGGAGCAGCCGCCACCGTGAGCGAGGTTCGCGAAATCGACGTGAAGAGGGACAGAGGGAGGGAGGCTCAGAGACGGAGAAAAGCTGGGTCTACTCACGTAATAACCAGACGAACAACGACGGTGCCTCAACGCTGTGGCCCCAGTACATGGACTTCACGCTGTTGAATCGTCACAGTAACAAAACAGTACATTAAGACGTCAGGGGCTTTGCTTTCGTCTGAACGGAAGCTGTGGAACTAGGTCGAACGCACCTCGTTGTCGCGGCAACCATATCACGAACCTCCTTGAAGAGCCCCAAGTCCTCCAAACACCTCTTGTTCGCGTGAAAAGTGATGATTTCGATGATGGGAAGCGCAGGGTCCATCGGCAATGGGGGGTAATAACAGTAAGGGACCTTTTAGTCAGCTGATAACACTGTATGTGGGGTACAGTAGTATTCGCCACCAACGACAGCCACGACTGCTCTTATATCACTCACGGAAAGACGGACTTTCATATTTATGGTCCCCAGGAGAGTCGAGAATTTTAGATGGCAGGGGCAGGCACGCTGCCAACTTTTGACTAACGACATGATTCAGTACATGTCAAAAATAAAACTGTATTGCAAAAACACGCTCTCTTAGGTCACGGAGGCCACTTATTTCCACAGCGGGTTTAATAACTACTGTACGGTACTGTACCCACCCATTGTACAGCACTGACAGATCTGACGGTGACACTCTGACTCGGACGACAATTCAAAATCATTAGTACAGTAGCCGCTTTGGGGGTTCGGCGCTCAGCGTCGAAGCTGGCTTGCAAGGAGCAAACCCGCAACCTCGCCAATCCTTGAGCGGGATCGCGGAGGGAACGCTCATACATCATTGGCGGTGGGTCAGATTGTGGTCCATCTCACTTGGGTACAGAGAGTCTGGTGCCTTCAGATCATGAACGCGCGCAGACGAATCTGAGAAAATCACAACCGGGTAACTGGCATTCTGCCTAGGAACGAGGGAGGGGCCGCCCATACAGTCCAGTAGGGATTGAAAGGTCCTTATCAAGGAACGCGGCGACCTTGAGTATGACGAGTTTGGATATGGACTCGGAGACTTTTGAATTAAGAATTCAAATTACAAATTACATTTGACAAGATCGCACGTCCGAGCAAGTGACATCCCCTGCAACAACGAAAGATGGCGCGAGTCTTCCTCCGTGGTCGAAAACGATGGCGTGATCATGGGCTAGACCACGTTTACTACTTATGCCAGACAAAGCTAGCCTCGATGCGGGGAATCCGTGAGGGTGAGAGTGTGAAAGGACTCACCAGATGACTCCTTAGACATTTATGTAGCTGTGACGCGCAGTGTACCCGTACTTGCTTGGTATTTGGTACTGTAGCATGGCAGCGGCGCGACGAGCTGAAGAAAAAATCAGGATCCGGATCCGGACCTTGGGACGTAATTCCGTCGTTTTCTCGGCTCGGACCTTGTCCAATGTTGACCCGGGCCGGTCCTGACCTCACAATCACTGGCAACCTCAGCGACAAGAGTCGACTGGTTCTGTTCTGCAAAACGTCGCGATGATTCTTCTACGCCAAACGCGATGTGCTCTCAGCAGGCGGAGACATATCGCATGCTTTCATGCATCGCCGGCGTGGTGGGCGACCCGCAAGGTTCTACAACGGTTTAAGTTGGCAGATATTGGCGAGGGTATAACGGAGTGCGAGGTGATTAAATGGTACGTTTTCGTGGATTCTGAGTAGTAGCATCGTGCGACGCGCGATTTCCTTTGCATCGAGTTGTTCATGGTCTTCATTGAGGTACTTTCTCGGTGCGCTATGAGTAACGCGAAGGGGAGACTAGCGCCTTCAATTCAGCCCATTTGAACGCTTTCCTTCATCGTCTGACGCGTCCCTCTTGTCCTGTAGGAATGTTTCTCCTCTGTCAACTATTGGTGCCTTTGATCCACTCTGTGAAGTGCAGAGCGACAAAGCCAGCGTCGAGATCACCAGCCCTTATGACGGCACCGTCAAGGAAATCCTTGTGCAGGAAGGGCAGGTCGCCAAAGTGGGCGAGGGTCTGTGCATCATTGAGGTAGACGAAGAGGGGTCTAACTCATCCGACATACCAACGTCGGAACCACCGGTGGCGAACACCAGCAGCGACATCCCGCCACCGCGCCAGGAACAGGGACCCGAGCGTGCTGCCTCCGAGTCTGTGCCGGAGCACCCATCAGACAAGCGCTCTGCAGCTCGTCGCCCGCACCCGCTCGACCCCAATGCCCCACCCGCATCAGAGTCAAGCGCGCCAATATCGCGTTCTGGAACCTCGTCAGGATCGGTGCCAATTACGAACGCGGCGACGACGAAAGACGTGCTTGCTTTGCCCTCCGTGCGCCACTTTGCGCGCGAGAACGGGGTGGATATCGCGTTGCTTTCCCCAGGAAGCGGGAAGGATGGACGCGTCGAGCGCGCCGATGTAGAGCGGTATCTCGCGGGTGGAAAGCCTCTGGTGGAGCAGCTGTCCGCAGCCTCTCCCTCTCCTCCAGCGGAAGGCGATATCATCGTTGAGCTCGGACGTACGCGGTATGGGATGTGGAAGGCAATGGAAAAGGTACGGACCTTTGACATATATATATCTGCCTTGCGGTGTCTCATCATCGGTTGCGATGCGCCGTCCCTCTACAGAGCTTGGAAATACCTCACTTTGGGTGAGCGAACCGTCGCTGTCCTTCTTTGCACCGCTGACACGCATATAGTTATTCGACCTCCATCGATTTGACTGCGTTGCACAATATACTACCCATCCTCAATGCGAACATACCCCAACATTACCTCCCGCCTTCACAACAACAACCAACAGCCCCACATGCCGTCTCTCCTTCGTCCTTCTTCCCCCCACCTGCACATGCTACACCTACGCCATCCGCGTCGTGCACCTATGGCAAGTTGACCTATCTTCCCATCCTTCTCAAGACCCTTTCAAAGGCGATGGATGCCTGGCCGCTCTTCCGCTCCTCAATCACGCCCGGGAGTGCTTCGAACGGCAGCAAGCCGACGCTGACCTTGCGCCCGTACTCGGACATCAGCATAGCGCTGTCGACGGCTACGGGGCTATACACGCCGACGGTTCGCTCAGTGGACACGCACTCGGTTTACAGCCTCGCCGCGACACTCAAACACTTCGCCCATCTCGGACGGCAAGTGCCCTGCGGGCTCACACCCGCAGAGCTCCCGCGGCGCGGGGGTACCCTCACCGTGAGCAACGTGGGAGCCATCGGCGCAGGTGAGAGCGCGATGCCCGTGCTGGTGCCGGGCGGCGGCGTCGCGATCGTTGCACTCGGCCGTGCGCGATGGGTGTGGGACGTCGAACGGGGCGATGGGAAAGGTGAGCGGAGGCTTAAGATGGGCATTAGCTGGTCGGCGGACCACCGCGTCGTTGAGGGTGCCGAGCTCGCTGCTTTCGTCGAGACGTGGCGAGGGTACGTCGAACAACCGGAGCGGATGATAGCTGAGGGGGTATAGAGGGAAGAATTGGCCCATGAGACGTCGATGTCGATGACGGCGACGGCGACTAGCCAAGGTTCAGTGGTGGGCAACACAATCATGTACCATAAACACACTTTCTAATCGGATGGTTGCTCATTGCTGCCCCATGAACCTTACCCCCCCTTGGATTATCCGCGGGCAGTTGAAACCGCAAGCACTGTCTTCTTTTTTTTCCTTCCCCTTTGGCGATTGCAACCGTAAGGAAAAGGTTGATCCAGGTTTTTTCGATAGGCCCAGGTGAGCCAGTCGGATAACGGGAAGAGAATCCCAAAATTTTGGCTGTTTCTTGTCCCATGAGGTAGACGGCATGCCAAGTCACATCCTGGAGGTCTTCCCTGTCTTTCGGTGCATCAAGAACACCCGAATACAAATGAATCAATACAAAAGGGTCGTTTAAGGTAGCCTACGGCGCACAATCGCTACTGGTCTTGGATGCGGGCGTTGATCGGGTCCGTGCGTTATGTTACAACAGTAGCCACCATCAACTACCGTTCTACTGGCTGGCTGGTGATTCGTGCAACAGGGCTGAAACGCCAGGTAATTCATTGTATTTTTTTTTCCGTGCCGGTGTTCCTTGGAGACATCTATGAACGTACGTACCCTACCGTACTCTTCGAAAAATAGCTTCTCCCTCTCATTCATTCGTTGATAGCCAATAACCTTTTTCCTCTTCTGGCATGTCTGGCACCGCTACTTGGCACCCACCCCTCTCCTCAGGGCGGTGTGTCTCGTCCGTCTCTCCGGGTTATGACTGCTATGATCGGGGGGAAATTCCTATCATGCGCCGTGCGGATGGCTGAGCGAAACAAGTTCTTGTGCTCCATAAGACTAGGGTCACGCGCAGTGTTGGATCCGTGTTTCTGGTATCTGGGTTGATTCCTACCATGCCAACTTCAGATCATGGCACTACATCACGTCAGAAACGGTCGCCGATTCCCCCCCCCCCTCCCCGAACCCTCATGTCGAAAGGTGCCAGATCGGCCGCCTACTATAAACCCCCACGTTGCGTTGCTGCCGTGATCTCACGATTTTTTTGTTTGGTGGATCACTCGGAGGTAATCATATACCTTATACACCTATCTTTGAGACCTTGTGACTCCATGCCAAATGGGGGAGAAGGGACCCGAACGGGGGGGGAGAGAATTCCAGGGTCCATGCGCGGCGATTATTTCCCCCGCTGTCCCCCTCCCCCCCCATCTTTCTGCCAGTGCTGGTCCACGTCCTGGGTGCACAGGCTGGCTGTGGCAGGTGTTCGTTATGCGGCACCTCTGGCTCGTTTTTGGGGTGCTACCTGGTTGTACTAGTAGCGGGGGTGAGCGATTTATCAGCCGTTGGCGCGCGCTTGCCAGGCTGCACCTCAGTTCCCTCAGGCTTCCCCTTCGTGATGAAAGGAGGGGGGAGACTGGGAGGGGGGGAATAATGATACATCAGGGGTGTGAGCCTCGCGATGCCGAAATTTGTGAACTGTTGACACGCGTGAAACGAACCCTTCTCACTTGGGTTCCTAGGGAAGCTGTCCCGCGAGGCTAGAAGCGGTAGGGGTAGTAGGACAGTACCGGTGACCGTGTGTACGTCCTTGTTTTTCGGAGCCATTTTAGTGTTTATTGCGGACGCATTTCGCGTGCAGTAGCAAGAAAACGAGTCTGGGTCGTGGTACGAGATTTCGGGCTCAGAGTTGTTAGCAAAATCATGTATACAGTATGCTCACCTGAAGAAAACGTAACAGTGATCGTCCGTCATGATCTAGGCTTGTGACAACATGACGTGTTATGAAAAAAGGGCCATGAGTAGACTTGAATTCTATGCTGAGGCGAGTATCGGTTTCCTTTTTTCTTTCTTTGCGACTCACTTTAATGTCGGTGATTCGGATCACTTACAAACTTGAACGTACTTCTGGAAACCGGCGGGAATACGGCATTGAAATACATCAAACACGCAACCATTCAGCACAATGCTCTCCACGCTTCCCGCGGGAGCATTAGCTGGCTTGAGATGAGAAACGTCCCGCGAAGGGACGCGGAACATATCAGTACAACGCAGCAGGCATCATGGCCGGACTAATTACCCTACCGCCTGCCCTTCATGCTTATAATTATTTAGCAGTCCCTCTTGTACATGGCAGATCTGATCTACTGTATGGATAATCCTGATAGTAATAACAACAGTGATAAACATAGTTACCATGAAGTATGTGATACTCGCACCCTTTGACTGGCCTCACGAGGAACAGCATGCAGGCCTAAACATCCTCTTCTTCCCAGCCGTGGTATTGCCAAGGTGCACAGTACTGTAGTTTCTAACAAGGGTAGGTGAACCCACGTGAGCCTCTTCCCATTCTGAGCGCATGACGACGCGGCGGGCGACATAGGCAAACACGTCCGACACGCCTGCGCCGGTTTTGGCGGAGGTAAAGAATAACTTTGGGCCGCGCGGCGGACGGGGTGGCGTCGTTCTGTTTGCCAAGTGGTGCGCAGCGGCGTATCGTGCGGGTGTGATTGTGGGCACGGTTGACGTTGACATTGTCGACGTCGAGAGCGAGCGATATGATCTGTGAGCGTATAGGGGCGGAGAAGACGATGGCGAGCGCGAGTGCGAGAGAGGGGAGGAGAGGGCGGACTCGTACGGCGCGTAGCTGTCGGCGAAGGAGGATGCTGGCGTGTGAAAGGAGGCAAGGTCGGTGTGTGTCGAGCTCAGCGTACTGTTGGGTGCTAGGCTGAAGCGTGAGCGTGACTTTACTGATTGTTTATGGTGGTGAGTGAGGACGTCAATCGAGCGTGTACGTGGAGGTATCAAAATGGTGGGAGTTGAGCATCCCCCGTCAGCACCGACATCGTTGTTGGCTTCAGGCAATGTGTGGTGGATAACTGGGGGGCGGGTCTCGTCCACACAGATGATGTCCTCTGATTCTGATGTATCCGATCCTAGGTTCCCATCGTCGTGCACACCGACCTCTTCGTCGGATGTGCTGGGTACGCGAGGAGGTGGATGCCTGTGAATCCAGTCTCCTTCACCTTCGTCCTGCGGTGTCACCGGACTGGCGGATAGGGACTCCGACGGCGGGACGAGCTCGTCTATGAATTGTAACGCAGCGACCTCAGAAACCGTGCTGTCCTCTGAAGTGAGTACGAGATCGGTCTTGTTTCCGACTACCACGAGACAGTAGTCCTCCATTTCCTCGTCGCTGAGAGGCGCGCACGCACAAAACTCGGACCACCAGCGAGTAAGGGCGCGCAGCGTCTCTGGCTGGTTGACGTCGAAGATGAGAATGGCGGCATCCGCTCCACGGAAGAATGCAGAAGAGAGCGACGAGAAGCGCTCTTGCCCAGCGGTATCCTATGGTCGCGTGAGCGATGGGGGTCGAGAAGGGTGCTCAGAGGGGCGAGTACAGACCCAGATCTGGAGAGTCACCGATTCCTCTGGGTTTGAGTGATGAGGTAGCGTCTTGGTGATGAAATCGGTGCCGATAGTTGAACGGTAGCCTGTCAAGAAGCGACCAGAGACATACTATATCGCGATTCAGCAAAGTGAGCTTGGAGAAACAACGAAATGAACGGTGTGCACCTGATCGCGGAGGCTCGTCTTCCCAACTCCCGAGTTTCCGATGATGACGAGCTTGACGGTACGCATGTCGTGTTTTCAAGTCAAAGTTCTCGTTTTCTCGTGTAGATTATTGTGAGGAGCAAGTCATGGGCGTTGTACTGTAGTCGTAATAATTTTTGTGTCTGGCAGTTGACAGGGACATCGGCTGACGAAGCGGGTTTGATTTGATTTGTCGCGCGCTACAGCTGTACGCCATGAACAGCAACCACGACTCGGCCGGTCAAACCAATGCGGCTGAGCCTCGTCCGACCTCAAATCTACTTCCCCCGTCAGAAAGTAAAATATTTAGGAAATGGCGCAGAGAGTTCTCCTTGCTCACGGGGTACGGAATCGATCCCGAAGAGCGGGTCTTTGCTATTAGCCGCCGTAACTGCGAGCGATGGAAAAAGGATCTATTGAACTACAGCACGTCTGTCTTTCCCTTGCGTCTCTACATTTCGCTCACGGGAGATGTAGGTCCACCAGTACAGTTCATGCTCAAACACCTCAAGCTCGCCGGTGTAGACTGCACGCCAGCTCATGTCCCTTGCTTACCCTGTGACTTCACGCGTTCTGGCGGGTTTTCTCCTGACGCTGGCGCCGTCGTCCTTTGCCAGGGGAATTTCCTCAATAAAAAACATATGGAACATACCCTCGTGCATGAGCTTGTGCATATGTACGATCACGCGGTGTTCAACGTGGATTGGAGTAACCTACGACACCATGCGTGTAGCGAGGTGCGTCTAGCCGTCATCCTATATTCGAGTATTTACAAACACTGTTATACTTTTCCAAGATTCGCGCGAGCAGTTTGAGTGGAGATTGCTCTTGGGGACGAGAAATTCAGCGTGGGACATTATCCTTTTCAAAGCAGCACCAGGTAAGCGCACTGAGTCGTACTGTCAACTTACCTAGCTCATCTGTCCCCGTAGGCATGCGTTCAAAGACGTGCTGTGTTATCCGTGATGGCTAATCCTAACTGTCCGGACAAGGAGTCGGCGGAGCGTGCTGTAAATGAGGTCTGGGAGAGCTGTTTTAACGATACAAGGCCGTTTGATGAGGTATGTCTAGCACATGTCTCAATGTTCTCCCATCTTCACGTCAAGTTCCAGATATATTAATAGATAAAGCGTGTATCTTGTGGGACGGTCAGCAGTCCTGACCTGATCAAGTACTGCATATTCCATTAGAGCCGGTGCCCTGCCCTAATGATGATGGCCTACAAAATCACATGACCACTACAGATGTCTTAACTCCTTCACAACGCCCGCGTGCGTCTAGTGTTTGCGTCGTTTGTTCGACCCTCCATCCGCCTCACAGTCACTACTCTTTCTCCATCATAAAGAGATGGCCACTTGTTCCTATCTGATGCGGTTTTACTCGATCCCGGCTGCTCTCAGAATTTGTGGGAGGTCAGATCCGGTCAGAGCCTTCCGGGTCAGACTTTCCCACGTTACTCCGTTCTGACCCGTGCAATCTCACAATTACCTGTGTACTGCGCTCGCCGTGTTCACAGCAACTCAATGTCGTCGTGGGTTGTCCTTTCCGCGTTTCCCATCCGCCATGGTTCGCTTTGTTATTTACGTAATCATACCCTCCAGCCTTTTTCCCTTTTCAGGTTCGTCCTTCCTCTGGGGTAATTTGTCTCTAATTCCCCATGGGAATCGACGGCCGCTGAGTGGTTGTTTTTGCCATTCTTTTCTCGGCAAACCCTCATATGTATAACACATATGGGTATCAGTATCGTAATGTGGGTTTCGGCGTGAAAATAGGGGTGTCTATAGTTGGTATGTTATGCCATCGCCATCATCTGCGAAGTTCACGCCACACAAGGAGTTCGGGTCGTGCGGCCGATTTCATTCTCAATCCTTGTGGTACTGCCAAGGTGCTATCCCCTGCGAGGCCACCCTTCTCTCCCATCTCGTACCTTTCCAAACGCTCTCTAACTCAAGCCCACTCGCAAAACTTGCACACACACCCCCAGCGTCCCGGCTGCTATCTCAGGGGCGCCGCGTATGACATACGCGCCTCCGCCCAGCGCTGGGATTCGCTGCTCAGCAAGATGCTGCCCATGGATGATACTTGTGAAGCCTTTACGGTCGGCGGTGGGAACACAACACCACCGCCAACCGTGCCGGCGCACCCCACGTACCCCACGTACTCGAAGAACTCGGCTGTCCCCGCGATGCCGCGCACAAAAAGGCCCTCTCGCAATATGGAGTTGAGCTCGTGGGACACATCGCCGCAGTCGAGCTCCCGCGTAGTAATGGTACACCCCTTTCGGTCGTCACCGGTGCTGCCTTCACCCCTCGCGTCCGAACAATCTTCGTCTATTCCGCGCCACAGCGCGAACGCATTGTCGTGGGTGTTGGGCTTCAGGATGACGGAGGAATCGGGATTCGGGCACTCGTACCATACGATGAGTTTGCGCTAGAAATCCTCGTATTTAGTCAGAGCGAGTAGACACGTCGCTTCGATGTGACCTTTCTTGGAGAGGAGGCGGAGGCGGCACGGACATGCAGAAGGGCAGGGACAGTGAGACAAAGCTGCTATGAGAAGGGGAGCCAGGAAGGCGTCGAAATTTGGGATTGCACCGCTCGAGCGCCGTCCGTGTACTGTAGGGTGCGTTGACAGATTCCACCCT
>Ga0307510_10008947_pt1 | contig 11924 bp, 15 predicted proteins | sample 12_EM_MG_FD_207224 | JGI IMG/M metagenome (GOLD analysis project Ga0307510, IMG submission 207224) | Populus trichocarpa ectomycorrhiza microbial communities from riparian zone in the Pacific Northwest, United States - 12_EM | ecosystem: Host-associated > Plants > Roots > Unclassified | place...
ATGTACGTCATTGTTGGCTCTTGTTACTGTAATGCACTGCAAGTTAAGTGGAACTGTGTCGAATATTGGGAAGTCACGGTATGCGAGAGCACCGTCTCATCAAACGTCACGAACAATCCAAAGTGTGGTTATTTTTGCACCAGTCACGGAGAAAGGCGCTTGCAATTGGCGGCCCGACAATTGTCAATTGTGTTACGGTCCGGGCCAACTGATTTGAAATAAACTTTTTCCGCGATGCATCCATATCCCACAAGCTTGCGACTACCCCAGAGCTTGTTAGACCAACTCGATGACACACCAGGTAACAAAAATAGATGGATACAATAACTAGATCTCGCTCAACTATCACATTAGGCACAATTCCCACATTGCGGCACGGTCGCAATAGTTTGCGCAAGCCAAAAGTCAGTCGCAAGGAAGCCCGGAAGCAAGACCGCGAAGGGAAGAAACGAAGAAAGGCTGAATATTTCTCTTCAACGACTAACAACTTGAAGCGCGTGGCAACTTCTCCCCACCCCGAGTCGCACCCGCCTAAGAAGAAGACGGTGGCTAAACCACCGCGACCTCAAAGTTCAGACCTGCCATCCACGAAGAATCGCTCCCCTGGTCGCGGTTCCTCTGCCTCGAAACCAAACGACGCCAGAGTTGTTGCCTCATCCTCTTCGATGAGGAAGTCCTCGTCTCGTCTTGTGGGTTACAACCTCCCGCGGAGTCGGCAGGAGGAGGAAGAGGACAGATATATTGCCCTCCTCGAGGCCAAACTAAACTCGGGGAAGAAGTCGAAAAATGGTGTTGGCTATCTCAAAGATATTGAGGACGATGGTCTCAGTGGTGAGTAGCCCTACGAGCGTCGTGCGGCGCAGCCCCGAGTGACCGCCTTAGATCTTTTGGGTGATCTAAATGCTATCACCACCTCGCGTTCGGCCAAGGTGTGTCCCAGGTCTACCGTGTCTTTCAAAAAATTCTCATACCACACCATGCACGCCTTCAGCAACTCAACGATCCTCCTCACGATTCACACTTCTCCTCTGAATCGGACGTTCTCGAAAGTGAACAAAGTGAAGATGAAGACAATGATGAGAGTCGGTCCACCGGATTCGAAGAGTGGTATGGGTTTCAAGACACGGAATTTGATGAAACCTCTCCCAATGTGGTTTTACGTCCTATTCTACGATCTAATTCTTCTCCACTTCCCGTGCAATCGTCGCCCGGTATGGCCAAAATTACCCTTCAGTGACACAGTGGTTGACCTCGTTATATAGCAGGAACTTCATGCTATGTCCCGCCCCATCTCAGAGAGAAACCTACGGATACTAAAGGGGCAGAAGTCAATGTCAAGTTAACTCGTCAGCTCAAGGGTTTACTTAACAAGTAACCTTTTTCGTCCCCCACATGACCAGAAAGCTTACACTGATCATCGAATAGACTAAGCGAGCAAAATATCGCCACCATACTCGATAGCATCGAGACCTTGTACCGTGAACATCGTAGACATGGTGAGATATCCCATCCGATATCATTGACATCCCGCTCATTTATGGGTTAGATGTGACAACATCAATCACGTCGTTCATCATCGAGAGTATAACTGCTCACTCGGCGTTGCTGGACTCCTACGTTATTCTTCATGCCGCCTTGATAGCCAGTTTGCATGGGGTTGTTGGTGTCGAGTTCGGTAGGAGCGCTCCCTTCGCGACGCGTTACGACTAACTCTCACGTCGAGCTGCTTTTTTTGTGCAGAACGTTGTCTCTTCCTATGAGCATCACTACAACGTCACCGCTTCTACTTCTGCTGCTGATGGAGCAATGACTGACCCAGCGGGAAAGGAGTGCTCCAACCTCATCGTCCTCCTTTCAGAGCTTTACAATTTCCAAGTGATCTCTTGCGTATTGATCTATGATATGATCCGTACTCTCCTATCTACGGAGTTATCAGAATTCGTTGTGGAGCTCTTACTCAAGCTGCTACGCAGTAGGTGCCGATGTTTGGATCCCTCATTGTGGCTGACTGGCTTCGAGACTCAGGGCAACAACTTCGACAGGATGATCCGAGCGCACTGAAAGACATCGTCCAGATTGTCCAGAGTAAGATGTCAGGAGGGGAAAACACTCCAAAGTACGGTATCGTTTAATCTTAATAACATACGTGTCCCGTCTGAACCCTCTCCATAGTTCGAGAACACGGTTCATGTTAGAGACGTTGACCAACTTGAAAAACAACAAAACCAAGCGATCGACGACGCAACAAGTGGGAGGGGATACCACTGAGCGTTTGAAGAAGTTTCTGGCGGGACTTGGTAAAACACGACATTGTGGGTTGTCTCAAGTAGGATCACTGAAGTGTAAAACTGACATGCAGCGTCCAGTGGTCCCGCACGACCCGCTGCGAGTGACATTGGAGGACTTCCGCTCCGCAGAGACAAAAGGCAAATGGTGGCTCGTCGGCGCAGCATGGAGCCGTGATCCACTCGTGGAGCGAATGGAGGATTCGAAGCGGGAATCTAAAAGGCAAGGTGGCGACACGAATACTCTGTTAAACCTCGCCAAGAAGCAAGGCATGAACACTGAAATCCGACGGAGTATCTTCATTGTCCTCATGAGCAGTGATGTATGTCCAACTCGAGCTAGATGTTTGTCGGTTTACTAAATTGGGACAGGACTACGTTGATGCCTGTGAGCGGCTCGCGCAGCTAAACTTAACAGAGGTACAACAACGCGAGGTGGTTCGCGTGCTCGTTAACTGTTGCGGAAACGTGGGTATCCACCCTACCGTTTGATGACTGATACTTACCAATAGCGCTTGAAACCCTACAGGAAAATGGTTATAACCCATATTACACTTTCGTTTGTCAACATCTCTGCAAATCCTCGCACTCGTATAAGATAACACTTCAATATTGTCTTTGGGATTTCTTACGCGACCTCGGGGAGGACTCTGTTGGTGGCATAGAGGTCCTCAGAAACCTCAAAGGGAACGAGGATGGGTTAGAGGTGAAAGACGTTTCTTCGAACAAGATGCGTAATGTTGCGAACGCGTATGCATGGTGGGTCGTGAAAGACTGCGTGGCTCTATCTATATTCAAGGTTCGTTTTGCCGATTATTCAAACATCGGTGTAACTGAGCCACTACAACTGCCAGCCCGTGGACTTTACCGTACTGAAGCCCCGAACACGTGACTTCCTCTCGCACTTCTTTCAGCAACTCTTCGCAAACAGCCAGTTATCGACGCCTATTTTGAGCGGTGAATTACCGCGTACACGTAACAAGGGTCCTCTCGAAGGAATCTTTATCAAAGCAACGCGGATCCAGGAGCTGTCCATGGGCCTCGTATATTTCTTAACTGAGATGAAGAAGGCTTCCGGGAAGGAATTCATTGAATGGGCTTGTAGTACCGCGATAGATACTTTACGGACGGGAGTGGATGTGATACCTACGCTGTAGCTAGGATGTGCTTATGATCACTCGGTTCTTGAACGCCGCAGCAATATTAATGTGCAGGCCCCCAGTCTTCCCTCCGACGAAGATGAACGGGTTTGAAGTGCAAACTCGAGGTCTTTCGAGTTTATCAGCCCTTGCTAAGGGTGCGAGAGAGCAGCCCGAGCGGAAACAAGGCTCGCCTTTGCCACCTCTTCTGGAAAATGCGCGCTGTGCGCAACGATCACTAGATCCTGATCATCATGTGGAAGCTTGCGGGAGATCAAAAATCATCTGATTACTCTCAGCGATCTCAGGCTCAAAGCACGCACTGATATAGCGCTATCGGAGATCTGCCAGACACTTTCGGTCCTTATCGTCTTCTCGGGCAGAAGGAAGGTTCCACTAACTAGCACCGATGTCGCGGTGTCTGGGGGCCGGCGAAGTGAAGGTGGCAGGTTTGAATGCGGCGGGAATTGAATATTGAATCACCGTCACAAAGGATCCATTCAGTATTCATTCATGGATATCGCCTGTCCGTTGGTCGAGTCCCACGCTGGTACTGTAGTGTATCGTAAACATATCACTAGGTGACGGTGGCACCGCAGGTGCGGCGCCATCGATCAGCGATTGAACACAATGGAATCAACGATGTCATATATTGATTGATCATAGTCCAAAACCGCACAAAAAGTCGTCGAAAGTACACCGCAAGTAACATCAGGAGAAAAAGGAGCAACGAGAATTGAACGACACTGGAGCTGAAACGCAAAGATTCACAATAAGTTGCTTCAAAGGGATCTTCTCGTGAAACTATTTGTCCTCGACACCCCCCTTCAAGTTTTACACATACCAGTATCAACGATATGTCGCTAGAGTATTTTCTCGATTGCACTGCCATGCAGCGCTGGTGCTGGCGATAGACCAGCACCTGTCAGGTCTCGATCGGGTGCTCAAATGCACAAAGTGACCATTCCCCTCTGGTCAAATATCTAAGTCCAATCATGATTGCACTCGGAGGGCATTCAGGCTGTACTGGCTTGCGTCCAGATCACGTCAAACCAAATACACCGCTTTCCCGGCCTTGTTGTTTGGGAAGTATAAATGCCGCCTTGTCCAAAGCTTATCCCTCAGCCCAGCCGTGAAGCATTCACCCTTCACCACCCCAAATCTCGAGTACCATCATGAAGTTTGCTGTTGCTCTCGCAGGAATTTTCTTGTCCATCTCGACCCTCGTTAGCGTGGGCATTGGTAGACATTGCATCCCGAGTTCCTTCTCCATATCGTAATCACGCTCGCTGTGAACGGTCACTTCAAGAATTAAGATCTGCGCTCGCCAGTTGCAGTGGAGGCGAGGTCACAGGAAACTCTACCATTGACTACAACGGCAGTTCTATTCGTCTTGTATCCGCTACTTGTCCTCAGTCCGGCAGCAAGAAACGCTCTAAGATTGAGGAGCGCCAGTACTATGATATTTGCACTGAGCGTGAAGACGATTTGGTCACTTCAAGATTCTTGCTCAGGTCTTCACCAATCGCCACAAAACGTTGTATTCCGGGTCGATGCCTCGTACCTCTTCTTAACGTAGTCCAGGGGGTTTTTAGAATGGCTTACTTGTTGAGTGTCGAGACGAGAGAAAACATGGTTTTTTGTTAAAGTTTGTTTTGTCATGTTTGCTGTTTGCTGACTGATGCCGCATCGGAGTTGTTTCCATGGCCAGGCCGGTTAGTAAAGTAAAGCCCGCCCAACCACGTCCCCCCGTTCACACTCGGGACCAGCTGTGTACTATATCCCCGTTCCCCTTGACCCCAAAATTTTCGGATGCCTCTGGCCAGCTACAGTTAATCCAGTTCTTGCATGCAGAACACATACCGTTCCACAACACACTCCAAAGCTCCTGTACCTGATTACCACTGCTTATTTACAGTAACAGGTACATTAAGCAAACGCAAGCAGCTTAGGAGTTAAGGTATGACACAGTGTGACAGGCCGAATGAGGGTGCTTGTCCGATGTTCGGGCACAGTTCGTATTATCGAGCACGGGGGTACAGCAGAATCATTGCTTGATGAAATGTTTGGTGTGCCGTCCTCGAAATTTTGACCTTGCCGCGAATGGGACCCCTCCGAGGCACCGCCGGGTTAGTTATTTTCCCCAAGCTTTTCAAGCGGCATCTCGCACACGTGGATTTAGCTGTCAGCTTATCACCTGTGCGGTAGTCCCTGACGTCAGCACCACCTCCCTGTAACTTGAAAAGGCTTATCTGTATCCTCATCGACCATCCTTGACTGAGCATGTATGTACGTATTAGAGGCCTGGACTCCGATCCTACCTGCTCCTTTCATTTACATCTAGCCCGCGGTCCAATTCAACCTTCAAGTTCACGACGTTGAAGTGCACGAGGCCAAAGTAACGGACTCGCTGCCCAGCCCTGAGCCGCCATCAGAATAGGAGCAAGGAAATCTCAGCTTCCGGCACCACACCCCCGCCGGATGCGAAATTCGACAAAAGGGCCTAGCTTTCTTGTTTGGCTACGCCCGCCAGTGCGTTATGGTTAAGTCCAACGCCAGGTGCCAGTGGGCGCGGGACCCTGCTGTAGTAGTAATGGCGTGATACCCCCGGGCCTCAGGCTACGCCTATTCCCCTGAGGAGATACAGAAGAAAGGATGTGGCGCCTACCCATCGGATCGGATTGACATCGGTAATAAGATATTCCACGAGGCATGGACTCTACATAACACATACAGGGGCCTCGCCTGTCAGTGCCCGCGTCAGGTATGCTAGGCGGGTAGATGTTTCAAGGAACTAACGAGCAGTTAAAGCCCAGTGCTGTGTACAAATTGAAAGAAGTGTTGTCAGCCATTCAGCAGTGGGCGGCCAAAGGGACGTAATCTCGAGTGCAGCGTGGCCCGGCTAGTGAGATAAAGGCCGATTTGAGCATGATTGCTGTGGACTAGACTTTCGAATAGTGCCATCTTTTCACGCAGGGTGTGGCAGGCATGCTAGGTCGATCACTTATCCACGTTGCAGCACTGTGCAGGGCTCTGGTGGTGGATCACTAATGCTGTCGAATGTCAGGAACATGCTGAAAAAGAAGCTCGAAGGCTGGGCTCGGAACGTAGGTAGAAGTCAGAAGGTCGTCTTTATGAATTCGGAGCCATCATGGGTATCGGAGGGGAAGAGAAGTACCAGTGATCGGTCTAGTCTCCCAACTGTCGGCGCAACTTGCCAACAGCGCCTGTCAAGTGAAAAATCGCTGGCGGATGTGTGCGGATTGTTTCAAGTCAGCGCCAGGCTCAAGCCTGACAGTGAGCCATGATGCATGAGTTTGCAGGTTTGAATGCGGCAGGAATCACCGTCACTAGGGAGGAATTCATGGATAACCTGTTGGTGGGTCGAGTCCCACGCTGGTAGTAGTATTTACGGTGTTTTGACTGGGCAGGAAGATGCTGATGAGAGTACCACTAGAGTACCCTCATAAAGATCGGAGTCCATGTCGCTGGCTGACCGTGGCGATGGTACCGCCGGCACCGCCGGCACCACGCCATCGACCGGCGATCGACCACGTTGGGGCTCCAGCTCACCCTACTGTAGACGGCAACTCTTGGCAGGGCAATCAGCGATGTGGGTCAAAGATTACGACTGCTTGATCGCAATCCAAAACTAAACCAGAAAAAGTTGTCGAAAGTACACCGCAAGTAACATGGGAGAAATTCTCGTAAAACCCTTGGTAAACCCATTTGTCCACCACCACCACCTTGTAAACGTACCAACATCAACCAGAACGTTTTCTAGATTGCACGGCCCTACGGCGCTGAAACTGATGCGCTGATCGATAGGTACTGTCAGATCTCGATCACTGGCAGGTGCTCAGATGCGCAGAGCGACCATCCCCTTCTGGACCTCTGGTCGAATATCTAGGACCAATTGCACTCAGAGGACATCCAGGGTGTACTGGCTTGCGTCCAGATCACGCCAAACCAAATGCCCCGCTTTCTCGGCCGTTGTTTGGGATGTATAAATACCGTCTTGTCCAAAACTTATCCCCCAGCTCAACCGTGAAGCATCCACTCTTCGCCCCCACATTCTCATCACCCAAATCTCGAGTACCATTATGAAGTTTGCTTTTGCTCTCGCTGCCATTTTCTTGTCCACCTCGACCCTCGTTAGCGCGGGCATTGGTAGGCATTGCATCCCTAGTTCCTTCTTCACAATGTATTGATGCTGCGAACAGTCACCTCAAGATCTGTGCTGGCCCGGGCCAGTTGCGAGGGAGGCGAGGTCACGGGAAGCTCTACCGTTGACTTCAACGGCAATGCTATTGGCCTTGTGTCTACTACTTGCTCTCAGTCCGGCAGCAAGAAACGCTCTATGATTGAGGCGCGCCAGTATGATCTTTGCTCTGAAGGCGACTGTGAGTGTTTCCCCCAGCTTCAACTTCGGGTGAACTCGGGGTTGCTTGGCCACCGATAATTAACAGAGAATGCTTGCTCAGGTTACCCCACCTGCGAGGACACGACCGATACTGATATAATCCTGGATGACTGCGCGACCGTCCTCGAATACCTGGCGAGCTATGGGTGTAAGCTTCCTAATCTACATTCTGTTCAAACCATTCTTTTGAGTGCACTGTCTCACGACGATCTCCTTTGGGACGGTCAGCCTCGACAACTGTTATACCCGCTGGGTCATCCGAGAAGTGGTACTCTGGCACATGTGCCATTTACTTCTACAATCTTGATGCATACGACTACACCGTCTGCTATGATCAAATTGTGAGTGCCATCCAACTTGTGTAATTCTTTGGGACAGCAACTAATAATCGTGATGCGATGTCCTCTAACAGGGGTATGACGCTGCCGGTTTGATAGAACTCTGTACTGGAGTATCGAATGGGGCTGTCTGTGACGGAAGCATGGAACCTGGCGATGCGTACGAGATCTCGTAAGTGTAACATGTTCATTTCCGACTTTACTTCTGCTCACACTTGTTTTCAGAATCGAGAGTGCGTAACCACCGGCACGGTGGCGCCAACTCCCCTGTTTACCAGAAAATCAAGACACTGGTCAGCAGGGTGTGTACAGATATCGGGCTTTGTAGAGTTTCGTTTTTACAAACGCCAAATTTCTCGGAAGGATGTGCTTTCTTGTTTTGTTGTTACTAGGTGTTGAACGTGGATTCCTGGTCCTGTATTGGACGTTATGATTTGTCAAGAACGTTATTGTTGGTTCGTTGCTGTAATATGATGGCCGCACACTGGCAAGTGAAAGTAGGACTGCGTCAAATATTGGGAAGTCACAGTATGCCAGAGTTTGCGCCGTCTCCTCAAACTTCACGAGACGAGCCCAAAGTATCATGGTGATTGTTTTTGCACGTACATGAATGGTGGACACTCGGGGGGGAGGCGGAATTAAAAAGAAGGACCGAGGGACGATTGTTTTTCAAATTGACTAGGCGCCTATCCACATATGGTAATGGTGTTTCTATATATGTATAATAAGATAAGTCCTCGAGATTCATGAAACAAGGGCGAGAGAGAGACCAAGAGCAGCGAAACGAGCGACAGCGTGGCAGCTCGATTTGTCGTCAGGCGTTCAGGCGAAGAACGAAAGCACGCAAAGCATGAAAAATGGAAAGGTGGGACTCGATTACCTGACTTTGACGAGGCCAGGTGAGGGGAGTATATACGGAGTGCGATACAAGTGTGCTACACACAAGCGGCAAGTAGAGTAGAGGGGGAGAGGGAAAAGCGAGGCCCAACTGGCGACAGACCCACACGGCGATGATGACGGTAAGACGAAAGAAATTTGACTGAAATACTGGATTGGTGCGCGACAGTTTGTATAGTCAACGAACGTGAGTGAGGTGCGGCGACAGTTGATCGTAAAAGGCTAGAGTAAAGGGGGAATACTGGAATGGAGGGCGGCAGATCTAGAAACGAAAAGGAAACAGGGCCACGTACGAAGAGAGGCTTGATTGGTCCTATGTACAGTGAGAGTCCTTCCCTACATAGATGTGGACCAGACTTGGAAGGGCCGTTCACGACGTGTGCGACGTGGACCGACGGACTTTTCGAGGTGGCGCGCGTTTGTGGTATTGGCTGACGAGGCTCGGGCGGATTGCGTGTCTCTGACCATAAGTTTGGGGTGCGACGAGAGGGGGGACTTAGTTGCGAGGGAGAAGGTCACGATCATAATGTGGTTTCGATAGGCTGCAAAGGGTAGGAGAGACAGAGAGAGGGTGTGTGTGTGTTCGAGCAAGGCGAAACAGACAAGGACGGGCGACGATTCGAAAGACTAGGCGAGGGTGCGGACTACGATTCCGCTGTGCAGGGAAAACGACTTTACGAGCAACAGTCTCGTTTTTGTCAAATAGGGAGGAAGCGTTCACACAGAAAAGAGAGGGAGAGGGCAAGTAGAATTGGGGTCGAAAGCGAGAGTGAACGTGGTGATACTTGAGCAGGAGGCTTGCTTATATATACACACCACCTATCTATCAAGACGTGTAGCAATGTAGAGGCATTGAAAGAACGGGGCCGTGGGGGCAAAGGCAGCAACGCGATGGGAAGAAACCAAGGGCGGGGGTGTTGGCACAGTGGGGAGGCGGTGACAGCAGACGTTGGAAGTGAACGTGTGCAGTGTCGATGAAGTCGAAGCGAGACAGAAATGACTATGGACAATGGTAGGGCATGCGAACTAGGGAAGGTTAGGAGTCTCAGGCTTAGAACTCAAGGAAAGGTTAAGAACGGGAGCATACAGGACTACAAGTGGCGGACGGCGGCGACTTTCCATGCGATGTCAAATGAGCGGGCAAGAATGAAAAGGAGTATGGAAAAGGAGAGAATGAATGAGAGGCGATGAGGCGGGATTTGGTAGACAAGAGGGAGTGTGGTATAAGTGGTAAACTGGTAAACGTTAAACCGTGGTTGGGGAACCTAACCCCAGGAAGGCGCAGTGAAGGCGCTTGTAATTGATGGGCGTAAATTGTTTGAAATAAACATTTTCCGCGATGTGCCGCCCACATGTGCGACTACAGAGCCTCGATGACACACCAGGTAATAAAATACATGGGTATATGTCTAGGTCTTGCTCAACCATCGCATTAGACACCAATTCCAACATCGCGGCGCAGTCAGGGTGGTTTGCGCAAGCCAAAAGTCGGTCGCAAAAAAGCCCGGAAGCAAGACCGCGAAGGAAAGAAACGGACAAAGGCCGAATATTTCTCTTCCACGACTGACACGTACTGACTAGGGTTCCGTGAATAACTGTCGGGTTAGTAACAGTAGTTATTAACTCCATGTTATTAACAGTTAATAACTTGGGACGTCAGGAAGGGCTGTGAATAACTATGAATAACCTGCACCAGAGTCAGTCCAGGAGTACCTAGCAACTTGTGATTACATGCCTTTTTCAAATATGGGAGTGACTCATCGGCACCTGAGCCGACTTGTGATTGTTGTGAACTCACCCTCAACAGTGGTGGTTACTGCGTTTGGTTCAGGGTTGAGTACAGGTCCACATTGAACTAATTATTCATCTCAGACTGTTCCCCTGTCCCCACTTTCAATATAAGTTCCCTTTTACCCTCACAGCATTTCGAAATTTGTCTTTATCAGTGGCAGCTGGTCATATATTATTAAAAGGGATAGTAATGATGCAGCTAAATGGTGTAGTGGTTATAGTGCTTTGCTTACATGAGTGAGCGGGTTGGGTCCGTTGGTTCGATTCCGCTTTGGTGTAATTTATGTTTTTGTCATTCACCTGAGCCCCATGGACACTGAGACCACTGCGATGCCTCCCCCTCCCAGTAAAGACTTCTAGCATAGATTCAGATATGCTCTTTGCAGGTTGGTAGTCATATACTGTGTTTTTAGTACAGTTCATAGTTATTCACACAAATTATAGTTATTAACAGTTAATAACCAGGTGAATAACTCCTGAGATTCCTGGCGGTTACTAACGAGTGTGAATAACTGCCCCGTGAGTTGTTCACGGAACCCTAAAATACACCGCTTTCCCAGCCTTCAAGTTGTTGTTTGGGAAGTATAAATACCATCTTGTCCAAAGCTTATCCCTCAGCCCAGCCGTGAAGCATTCACCTTTCATCACCCCAAATCTCGAGTACCATCATGAAGTTTGCTGTTGCTCTCTGTAGGGTAGAGACGGTGTCTACTTGTGAGTTTGAGGATACTCCCCAGGGTGAGATATAGAGGGATGGGGGAAACGTGACGCAAAACCGGTGGCACTCGTTGCCTACCCAGGAGACACGCGCAGCCTTGTCTGAGGCTCACGGTGCTGCATTCGGATTTATATATATGGTTTCTACCTATTTACAATGTAGCTACGTGTCCCTAACAACAATGACAAGAGTGACATTAGAGAATGGAGTAGTGATTTGCACGGCCCGGCTCAAAGCCCGGAAGCCCGGGTAGCCCGGCCCTAAAAGCCTGAGCCCAGCCGAGCCCTGGTGACGGCTTTGGTGGGCTCACGGCCCGGCTCAAGGATCCTGCAA
>Ga0307510_10008948_pt1 | contig 11923 bp, 8 predicted proteins | sample 12_EM_MG_FD_207224 | JGI IMG/M metagenome (GOLD analysis project Ga0307510, IMG submission 207224) | Populus trichocarpa ectomycorrhiza microbial communities from riparian zone in the Pacific Northwest, United States - 12_EM | ecosystem: Host-associated > Plants > Roots > Unclassified | place...
ATTTTAAATTAAAAAAATAAAAAATTTTAATTTTTTTCAAAATTACTTTTGAAAAGCTAATATGGTGGTCACATTACTATTGCTAGAAAAGGATACTGGAATTAAACTGGAAATCATCCAGCTATTGCTTTAATTAACATCAATATACAGAATCATCATGTTCTAAGATATTTTTCCTCTGTGGCAGAATGAGGTGATCAAGCCTACAATCAATGGGGTGCTGGACATCATGAAAGCATGTGCCAAAGCAAAAACTGTTAGAAGGATAGTATTCACATCATCAGCAGGAACTGTGGATGTTGAAGAACACAAAAAACCAGTGTATGATGAAAGCTGCTGGAGTGATTTGGAATTTGTTCAGACCGTAAAAATGACTGGATGGGTTAGTACTATCAAACAATTTAATTTCCCCTTTCTTTCCTTTGCTGCATAAATTCAACTCTCAAATTCTAACAAGATAATTTTTTTAAAAAAATTTACCTTGGTGACCAGATGTACTTTGTGTCCAAGACTCTTGCTGAGCAAGCTGCATGGAAGTATGCTAAAGAGAATAACCTGGATTTTATCAGCGTCATACCACCTCTTGTTGTTGGCCCATTCATCATGCATTCAATGCCACCAAGTCTTATAACCGCCCTTTCTCTGATCACTGGTATATCTGATATCTCCTTCCCATTTTTGTGCTAATTATTATTAATTTACTGTTCTTAAATGTGACACAGAGGGTAATATTTCTCTTGTGGCGACAGGAAACGAAGCCCATTATGGAATTATAAAGCAGGGGAATTATGTACACTTGGATGACCTCTGCAGAGCTCATATAGTTTTGTTTGAGAATCCAAAAGCAGAGGGCCGCTACATCTGTTCCTCGCATGAAGCCACCATTCATGATCTTGCCAAATTACTCAGAGAAAAATACCCAAAATATAACGTTCCTGCTAAGTTAGCCTCTCACCTAACACAACCATAAATCTTTATAGTGATTTCTTTTCTATATCCGGGATAATTAATCAAAGCACTGTTGTGATCAGGTTCAAAGACATCGACGAGGATTTGGCGAGTGTTGTCTTCTCGTCCAAAAAGCTGCTGGACTTGGGCTTTGAGTTCAAATACAGCTTGGAGGAAATGTTCGCAGGTGCCGTGGAAACATGCAGAGAAAAGGGACTAATTCCCCTTTCCCATGAAAAACAAGCCGCCGAGGACAAGCTCGTAGGTGCTGTGGAAACATGCAGAGAAAAGGGACCAATTCCCCTTTCTCATGAAAAACAAGCCGTTGAGGAAAGCAAAGAAAACGGAAGGGTCCCTGCCGATTCTGAGGCCCTTTAGTTTATTAATTAGATGATTGTCAATGGCACAAGCTATGCAGTCTGCAATAATTTTGGTGTGTCCATGTTCTGCCTTTTAATTTGAGTTGCCTCAGAGGGCTTTTCTGTACCATGCTTGTAGTGCAAGGCTATTATTGCCCAGTTGATTGCCAGTTTCATGCACTTTTTTTCTCAAATAAGGTCCAACTGCTCATGCACTATTCTTGCTTGCTGAAATTTTTCATCAAAAATTTTTCATCAAATTTATCAAGCTATCTTCCATGGAAAATATAAATTTTAACATGCCTTAAAACGGTGTGGTTTCATTATTGAACCAGCATGAAGTGCCAAAGTACGGAGCCCATAGCTCAAAATAAAACTCCTAAGGTCCAAATAACAGCATCTAGGCCCAGTTAACTTGTTAAGATGGGGAAAAGAAACGACGCCGTGGCTAGGCAATCCAGGGGCATTTACGTAAGCTGGTCATATATATTTATTTATAAACCGACCCTCCCCTAAACCGCACCACTCACTCTCTAGTCTCCGACTGACTCACTGTAACAGACTCTCTTCGCAGAAAACCAAAAACAATGGCGGCGATTTCTTGTCACTGCGCAGTTCCATCGAAAAAAGTCTCTCTCTCCTCTTCATCTTCTGCTTTGTCCACCACTCCTCTCTCTCGATGCTCCCGCTTCTCAGCCGTGTCGGTGCCGTCTCGAGCTAGTCGTGGAAGAATCTCGTGCCAGATTTCCTCATCCTCTGCTACTTCTCCTCCTCCTCCATCTTCCGTCAACGGTCCAGGTCCGTTTCATTCTGTGATGTGATGTTCTTTCTTTATTGTCGTCCAAATGTCATTTCGTGTGCAGCTATTTGTTTAATCAGTTGTATGTTTAGTTGGAATTAGGTTTTAGGCATTGTTTGATAAGGAGAATGCAGGAATTAGGGTTTGGATTTGGAAAGTATTGATAGATGAGGAAATTTTTTTAGGTTGTTGATAGATTAGGTATTTGGAGTCGCACTAGATTCTTGATACGTTCCAAGAAATGTTTGGATTAGATCGGAGGACCTTTTTTGAAGCCGCAAAGGTTTTTTTTAACCTAATTACTAGAACATTTCAATGTCTATCTTACTCGAATTCAAATACCACGTCCTGCAATTCGTAGTCTACAGCAAGATATTTTACAGCTTTTATGTCTTGTCATATTTTGTTCCATATTTTACAGCAAAAGCAGGGATGGAGGATTTTCTGCACATCAGTGATTTTGACAAAGCGACTATTATGAAGATCTTAGACCGGGCTGCAGAAGTCAAGGCAGTGATAAAATCTGGAGACAGGACATTCCTTCCATTTAAAGGGAAGACAATGGCTATGATCTTTGCGAAACCGTCCATGAGGACACGAGTTTCATTTGAGACTGGATTTTTCCTACTTGGAGGCCATGCTATATATTTAGGGCCTGATGATATCCAGATGGGTAAACGAGAGGAAACTCGTGATGTTGCTCGTGTTTTGTCACGCTATAACGATATAATTATGGCACGTGTTTTTGCTCATCAGGTATGCTGGTGAGTTTCTTATGTTTATGGTAAATTCCTTCTGATAGTTAATTCCTTTCATGTATGTGGGGTTGCATAAACTGAATTGTGCAGAATTCGATTAAGGTTTGTGGCTTGAAAACAAGCAAGTGGTCAGGGATTTTGTGTTGTTTTTAAGATTTTTCCTTGCATGAGGATATTTGCAAAAGCAGCTGCTTGTTCTTTTTCAGGACATTCTTGATCTGGCAAAACATGCAACAGTGCCTGTTATTAATGGCCTGACTGACTATAACCATCCTTGCCAAATAATGGCTGATGCCCTCACCATAATTGAACATGTTGGCCGGTTGGAAGGAACTAAGGTTAGTTCATCGTGCTTTTAATGTAGTTTTATTTTGTATATGCATGGTTCGGTTGCATACGATTCTAACCTGACTGTCCACGGCTACAAATTCAGGTTGTATATGTTGGGGATGGGAATAACATTGTACACTCTTGGCTGCTGTTGGCAGCTGTGATTCCTTTCCACTTTGTCTGTGCTTGCCCTAAAGGTTTTGAACCAGATGCAAAAACCGTACAGAAGGCACAACAGGCTGGAATCAGCAAGATCGAGATTACTAATGACCCACAGGAAGCTGTTAGAGGAGCTGATGTGGTGTACTCTGATGTGTGGGCCAGCATGGGGCAAAAGGAAGAGGCTGCACACCGTCGCCAAGTATTTCAAGGATTTCAGGTATATAGACCGCCTTTCCCAAACTATTGATTATAAATGTTTTAAGCTTCTCGTGCAGAAAATAAGTAAAATCCAATTAAGACATTGCTAATTTCATGTCTATACATTTTACTATGTTTCTTTCTATTCCTTGTTGAATCTGAGAAACACCCATGATATTGCCTGCCACCAAGTTTGCAAACCTTCTGTGTGCTTGCAATCACTTCATTTTGAACTCTCCTAAAGATCTGTTTTGCAGTGATGCACAAGATTAGGCCTACAGTGAATTCTTGAATTTATTTTAGTGCGGATCTTAGTTCCTGATTTCCATTTTTCAATGCAATATATTGCAGGTGGACGAAAATCTGATGAAGTTGGCTGGCCCAAAAGCTTATTTCATGCATTGTTTACCAGCTGAAAGGGGTGTGGAGGTTACTGATGGTGTCATTGAAGCTCCAAACTCCATAGTCTTTCCACAAGCTGAGAATCGCATGCATGCACAGAATGCTATAATGTTACACGCGCTTGGTTTGTAATCTCGTATCAGCATGCCTAATCCAGTCAATTTCATTTCAGTTTGAATAGTTTTAGGATTGTGAGTAGAACCCGTAGCTCTGCCTATTTTGTCTCTCCCTTTTGGTTGTAAAATGGTGTGAACTGAGAAGACGGTACTTCATCACTGTGGTTGGAACTTTTGGGCGTTACCAGTATGTTCTTTCAAAGGAACACAGTTATCTGGCTGCCAGTTTGAGCTACCATCGTCAGCGTCAAATTTACATTCTTCGCAAATCCATATTTAACATCCTTTCTTTCAGATCTGGGGTATACCCGAGCATATGCATGACGAAGCTATAAAGCTGCTCGTGCATGGATGGTGATCTCGGATCAGCCATACCCAAATTCCGAAGTACCCTAACTAGCTACGTTTTTCAATTTGAAGAGGCGTAGAATCTTATGCGGGGTGGATCGGTGCGCATTTGTTTTTCGTTGATGTGAGACGCTAGGAACTTCATTATCATGGTTAAACTTTATAATCACGTAAGGCGTATTATTTTTCTTGGGAGGAGCTTATCCAATAAAGGTAGCTGCAATTTTGTTACCATTGTCAGTTTCGAAGTTTTTCAGTCACTGCATGTTTCATCTATGCCTGAAATCCCCTTTTTGTCAAGAAATCTAGTATCAAACAATGGGCAGATTAACAGCAACGCACCCCTTTTGACAGCTTTGAAATTGAATACATGGGCAAATGAATGCAATACAAGAATTTACCTACTGCAAGAATTTAGGTATTGCGGACCAAGGATACGAAGGTGGGTGTGTATTGCCTACAGTGAAGGATTGAGGATTACAAATTTGGCTGTGGATCATGTCTACAGTAAAGGAAACCTTAAGGATGAGGGTTGACATTGTCTACCGTTCTTCTGCACTGAGTTTGTTCCAGGCATCCTGGGACCACAAAAAACAAAGAAAAGATCACTTTAAAAACCCAGAACGGGTAAAAGAATGAAAAGCATAACAGTATGGCATTATGGCTCTGTTTCAATCCTAAATGAAATATGTTGTCAAGTGCCGATTTTAAAGTTGAAGACCTATCAAGACGTCTGCGATTCTTCGTCATGCTTTTAGTTTCTTATCCCCACTTTAAAGAGTAATATGAATGCAGGACTACTAACTAGGTCATGACAGGCTACAGATAATTCTGCTTCAAGGAGGAGGGAACAGTAGCCCACCTTTAGAAGATCAAAAACCTTCTCGCAGATGTATTTCTGTGGTATGCTTGCACCTCGTTGCTGCAACTTGTCAGGATGAACAAATAGAGTGGCCTTTCGATAAGCTTTCTTCACAGCAGTGCTTGAAACAAGCTCAGTTAAAGGAATTGACTGCCAGCCACTATCAGGGCCAAGGATCTGCAAGCAAGGGAAATCCAGTTCAAAAAAAAGAAGCAGCTTCAAGGTGATAGCACTCAGAATTAATCCCATTTGTGCACAACTGGATTTTTATTTTAAATATTATAAAAAAAATCAATCTATAATTTATGATGTATTAAGAGCTAGAAACAAAAACAAAGCACGGGAAAAGTGACCGTGGATAAGTTAGCAGGTAAGATGATTTAGTCAATAAATTTAGAAAATCATAACACATAATGTATCGGGTATAAGCAGAAAGGTTTCTACACACATATTGCAGTGTTGAAAGAAGAGCACGCAAGTTTCTCTCCTTCCCACTAGACCATCTCTTGACATCAGCATCCAAAGTCTCTGCCAGTCTCTGCCAGTGATATTCAGTAAAAGACAGTGAGAAAAGTAATAAAAACTAAATACAACTGGAAATATTTTCTAATCTTATTTGTGCAGCTGATTACATTTCTCTCCGCCTGCTCTTTTTGAGCAAGAAGATCCCGCATGTTCTTCTCTGCGAGAGCTTTTGCCTGGAAGAGACCAAAAACAGAAGCATGCTTCTTAGAAGTCAGAAAAATTAATCTCTATATCTGAATCAGGTGCAGGAGCTTACCGCACGCTCTGCTGTTCTTTGATGCCTTTCCAACGTGGCTTTACTCCTTTGAGCTGCTGATTCACCATTACCTCCATTAGCACTTTCTGTTGAGTGGGGAAATCACAAAGCAAAACATGAATTGCTTAGGAGCATCATAGAAGCGAGAGGAGTCTAATATCCTTATGAAATGATAATGCCTTCTATACATCGTATGAGGGGTACTTCAAAATGTTACATACCACCATGATTTGAAGATCCAGGATATCTTGAACTGCTAGAAGGACCTGGGTCGTTGTATTGTTTATCCTGCTAGAAATTCCACAACTGTTAATTTTCCATGCAGAATGCTTTTATGGATAACAAAAGGAGCTAGGAAAATATAAGTAAAGACACTTGCTCTGGAATTCATCCCGTTAGCTTTTGAAATGCTTGAAAGTCTCTCAGCTGTAGACTTTTCAGCCTGATTTCTTGCCTCAAAAGCAGCCTTCTCAGACAACGCTTTTTCTAGGGCACGCTGCCTGGCCTCTGCAGTTGCTCTCTCTACTGCAGCACGTTCAGCTTTTAGTTTGGCTTCAGAAGAAGCCTTCTCAGCAGCTGACTTATTATTAGCTTCTGAAGGAGCCTTCTCTAGCCTTTCTCGGACCTCAGCCTTTGACCTTTGATGAGCTTCTGCAGCTGCTCTCTCGATAGCAGCCCTTTCTCGGGCTTCTGCAAAAGCCCTTTCGCGCGCTTCTCGTATTGCCCTTTCAACAGCTATTCTCTCCTTTTCTCTTTCTACTTCCCCCTCTTTCATTTTTTCCTTTTTCTTTAAGTGTTTCTTTTCCACCTCCACTTCCTTTCTCAAATCATCTTCACATTCCTTCTCTTCCATTGCCAGGTTTTTGCAACAATTCTCCTCTTTCTTGCTGGTGCTTTGGCTTAATTCCTCTTCCACGGATTTCTCTGTGATCTCCCCTTGCCCTTTAAATATACAAGGTTGCTGACTTGCTTTGGTATTGATACCATTATCTACCCATCTATCATCATGAGAAGATTCAAAAGAATTCTCGTGATTTGCTGTAACTTCAGACTCATTGATATCGTTGTTATTTTCTCCAAATTCACAAGCAGCTTCTTCAATACAGCACTCTGGATCACAAAGTGATTCTGTCTCATCACTGGACCATCTTTCATTATGAGAGGATATCGAACTCTTCTCACTTTCTTCATTAATAGCGTGAACTTCAGGTTCACAAATATCAACATCACCATTATCATCCAATTCAATAGTAACATCTTCAACGCATTTTTCCTGATTAGGCATGCTCTTGTATTCTGTTACATGATGATTTTGCTTGTTTTCAAAGTTAACGTCATTTTCACCAAAATATACCCCATTTTCGCCAATAAGAAGATCCTCAGTTACATCTGCAGTTTGCTTCTTGATCCTATCAAGTCCAATGAAACCTTGAGCCAAGCAAGCAATTTCACAATCCTGTTCCTCCGGACTGTTTGCGTCTTTGACTGCCTTTGACTCCTGTTCAGTCCCTTGTAACAGAGGAGAAAATTCAGTTACCTCCATTAGCCTTCCATTCTCCTCGGCAGTAAGAACCTGTGTCTTTAAATCCCCAGCAGCAAAGTTTGTAGTGCGTCCCCAGGCATTGTCACTCTCACCTAGGTTCTTTTTTTCCTGCTCGTTTGCATCCTTCGCAGTTTCAAGATTGCCCCCCTCATATCTTAAGGACTGTTCAGTCACTTCCATGGCCTTTCTATCTTCTCCCCCCTGATGACTCTCTGATCTTATCCTCTCAGTTTCTATCCCTTCACACATCTTTTCTCCTCTCTTCTCAATTTCATTCATCTGGTCACTTCTTTTGAGTATCTCTTCATCCTCCTTGAGTTCTTCCAGCTTCGCACTCCCTTCTATCCCACCATCTTCACCTGATATTTCTCCCCTGTGCAAATCATTTTGTTTCTCCTCATTTTCTTTTAGGTTCCAACCACCTTGTTTCATTCCACATTCTACCCTGTCCCAGTCTTCTTGCTGTCCCTCCACATTTGCTTCTTTCTCATACATATCATCGAGGCTTCCATCATACTCATCGTCCGTAATAGGAACTTCATCTGATCTATTCTCCATTTCCTTATGATCTAGTGCCTCCCTTTGTTTCTTCTCAGTTTCCACCGAGTCCTGAGCATCTTTTAGTTCCTTCATTTCTCCGTTCTCCTCGAACTCCTGGATTGGAAATTCTGCTTTTTTGTAAGGGTGGTGAAGTTTTTCCAGCTTAGTTTCACAGTCTTCCCAATCATCAGACACTATAGATGTTTGCTCAGCTTCTTCATGATTGTTAGAAATTCTCATTTTCTCCTCGTTTTCTTCCTGGTTATGAAGCTCTCCAGCTGGCTTAACGAAGTTTGCATATAAATTCCACTGAAATGCTCCTACCACTGAATTTAGTTCTCTCTCGACCTTGTACTCCTTAAAAGTTTCCTCGCCGCGCTCTGGTGTCTTTATTTTTTCTTCTGCTGTCATCTTCTCTCTCCATTTATTTTCATGATCATATGACACCATTTTCTCTGCATTGCCTGCCTCCTCATATTCTGATGGCATCTCCCTGTGCTCCTCAGAGTCAGCAGCTTCAAAAAACTCTTCTGAACTTAGTTCTCTCTCGACCTTGTGCTCCTTAAAAGCTTCCTCGCCGCACTCTGGCGTCTTTATTTTTTCTTCTGCTGTCATCTTCTCTCTCCATTTATTTTCATGATCATATGACACCATTTTCTCTGCATTGCCTGCCTCATATTCTGATGGCATCTCCCTGTGCTCCTCATAGTCCGCAGCTTCAAAAAACTCTTCTGAACTTAGTTCTCTCTCGACCTTGTGCTCCTTAAAAGTTTCCTCGCCACGCTCTGGCATTTTGATTTTTTCTTCTGCAGTCATCTTCTCTCTCCATTTATTTTCATGATCATATGACACCATTTTCTCTGCATTGCCTGCCTCCTCATATTCTGATGGCATCTCCCTGTGCTCCTCATAGTCCGCAGCTTCAAAAAACTCTTCTGTTGACTCCCAGTCTTCTGCTTCTTCCAGTCTACTATCCGTTCGAGTTGATTTGGATTCCATGCTGTGTGTTTTTCTAACAACATTATTAGCAAAAGAAGATTTCTTCTCATCTTCAAAACTCTGGGGTAGTTGGCTTGCTTTTGTCACATTATGCTCTGGTAAGCCAGTAATTACTTGCTTTGGAGTATCCTCTTTTTCATGCATTTCCTGATCCCCCAGCTCATTGGATCTTTTTGATCTTTCTGCAGTTTTAACCCCACTTTTCTGAGCTTTCCAGCCGTTATTAAAGCTTGTCTTTGCACGATTTTGAAGCCCCTCTTTCTTTCTCTCCATCAATTCTTTTGCAATTTTAATTTTCATTTGAGCCTCCTCTATTGCCTTTCTAAGTGCAGCTACAGAGGCGGCAGCATCTGAATTTGCATCTATTTCCTCATCAGAGAAAGCTGGTGAATAATCACCCAATGCATCTCTGGAAGCATCATTTCTAGAAACGCCAAACTTTGAATTCATTGATGTATTTTCACCACCATTATTATAACTGGAGTTAGACGGTGAACTTGAAGGTGGATGTCTACCTAGGCCAATTTCAAATGCATCAAATGGCATATCATTCGACATGGATCTAGGTCGACTTGATTTCTTCTGAAATTCAGCAAGACTTCTAAAAGTATGCGTGTCGATGCTGGGCTGTGGACCTGACACAGCTTTCCTGCGAGCTGCATCTTCCTTCACACTCTTGCTGCCATTAACATTGAGACAAGCATCATCTAATGCTGATCGTGCTGGCTTGCCACCTTCAGCCATCTTTGAGGGAGTGACTTCATCAACTAAAAAAGTATAACCAGGAACTGCATGGAGTTGAGCAACATGTGTCATTCCATTTGTCCCATTTTTGTTTCCTGGGTTGCTTTTATTATAAGACACATTAAACTGTTTCACGCCACCAAACCTCTGGAAAGATGGTTCAGGTGATGAACCTTTTTGATCTTTTGAAACATTAGAATGTTTTGACCCCGCATTCCGCGACCCTGCTTCAGCTGGAGACCTACACAATTTTGGGCCCAAGATTATATATATATATATATAAAAAAAATCATTTCCCACCTCTACAAGTTGAATACACCATCAACAAATCCATTCAACTGTCAAGATAACCAAACAATCAACGAACTTCATTAACAATTTGAGGGAGCCTTTTAGTAGTGCACCAGCTATTCCTTTGGTTAGCTTAAGGACTATCAGCTAAGAAAAAAAGGTGTTTGGATTTGATAAGGGAAAAGTTTCCTCCCTTCCTTGGAAAGCAAAAGAACTCCCCTGTTACAAGCTCTTTCCAATTTTAAACCAAGCAAGCACATTATGTCATCGCTTCTTTTCAAATTTCCATGCTTGCTTTACTAAAACTAAACCAAGCACAGCTTCAAGTCTAAACCACGAAATCCTTAAATTCTACCTTATTTTCATAATTATAGATTCAAATTTTTACTTATAGAACTTCAAAACACACCCTTCCCTTCCTTTCCCTCAAAGGAAAAAATCCAAATTTTGAAACTAAAATAGATAATAAAGGAAAAGTTTAAAGTCCATACATACCGAGTTCCATTGATAGAACTCTTGACTTTCTTTGGTTTAGCAAGGAATTCTTCAAGAGGCAGGCCAAAATCAGCATCTCCAAAACCACCAAAAATCTTGGCGTAATCAATCCTTTGGGCACCAACAGAAGAAACATTACCATTCTCATTCAGCTCGGGAACATCAAGAATCGGAATCGAAGAACCAGTGGCACCAAACCCACCAAAAATCTCTCTGTAATCCTCCACGCGACTCCCAGGCTTCACTGCACCACCACCACCACCACCATCACCAAAAACTCCGTCGTACACATGCTTTCCACCATGTCCACGCCCGTTACTCAGCATCTTTGAAAACGGAGCCGCAGCAGAAACAGAAGACTTGTTGGTATTCCACTCGAAGGGAGAAAGAGACGGGACAGTTTTTAGTAGGGTTTTGCTTGAGTTTTTGGTTTTGCTTCTTGTTTCTTGTTTTGTTTGGTCTTGTCTGTGTGTTTGGTTTGGTCTTTCTCTGCAGAGAAAAATTTGCAGAGTCAGACACGAGAGAAGAAGCAGAGAAGGACAGGTATACTTTTTTAAAAAAAAAAGAGAGGAGAGGACGGTGTAAATAAATACGATAAATTCAGTAAATATGGTTCTGACTCCGCGATATTTTGTTTTTACAAGCTGGTCGCGTCTCGAGCTAATCAAGTTTATTTTATTTTATTTTTACTAACAATCAAAGATAAGCTACTTATATTGGTATTATAAAATCAATAAATAATTTATTTCTCACGACTAAATTTTAGGTACAAATCACCAACTTTGAGTGGGTAAAATAAATACAAGTGATTAGAATAGAGAAACAGGGAGAATAAGGAAGCATGTTTTATCTTATTACCTTTTATCAGGCATATTTTGTGAAGCTTTTACTATTTACATGAATATTTAAGTTTTTTTTAATTTTATTTTTTTTATATTTTTATCATCAAAATTTATTTAACAATTGTTTAAATTATCTTTAAACCAACTAAATTGATTAACTCACATTAAAAAAAAGTCTCAAAACATTTAATTTTAAACTTGAATTGTATAATGAGTCAAGTTGAGAGATTTATTTTTTAATTTTTTCTTTAAATTTTATTATTATTCATCAAATTATTTTTAGATTAGTCAAGTCAACTAAATTATAACAGAATAATTTTTATATTGTTTCATTTTAAATTTGGGCTGAAAAAAAAGTTTGGAACGAGATAGTTTTTCTTGGTCAATTTTATTCTTGTACTTTTTT
>Ga0307510_10008949_pt1 | contig 11922 bp, 10 predicted proteins | sample 12_EM_MG_FD_207224 | JGI IMG/M metagenome (GOLD analysis project Ga0307510, IMG submission 207224) | Populus trichocarpa ectomycorrhiza microbial communities from riparian zone in the Pacific Northwest, United States - 12_EM | ecosystem: Host-associated > Plants > Roots > Unclassified | place...
ATCATTATGTGAGATAATTGGAGAGGTCTAGACTTCTGAAAATAATATTTCTAGTGGCTGCTTTGGGACAGGTGTTGAATTGGAAAATGACAGTTTGTCATTTTTATTACATAGACAAGCATTACATCAAAAATTTAATGAAAAAAAGAAGATAAAGCTAGGTGATTGCTAAAATTAATGTGTTTTAGAATTGGAAAATCCTAATCTATAATGCCACATAAATGTTGAGGTCTTTATGCTAGAAACATTTATGAGAGAGGAAGAGATTGACCTCTCACATACACCATCTTTAATTGTTCTCACAATAATGTTGCCCTCGTGCAAAGTTTCTTCACAAAAAGTAGTTGGTAAGAATTTAATGGAAAAATTATTAGAGGTGCAAAATTAAAATATTGAAATTAAATTCCTTTATATGGTAGAAATATATATAGAGAACATTATTTATATTGCATCTCGATGGATATCGTAGGACTAAAATATATATTAATTAGAGTTGTCACTAAGTAATTAGAGGAAATTAAGGATCCTAAAATATACATTAATTTTAAAGATTCAGGTAAAATATTAATTATGCTTAAAAAAAATAACGTCACTTTTACAATATCTTTTCTTATGAAAGATTACTTTTACTATGTGTTTTTTTTCTAAATTTATCTTTTTTAATTATTCTAACTATTTTTTTATATATAATTTTATAAAAAATATTAATATCGGTCTCTAAAAATAAAAAACTCGTCTATTTAGTTATTCATAACAATCTTGACACTAGTCCTTTTTAAAGGAGATTTGTAACACTATCATGGTCGCCTAAAATGAAAACTTGTTTTTCATGATGTTTTGACATCAGTTTCTATAAAATAAAAACTTGTCATCTAACTAAAATAGATATTAGATCTATAAGGAAGTTATAAAAAGGATTGGACTTTAGCCCATTTATTTTCATTAGTTTTCAAAATAAACTTGATGATTATCATTTTTACTCTGTCTTGATAATATTATATTAACCCAACCCAAATTATTACAATTAATATTTAAAATAGTACAAAAAAAATAATAAAACAATTTTTCTTGTATTATTTTTTTTATCTATGGGCCCCTTTTTAATTATTATATTGTTTTTTTCTCATGAGAAAGTTATTACAAAATGTAAATCAAATACACAAATACTGATATACACAAAATTTAAAAACAAATAACAAGAATCATTATTCAGTGTTTGAAATTGACCTTCGACGTGGAAAAACACCATAAATTGCTGGAAAAATCTGTTTGGAATTGGACCACATGGAATGCGGATGATACACACGGTGCCTAATTACTTTTCCAGGTTGGAGCGCACATGCTCATAATGCGCCTAATTAATAAACCTACCAGCAAAAGAAATGAAAGACTGTGAAGATCAAATTGATTTATGGTATTTTTTTTTTGTCTGGCTTCTTGCTTTTAAGGGGCAGCTAAGATAAGGAATATAGGTCTTATGGGTGTTTGACTGAGAGGAGCTTTTGCGGGTTGGGGAGAAAGAGATTTAGGCTGTCATGAGTGAACAATGGTCGATTGTGACCATCAGTTTTGACAATAATAATTATGATACAATTTATTGGTGGCTAGCGTGTTGTCACGAGTGGGAAGAACAATGGTGGTAGCTGTTGAAGATGGGTTTACAGAGTGGGTTAAGGGTTATGTTTGTGAGGAAGGTAGTGGTTGAGAGAGGATAACACCGTTGTGGCTGGGATTGCTACTATCCAAAAGCCATGTTAGGGTGTATGAAATGTTGTTTGCAAGGTGAGCTTGTGGTTGCTATAGCCAACCGAACATTATTGAAAAAGAGTGGTGAATTGGTATCGGGAGGAAGGAAGGGCACCTTTTTGCGATGCGACCCTGAATTCTACAAATTTGAGAGTGACCAAGATATGATCGAGGAGATGGACAACTTCCTTGTTTGCAGATTAGGTCCAACAATGGTTGAAACAGATGAGAGAGCTGAATTGAGTGATGGTTGCCAGCTCGTGGTGTTGGATGGGCGTCAGTTCTTGTTTGAGCGATTTATTGGATTTGTAATGGCTGGGAAGTATGAGTGCTCTCGTATTTTTATTTGAAGGGATGCCTCAAAATTGAGCAGTTTTTCATGAAGTTCTTGAAAGATGATAGATGTATCTTTGTCTTGCAAAACTCTCACCTTTTCCTTACAATATAATCTATGAGACCATCAAGGATTTTATCCATAATTTCTTCTTCATCAAATGGAGCTCCAAGAAGAGCAAGCTCATCTATCCGAGCTTTTACAATTTACAAAAAAAACTAGTGATGCCTTGTGATCCTTGTGAGGTGTTCTGTAGTTGGCCTTTTAGTTTCTTGATGCATCCATGAGAGGGCTCGACATACATATTGGCAAGGGTTGTCCAAGCTTCCTGTTGTGTCCAAATCAACGAGTGATTGTGTCCAATTCCGATGAAGAGTGTATAGAATTGTATTTTTTAGGAGATGTAGTTTGTAGAAATGAGTTTGAGAAAAAATTGAGTAGCAATATTTTTTTTTATTAACGTCGGTGTCCGGGTTAATTTGCACGTATCTCAACTAATTTCACGGGTCCTGAAGTTAACGACTATGTAAGTCTTCAATAGCTCTGAGGTTTGTGGGACTCGAACTGATAATCTTTACGGAGTAAACTCAGAACTTGACGAGTTGAGATACAGTTATGGATTGTTGTCATGGCTGATTGATAAAAAAAAAATAAATAAAAAAAGGCAGCAAAAAAGAAGAAGATAAGATCAGCTGCCACTTACGCTCTGATTCCATGAGAATTTTATAAGAGATGAAGAGGTGGAAAGTTGTATCTTTCTCTGATCTCAACCAATGCTTAAATACAAAAGAATAATAACAACTATTTGTTGAAGATCCTAAGATCTGGATAAGTTAAGCGACTGCTTCCTAAGTATCTGTATGACAATATATAGGCTTACAGTAGACTTTTTTAAATAAGGAATGAAAACAGACAAAATATATTCATAAAAGAATTCTTGTATAAACAAAAGAGTGATGTTGTAGTGACAACTAGGCAACAATCCACAACAATCCACTATTAACTTGTAGTTTCCATTACTCACTGCTTTGAATTTTATTTCTCTGGCTAATAATTTCTTTAGGCATATTAGAGTCCATTTTTACCTGAGGATAAATAATGAACTAATTTTTGCATTCCTTTCACCTTGTTAATCCCGACTTGGTCAATCATTATTTACCTCTATAAAACTCTTTATAATTAGTTGTTGGTTTTTTTTATTAATATGGGTGTCCGGGTCAGCTTGTGCGCACCTCGACTAATCCCACGGGTTCCGAAATTAATAATCATATAAGCCTTCAGTGGCCATCATATTAGCAACCACAGGGCTCGAACCTGAGACCACAGGGGAAACAAACCTCTTGATTCCAAACTCTTATCACTGGCCACCTACCACTTGGTCGCAAACTTTATAATTAGTTGTTGATTTGCTTGTTGATGCTGCTGTTGCTTTGTTTTTTTGCAAAGGTTGACTCGTCTATGAAGGTGCTCTGAAAATTTGATGCTGCTATTGTGTTTTTTTTTCTTGCTTTGATAAAGGCTCTCATACCAATCGTTAAAAACACTAAAATACCTAAGTATTTAACCTGTCATCTTTTATTCATTGATATTTTGATCCAGAGTGTGATGAGGCTATACCTGAAACTTGCCGATCGATTGTCCCACTGGTGGTTCTTGATCGATGGGAAATCGCACTATGCAAATCTCTAATTCCGGATTCTGAAAGATTTTATTGTCCTTACGAAGACAGCTCAGTTTTGTAAATTAAAGATGGATGCAGCAGACTAATGCGAACAGATTGCCCGCATTTTCGCAAATGGTTCTGCGCAAAGTGCAAGGTTCCATGGCACAAGAAATTGACGTGCAAGAAGTTTCAAGAAATGATGAAGAGCTTGAAAGACAGACAAAGTGATGAATATTTAGCCAAGCTTGCTAAGGAAATGCTGTGGAAAAAGTGTCCGTCTTGCAGCTTCTATGTACAAAGAATTTCAGGATGCAATTACAGGCGATGAAGGTGAGTTTTTTTTCCAGTTTTATTGCTCTATCATATTGCTTCGAACTTGTCAAAATATGACAAATGCCGGCTTCGATGCCCACAAACACGTATAAAACAGTAACCAACAACATTTCTAGGAGTGCTGAAACTGGAGTATAACATTTTATATATCTTTGCATTTAAGTTTAGATGCTTTCAGTCCTTTTTTTTTTTAATTTCTAGCTGGAGTAAAGGCCTCTATCACTCAATTTGCATGTTAAAGAGTAGTTCATAGTTGCGGTTCCATTCAGAATAAAAATTCTGATGATGTTTTATCAAATAAATAATCGACCAATCTTTTTTGTTTTTTTTTTCTTTTTCTACGTTCTTTTTTTTTTCTAAGTGTGGCTGCGGCCTTTGTTATGGCTGCGGAATATGATTCAGTAAAATTCAACCTCAACCTCATCAATGTTGAAGAAATTAGTTATAAAATCTGTTCGCATTTGGAGTTCTTTCCCTTTTGATTTGACTCAATACTGGTGTCTATGGTAATGTTCTTTAATTTTATTTTTAAAAAAAATATATTTTTAATATTAATATATCAAATCAATTTAAAAATATTAAATAAAAAAATATTTTTTTAACAAACACGCGGCAACCGCATTGCCAAACATTAACTAAATAAGTAAATTTTGATTTATTCGGAACTTGATACAACAGAGACAGACTGCCCAATTACAAGATTTTATGGTTTATCAAGAGGAAATCTAGGCCGCCACTAGCGGAATAGTCTCCCCCGTATGAGTGGCCAGTCTTACTTGAATGTCGATGGTTTCTCTTTTTTTAAGCCAGCGCTTGCTGGATTGGTAGTCTTCTTAACCTCCCAAACTACTCGTCAATATAATTTTAGTTATGCATTAACTTGGCTGACTAAGAGAGAGAGCAACCATGGAAAATTTCGGTTTGGTCTGTCATCCTTGATTACTTTTCAGGATTCAATATATATTGAAAGAAGCCAATAGCTTAGTTGATTATTTAGCTAAAAAGAGGGTTGATGGAGCTCACAAGTTCATGGCAGAGCAGGATTCACTAGCTACTTAGCGAGTCACCTTCTTGTTACAAATTTGCATTTTGAATAGCCTTTATTTGTTTTTTTTTAAATAGTTTGTAACTTTGCAATATTTATTCAAATCATCAATAAACTGTTTAATATTTAGAAAAATAATATATAAATACTAAAATTTTAACTAGATTTAACAATTGGGTTTATAACCCACTAAATAGAACAATGAAGTCTAATGACGGAACTTAACTAAAAGTTCAAATAAAATGAATACAAAACATAAGTTAAGCCTAATCTTTCAATGGGTTAGGCTACCCTCCATCATTAATGATCATACGCATACATAAACTAAATCTCGGGTTTGGTATCTCCACCAGCTCTTTTAGGGTTGGAAAAAATCGACCATGTCGGGTGTTTTCAAGAAGGCTCCAATAATACACCAAAATATCATGATCAAGTTGTTATGATGTCTTTTTAATAATTCAAGTATAGTTTGAATCTGGTCGTCTAGCTCATAAAGTGAAATTCTCTAAATCTCATCATTCCTTATAAAAACAACTTGGATATTCAAAGTAGCATTAAGATATTTCTTTCATGTCAATGATAAGGATTAGGGGTGTTCACGGTCCAGTTCGGTCCGGTTTTAACATAAAAATTCAACCGAACCGGAAAATACTATTATTTGTTAATGTAACCAGAACCGAACCGGTTTTGTTTGGTTCAGGTCGGTTTTTTAGCCTTAAAAACCAAAAAAACCGAAACCAATTAAATAAGAGAAAACTTGGCCGAATCACATTAAAAAAAATCCTTGCTAAAAACTTTGAATTCGAGCCCTTCGGTTGAGATCTGAAAGATCTCTCTTAGCTGAATCACAATCACTGCATTTATCCAAGTTAGCACAACTACATGTTAACAAAGATTCCAATAGCATCCTGCAAACTACCGGGACCTCGCTAGCACAACTTCATGTTAATAAAACTAGAAACAATGATTTTATCCAAGTTTTCTGCCATAAACTAAAGCAGAGAGTAGAAACTAGAAAGACAACAATATGAGAGAAAATGAGAGAAAAGAGCACAGAGGAGAGGGAGCGGGAGAGAGGGAGGGGTAGGGCGACTGGAAAGGAGAAAAAAGGAAGGGGAAAGGGGGGGAGAGCGGGGAGGGAGGGATGGGTGGGGCGACTGGAAAGGAGGAAAGCGAAAGAGAAAGGGGAGAGAGAGAGAGTGGGGAGGGAAGGATGGGTGGGGCGGCTGGAAATGGAAGAGGGAAGGGTGAAAAGGGAAAGGGAAGGGGGGCGGCTGGAAAGGTAGGGTTAGGGTATTTACTATTTAGGTTTAGGATGTTCCTTTTATACTTTTTTTTAGATTTAATTAAACTGGTTCGGTTTGGTCCGGTTCAATCGGTTTAAGTTTTTTTAAACCGGAACCGAACCGGACCAGGTGGGTTTTTTTATTTTTTATTCGGTTTATTTAGTTTTTTCTATCGGTTTTGTTTTTTCGGTTAGTTTTTTCTCAAATTTTTTGGTTTAATCGGTTGGTCGGTTTTTTTTAACACTCCTAATAAGGATAATAGAACAGAGGTTTTAAAAAGATCATCAAGGATATGTTGTTGTATTTTATATGTAATGAGGTTTTTTATGTTAAAAGTATAGTTAATATCAAAGTTTGGTGGCAGTTTAATAACAAAACTATTTGATTGAATCATTTTTATACTTTGAATGATATCGAAGTTTACTTGCTTGTAATTTTTTGTTTGTTTTTTAATGACACCATTTAGTTCTAATATGTATCATGAAATAATCTTCAACATTAAGCTCATCATAATACTTATGTAAATCAGCTTGAAATTTGTGTTGTTCATTACTTGCTTGAATCTCCTCTATGATCTCAACTTGTAAATTATGAAATCTATGTGCAAATGGCTCAATTGACTCAAACATCCTAACGTTAGGAGAGATAAGAAAAATACCTATACACTTTTAGATTTGTAGCTATGAACACTATATAATTGTGGGTATGGAATGAGACAAACACTATTCAAAGTCTGAGTAGATATGGTTTGGACACAACCTAATAAATTAGGATTATCTTCATCTTTCTCATCACGTGTATGGGGTAAAGGATTAGGGAGCTCAATGTGTTGCTTAAAATCTATTACATTATGATTTCAAGCATAGGAGATAAGGTATTGGGGAGCTCAGGTGGACAAATATCTAGAAAATATTCTAACACTACGCTTATCACTTCAGATGATTTCACTAGAGAGTCTCTTAAAACTTCCTCTACAACTAACACAGAAACACCATGCTCTTTCTTGACCTCCATCTCAAACTCATTTGAACTTATTGTGTTAAATCATTTTTCTCGCACATCCTCTTCATCTAGGTCACTAAAATCCTTAAGATTAGACTCATACACTTGATTACTATATATAATATTCCTATTTACTTATATTCTTATCTTCTTGGATGACTAAGGGTTTAGAGGTATAGTTGATGAAGATATGACTGAAACCTTGACATTTAACGCATTGAATCTTTGAACTCATCCTAGACATTTCATTAACGACTCGTTTGTGCTTATCTTCTCTATAAAGTTGGGCACTACTGTAACCATATCTAGGGGTGGAGCTCCTAACAAAGACCTATTATCTCTTAAATAAGACCTAAAAGAGGTATTACGACGATCCTATTATTTTTTTTCATTGATTCTTTGTAAGTAACTCATAATCTTGCATTATGTTATTGGCTTGGTCAAGAGTGAAAACACCTATGAGCATGATCTCTTTTTCAAAATCATTATTCAAACCTTTACAAAATTGATGCAAAGTCATGACTACATCCTCCTTTATGGCACATCTCATCTTATAATCATTAAATTGTATTATATACTCATAAACAGACTTGTTCCATTGTCTAAGACTAATTTATTGGTCTAAAAGTTTTTCTCTATAAGATTGTGGTTGGTATTTCTCATGGCCAATTAATTATAGGAGATTTACCTTTCATCTCTAAACAATCATCAACACTTTTCTAGTAAAATTGTGTTATATACAATATCCTTTTTAAAATCATATTATTAAATTCATGGAGCTTATTAAACCTAGTTAAGTAAATAATTTGAATTTCATATTTTTTTTACTTCTTTAAAAACATTAGTCTGGCCTTAACAATATTTTTATGTTATGAAAAAATTTATAGTGCAGACCAGCTATATAGTTACAACTATATGCCTAAGAATACAGCCTCCTCGGTAGAGAAGCCACGAGTAGTTTGTAAATGCAATTGAACGATTGCCCTTCTTTTTATATTTCCTCCATCTCCATAGATATTGTAAGAGCCTACTGTTTCCAGCACCTCCTGCAACAGACCCACGTTTGTTTTTTATGAACATGAGTTCCCGTGTTTTGATTTTAATAACTAATTTAACTGATCAAATAATTGTAATGAAAATTGTTTTTCAAGATGTTCTGTTCTTGTGTCTTTTGGATTCAAACTGAATCCCCTTTTTATTATCTGGGCCGCACCAACATTCTATCGGGGCTTGCCATTTTTAATATCTGGGCTGAACAAGAAGGGGCTTGTAACAATTTTAGGGTTCCTACTGTTTCAGGGAATATAAATCATTTCCATTTCTAGACCTGGGTATTCCTTTTAAATAGATTCAGATCGGTTAATAACATGATCCTATTTACGAGTCTTCCAGCGGGCACCGTGAACCCTATACCCTGAAGTCATTCAATTCCTATTTTCTTCTCTCCTTTTCAATTATACTTTCTTTATCATCTTCTTTGTTGTACGTCATGAATTTGTTATTCACAGTGCTTTATCAATGGAGTTGATTTTAGTTATTGGTGTTACTGTAAAAGAAAAGGGGGTTTTATTTGATCTCTTTTTACTCCGTTGAATCTCAACTTTATATGTAAGAAATCTTGTGAATTTGAAATTCAACATCCTTGTTCACGTGTTCTCTGTAGTAAAATACTGTGTTCAAAGCAAAATAAAAGGCAAACTAGGTGGATCAGGGAATTTGGTGTGAAAACAAAAGACATCAAAGAGATATCAACGCAATGGACGTGGAGGTTAATGCCTCTGACAGGATTTATCAATTGCCCGACCACATTAGTCATCAGATTGTTTCGTTTCTGCCCACGATAGATGTGGTTCGTATCAGTATCTTGTCCAAGACATGGCATCGCATTTCGACTTCATTCCACGTATGGGATTTTGAAGAATCGTGGTTCGGGCTTCCCAACGTTGATTTGTATTCTGAAGCAGTTGAAAAGAGGGAAAAAATCCTCAATTTCGTGCATAATTCGCTGGTTCGAGAATGCCATCAGAACTCCAGTATACAAAGGCTGAGACTATCTCTGACTTTCTACTGTACATCTGTGATTTCTTCCCGCATTGCAATCTTTGATTGTACTTGCTCTACAGTTTGGTGTTAAAGAGCTTGATATCAAGGCTCACTTACCTTGCAACCTTGAGTTAATTCGGGGTTTATTTTTTTATTTTATTTTTCAAGATTATCCCAATGAATTTTACAAGTAAACCCAAATTAACTTAGGTAGATCAAATATTTTTCCTAGATAAAAATATTATTCAAGTTAAAATATTTTTTTATAAAAAAAAAACATGTTACCGCTGCTTAAATTTATTTTATTTTATTTTTCGCTTTAAATATTTTTTTGCTCCAAGCCAGAATTAAGCACGGCCTAATGAGCTAGTCAACACCAATTCCTGAACTTAGATTTGTCGTTACGTGTCCTGTATAAAAAAATAATCAAATTTATTTTCTATTCAAGTTTTTTTTAATGTCAGCAGATACACGCAGGGAAGCTAGAGTCTGAGGGATGTCTGTATCATCCGATCAATAAAGGAGCCTACTGGTCACCCCATTGCCCTCTTAATTGCATCTTCTTACAGCAATCAATTCAACTGACCTTTGACCACAGAAAGTGTTCATTTGCTTTCTCCCCACAAACATATAGGTCCACGTAGAAATATTTTTCTCCTGCTGTCAACCCCTTTTTCAACATGGAAACATTCTATCGTTCATGTACTGGAACTCTGTTAGAAGAAAAAAGAAAAGAGAAGAGAAGCGTATCTATGCGGGAAAACTACCACTGCCATTGTCAAACTTCCATGCAGGAAGAGACTAGCTACCTCTCTAGATAACAAACCTTAATCATATATTAGTAGATAACATGTTGTTTTCTTTAATAAAGATGGATCCTGTTTATGTTATTATACAGATTGAGATCCTCATGGAGCTGAATGCAGCCAAGTACTATTCTGGCGAGCTTAGCTTAATATGATGAACAGAACTGTGGTGGACCATCCAGAGATGAAAGGGCTTCGTGATACAACTTCGATTAGGGCTCAAAGTTTAAGTGAATTTATCTTTCAACATTAAATAGTCCTTGAATACCTAAAAATCAAAGGCGTGTTTGCTTCTGCAGAGTTTAGCTACTTAATTTCGAGACATCATAAAGGGCATGCCGACTCCTGATGTATTTGTTATAGAAAGCTACAAGTTATAGAAAGCTACAAATTCAGCAACATGGAGCTCTTCATTTCATATATATAATTAGGTAATGTTTGTTTTTGCGATCGAACCGTGTTTTTGAAAATTTATTATTTTTTTGTTTTAAATTAATATTTTTATATTTTGAATTGTTTTGATAGGTTAATATTAAAAATAAATTATAAAAAATTATAAAAAAAAATTAATATATTTCTTAATAAAAAATAATTTGAAAAACAATATTTTTACGAAGAAAAACACTACATCCATTCCTTTAATAAGCTACTTTGACATCACCGTCTTGCCTCTCGTGTTTAACAAAAGTTGCTAAAGATTAGAAGGCAATAATTGAAGAGAGGAATTGAAGATCGCCATGAGAAGGTAGAAGATGAAGGAACCTTCTCATAGGCCACAACTTTTTATTTGCAAAAGTGCTCAAAGTCTAAACTAGTTGCCATTAAAAAAAGCTCGTAAGAGATTAGAACAGGAAAATATGGATAAAGTTATTAGACTATTATTAAAAGGATTTTGCTTTGATTCAAACATCAAGAACAAGCCCCACAGCCACAGCCCCATTACTCCCCTCTTTATTACCACAAATAATGAGACCCTCCATAATTGCATGCAAACTTTACCAACCCCACCTGCCTTCCCCCCTCCTCTATCTAATTCTTAAACTTTGTTTCAACGAGTCTAGGCTAGGGGCCTCATGTCCCATTCCCTGCTCTCGCGCTGGCTTTGTTTGGGTTTTGCGTTTTTGAAACTATGTTTTGAATCTAAAATAATATATTTGAAAAGTCATTGCATTCTAGTTTTATCAAAGCCAAGATCTTGTACAGGGTTTTCAAAATCATGATTTTAAAAGAGCTATCAAACACATTATTTACTCCACCTGTAATTTACCAACTCAACCACCATATTAAACAAGCATTTGAAGATCGTAATTACGAGGGGCGCAACTTAACTTTTCAGGTCCTAAGTTTTTCCAAAGAGATCATTAGTTTGAGTCCCATAAACCTCAGGGTCACTGGAGGCTTACATGGTCGTTAACTTCAGGACCCGTGGAATTAGTCGAGGTGCACACAAGCTAACTCGGACACCCACGTTATAAAAAAAAAAGTATTTGGAGATTGTTTGACATTGCAATTCAATCGTGTTTTTAAAAATTTTAAATTTTTTTTATTTTCAAATTAAATTATTGTTTTTAGTATTTTTATTGTTTTGATATGCTAGTTCAAAAATGAATAAAAAATATTTTTTAAATATATTTTTTAATAAAAAAAAACACGCTAAAAAACAA
>Ga0307510_10008950_pt1 | contig 11922 bp, 13 predicted proteins | sample 12_EM_MG_FD_207224 | JGI IMG/M metagenome (GOLD analysis project Ga0307510, IMG submission 207224) | Populus trichocarpa ectomycorrhiza microbial communities from riparian zone in the Pacific Northwest, United States - 12_EM | ecosystem: Host-associated > Plants > Roots > Unclassified | place...
AGGCAGCAAATCGGGTATAAGGACAGTGAATTGGGTATAGCGATTACCCAATTCACCTCCTCATCCCTGTTAGTCGAACATCCCCTGCTAGTGAAATATTCAAAACTTAGGCGCTGTACCTTCGTACAGACAAGGAGGTTTCCACTCTGCAGTTGAGCCTCATCACCCATAACGACTGTCTCCGTTCTCAAAGCTCTCTCGACCACTCCCACTCCGAATCCCCACGCGAACCCTTTCTCGATCAACGCACCCCCCTCGACTCCAAGCACACACAGTTTCTCTGTATTGGAGAATACACGCGGGGCTGGTTCCTTCAGATGGCCCAAAATTGCTTGCGCTAAAGTTATTTGATAGCTGCAATAATCGCATATTCGCCAAAATCCCCTCGAAAGCACAGAAACCGAGTGCCCAGCACATTAATTTCGGTAAGATTTCCCTGCTCAATAGCCCACACCGCGGATCCATCCCCTGATCAATAAGATTGTAGTGCTATCGGTGGAGGTGGAGGGTTGTGATATCAACCAAGGGGACAGGATGCGCGATACACCTCTCGCATGGGCTACTAGAAATGGGCACGAGGCAGTCGTGAAATTACTACTTAGCCGGGAGGACATCGACCCCGACAAGCCAGCTGAGGACGGCCAAACACCACTGATACAGGCTGCTTGCAGTGGGCATGAAGGAATTGTGAAAATGCTTCTCGGACGAGACGACGTCAACCCCAACAAGCCGGATGGGGACGGTGGAACACCTCTCCATCATGCTGCTTCACATGGGCGCGAGGGAGTGGTGAGGATACTGCTCAGACGGGACGACATCAACCCTGACACGCCAGACAGGCACGGCCAAACGCCACTCTGTTGTGCTGCTTTGAATGGGCACGAGGTAGCCGTGCAATTACTACTTAACCGGGATGACGTCGACCCCAACAAGCCAGATAGGTACGGCCAAACGCCCTTTCGTGTGCTGCTAGATATGGCTACGTTCAAGTGATGGCTCTACTACAGCCTCCAACAACTGCCATCTACAGGACAGCCTAAGCCCGAGGCCACATCTCCCTTGCTACCGCCTTCGCATACTCTAGTAACAACTGTACGCTATTTCCGCAAGGACCAGAACAGATCCATAAACGTGTTTGTCGCTACAACTCCCCCCCCCCCTCACCCCCGTCCTATCTTCCCCTGCATCTCAACACACTGCGTTGTGGTAATTCGCGCCTTACCTCCCTTCCGGGGTATGCCTACCAGATTAATCCATCTTCATCCATTTTTTCTTTTGTGGAAAGAAATCATACGCGATGGGAATGCATATATCTATCACATACCCGCCCAACCCTCTATCCGCATTTTTTCTCGTGGGGTCAAGTCAGCATTTGTGAGCTTCTATTTAAAACCTAGAGTCTAACGCCGGCAGAAGGCTATTCCTACTGTATTGAAATAGCCTAGCGTGGCCTGGAATTTCCATCATATCTACGTTTATTGTTTCCTGAATCTAAATCCTCTGTTCGCATATATTCCCATATTTTTTCCAAAATCCCTCCTTCTTCCCTCCTTCTTCCCTTCTCCCTCCCTCCTTCCCCGCTGCAGTGTAACCCTGAGGGTTGTTCAGATATAGAGAAAAGAGAATAAAGAGGAAGTATTTCTGACACTTGTGAAAATAGATGTAGAGGCTAGCTGTTGACCAAGGTACGATGGCGATTGATTTCCACTACTTATAGATATGGTTTAGTCAAGATCATGCCTATTTGCTGCCCTCCTGGTACGGAATTAAAGGTACTCGAGTAAGGTTAGAAGGCTACTGGGTTCAACAGCTGTTGTCGTAATCTCTACCTTTTTCGGCCGCAAGTGCCTTCCTCAAATGTGGTAAAGTAGGGGGGATAGGTGGTGAAGTAACTTGAAATTCGCACACTCTGTTGGAGGGGTAAGAGCGGGATGGCTTCCGCAACTGCATTCGCACTCTAGGATTATACAAACGGTAGACAGGTGTATAAGTAAAACAAAATTGGCCTCTCCGGACCGTCCCATGGAGCACTGCACCTACTCCCCTATCTTCCACACACTTAAAATCCTCGGTACACACCTGTGATAACCAAGAAAGACATGTTGGTAAAGTCTTGCCTATAAACTACTAAGTGCCAAAACGACCTACTGCATGCTTGCAGGATTTGTAATGCTCCGGTAACTTCCAGAAGAAGCCACCTCTCAAAAAGAATCCCCATATCTCTATCTACATAGGGTGTTTAGGTGAATAGCCAATTTGCTAGTGGATAATGTATCGTGCTTGAATTTGTAAAAAGGGTGATTGAAGGAACTTCGGTGCTATGCAACATTGACTTACGAGCGAGTTGGGATATCCCACCCGCCACGAGTCTCGTTTTTCCTAATACAATTTTTTCCTTCTCCTCACGGTAGACTGCTCATGCTTAGGTTAGGCATCACGGACCTATATTGATGGAGCCTAAGGAAAGCACGAAAGAATGAAAGAACAAAAGTCCGATCGCAATAGGCCCTAGGAGGAAAGGCAAAAGATGGAGTCACTGAATCTCAAGATCCACAGTGTCACTTCGATAGTGACAATGCTCACCTGTTGCCAAGAACTTATTGTGCTGGAAGAGGAGGCTCCCATCGTGCTGTTGGCTCACTTTACCCTCACTTTACCCTTAGGAGATTTTTGGTACAGCTCGTTCGACGATTGCGAGAACATGCTTAAGTTGTGTGAATTCGCAATAGGCCAAAGCTCTATCGGCCACCCCCACTCCCAATTTTCAACGCTCCCCGTTTCTTGATCCTCCACGCCTCCCTCGCAACCCCCAGCACCGTCTCTCGAATATCCTTCTCTGTTGGGGAATCCACGCAAAGCGGGACCTTTCGGATTGTGCGAAATCGCCCGCGGTGAAGCTGTTTGACGACTGCGCTAACTGCATATATCCCACTGGAATCCTCTCATAAGAACAGAAACCGGGTGTTTACCGTATCGACTTCGATAAGCTTGCCCTGTTTGATAGTTTGTACCGTGCATCTATCTTCAAGATTGGCCGGATTGTAGCGCGTTTGGTAGAGGTGGAAGGTTGTAGTATCAACCAAAGGGACAGTATGAATGATGCACCTCTCGGATGGGCTGCTGGGAATGGGCACGAGGCAGTCGTGGAATTACTACTCGGTCGGGCCGACATCGACCCTGATAAGCCGGGTCTGGACGGCCAAACACCACTGATCCTAGCTGCTCTTAATGGGCATGAGGGAGTTGTGAAAATGCTACTCGGACGAGACGACGTCAACCCCGACAAGTCAGATAATTGGGGTCAAACACCACTCAGTTATGCTGCTGAAAATGGGCACGTAAGAGTAGTGGAAATATTATTCAGACGAGACGACATCAACCCCAACAAACCGGATCAGGAGGGCCGAACACCTCTCTTATTGACTGCTTGGAGTGGGCACGAGGCAATAGTGAAAGCGCTACTAGGCCATGGCGGCATCGATCCCGACAGCCCGAGCCGGAGCGGCCAAACACCACTAATGCGGGCTGCCGGCCAGGGGCATGAAGGAGTTGTGAAAATGCTGCTCGAACGAGACGACGTCAACCCCGACAAACCAGATAAGTACGGCCAAACACCGCTCCGGTGGGCTGCCTGGGGTGGGCGTGAGGGTGTGGTGGAAATACTACTCGGGCGAGAGGACATTAACCCCAACACACCAGATAAGAATGGCCGAACACCACTCTGTTGTGCTGCCTTGAATGGACATGAGGGAGTGGTGAGAATACTACTTAGACGGGACGACGTCGACCCCGACAAGCCAGATAAGTACGGCCAAACACCGCTCTTGTATGCTGTTGGGGGTGGCCATTTGCGAGTGATGGCTCTACTACAGCCTCCAACTGCCGCCACCTACAGCACGGCCTAAGCCTGAGGACACATCTCCCTTGTTATGATACCGCTTTCGGATACTCTACTAAGTTAGCAACCTCCACGCCGTTTCCGTAGGGACCAGAACAGCAACAACTGCCACTTAGCACGGCCTAAGCCCGAAGACACATCTCCCTTGTTACCGCCTCCGGATCCTCTAATAACCTCTGCATCATTTTCGTAAGGACCGGAACAACTCCACAAACGTGTTTGTCGCTACCACTACTTCTCCCCTCTCACCCCCGCCCTGTCGTCCCCTGCATCTTAAAACATCACCTTGTGGAAATTGTCGTCTTGCCTTCCTTTCCGGAGTGTGCCTGCCACGGGAACCCATCGTGATTCTTCGTCTTTTTCTTGTGGAAGGAAACCATACGCATCGCCAACGCGCATATCGATCGCATACCCGTCCAACCTTCTATCCGCATTTTCTTATAGGGTCAAGTCAGCATTTATGAGCTTCTGTTTCAAGTCTAGAGTTTAGTGTCAATGAAGGGCTCTTTCTACTCTACCGAAATACCTGAAGTGGCTTGAAGCTTGCGTCACTGTCACCTTTATCGTTGCTTCCTTGTTGCAAATCCTCCTTGCCATGCTTGGGGTTAATTGTGTACTTAAAAACCTCAATTGAGGTTTTCATTTCCTCAGTACCCCTGTGTAAACCTTTCCCCTTCCCACTCTTACTTCTCCATCGAGATCTGGGTTTTTTTTTTTATAACTCCAGCCTGGCCGATGGCGTGTACCGGATCGTACTCCATGAAAACCTTTTCGGCTTTTGTTACGTAGCGCGAAGACGACAAGAAGAAGAAGCTGTTTCCTCGACCAGGCCTTTTTGGAGAAAATAGGAAAGCAATTGTCTCAAAGAGAAGAACAAAAACTACACACCTGCTGAAAATCGGATTGTCGGTGCAAATCCGCGCATGTGTAAGGAAAGCATCAGTGTGAGTTCAGGAATTTATCAATGCTGAAATCATGGTCCACAACTTTCAGCGCATATCCCTACAATAGATATACGTAACTACATCATGTATCGGGAAGACTCTTATCATGCCATACTCGAGTACAATACCGTACATAATAAGAGTGGAAACTCCAACATACTAACACAAGGTCCGATAATTCGAGTTCTTACCATATCCAATTCACCACAAACAGGCATGGTTTCCAATGATGACCGTCATAATTGAGTGGGGCATAACGTAGCCCATCGGTATGGAGCGCATTATATGAGGGTATCCGGCAAGATCATTGAATTTTGGGGGTCCGAAGTTCAAGGCAGATTATGGGCCTTGCACCATATTTAGTTCCCTGCAGGGCGCAGAGAGAAATTGTTTTTTCTTACTGATTATAATATCATTATTGTTGAAATGAAAGTCTAAGCGATATCTAGGAAAGCTGAGTTTGTAACTACGGTAACTGGGGATTGAACGAGAGACCTCCAAAATTCCACACTGCTGGGGAATGCCCTGAGCCGGCATAGATTATAAGGTATTTTATTTTGAAAGGTCCAAGGTGGACGACTCCTACCATAGCAAAACCTTCTCACGACTGGTGAGTTGAAGACTAGGGTGAGGAGCAAGCGAGGCTTGGCCTAGCCGCTTTGATGTAGATAACCCCTTGGAGCAGGCCGGGAAGCCCGCTGAGCTGTGCCACGCCCTAGCAGTCACGATACAGCCATAGAATCTCAATACCGTACAGTACCCCCTAGAAAGTTACCGAACAGTTAATTTAGGTTAACCCGCAAAATAAACCCTGCTTTGTACGAAACTTTATCCCTGCCACTTGTAAAAACTCGAATAATTGGACGGCCTAAAATGCGGTTAATTTAAGGTGTGTATTGCGAAGTGATCTTCTTGTCTCAGTTAATATGGGTTTCATCATTTCTTGGCAGCTAATGATGCAGTGTTTTATCCCTTTTTGTCATCACCTATACCCTAATCAGCTGCCAAGAAATGATGAAACCCATATTAACTGAGACAAGAAGATCACTTCGCAATACTCGAGTACACACCTTAAATTAACCGCTCTGTACGACGTCCAATTATTCGAGTTCTTACGGTAGCCACAGTATCGCTCCAATAAGGACGAGCTTGGTAACGAAAGAAGCGACCCCCTTCTTTCCATACGAAATACCCATTCTTAAAAATGCCTGCCCACACCATGATATCAGAAAAAATCTAGGGATTTTCTAGATAGCACAATGAGACATAAAGATTTAGACAATTGAGCACTAGGCTATCTAGGAATTCTGACTACCAGAGTTCTAAGGGAGAAGCCAAAAACAGTGCCAAGACAGTCGATTTTTTTTGTGGTTTCGGCATTTCAACCACCCGGCTAGCTTCACAGAGCTACTGCCACTGATTCGCAGGGGAAGAAAAACTGGGAAATTTTATGTGCTAAATTCCCTGTGATTCTCTTTCATTTGAATGCTTTTTGAGGAGTACGGTATGTTGTGCACTATCGCAGTGGCTAAACTTGTGCATTTTGTATGTAAAACCAGGGAGGGGCTCGTTGCTTTTGTTGCCAAGATTGGACGTTGCTCTCCTGTTGCTAAGGAGTTACTGTCAGGGACGAGGAGGCTTCCACCGTGCGGTTACCTCTCCCCACTTCCTCCTGCGTCGCTCATCTGGAGCTTTTTGGCACTGCTCCCTCGAAACTGCAGAAACGCGCTTGAGTTGTGTGAATTCGCCGCAGGCTAAAGCATCTTTTCGATCACTCCTGTTCTCAATCTTCGACGCACACCTTTTCATTATCACCACTGGACCCTCCCTCTCAACCCCCGACATTGTTTCTTGAATGTTCCTCTCTACTGGGGAATCCACACAGACCGTGACCATTCAGATCGCCTGAAATTCCTTGCGCCGGGGCAATTTCACGACTCCAGCAACCGCATATCCATCGAAGTCCTCTCGAAAGCAGAGAAACCTAGCGTTTACCATATCGATTTCGGTAGTCTTGCCCTGTTCAATGGTTTGCGCCGTGCACCCATCTTCGAGATTGGCCAAATTGTAGCATGTTCGGCAGAGGTGGAAGATTGTGGTATCAACCAAAAAGCATGGGTGATACACCTCTCGGGTGGGCTGCTGCGAGTGGGCACGAGGCAGTCGTGGAACTGCTGCTCGGCCGGCCCGACGTCGATCCCGATAAGCCAGGTTTGGACGGCCAAACACCACTGACACTGGCTGCTATCGGGGGACACGAGGGAGTGGTCAAAATGCTACTCGGACGGGATGACGTCAACCTCAACAAATTAGATGAGAACGACGAAACACCTCTCGGGTGGGCTGCGTATAATGGGAAAGAAGGGGTGGTGAAAATACTACTCGGACGAGACGACATCAAGCCCGACAAACCAGGTGAGGGCGGCATAACACCTCTCGGGTGGGCTGCTTATAATGGACAAAAGGGGGTGGTGAAAATGCTGCTCGGACGAGACGACGTTAGCCCCGACAGCTTAGATAATCGGGGCCAAACACCACTTAGTCGTGCTGCTCAATGTGGGCACGTGGAAGTGGTGGAAATATTACTCGGGCGGAACGACGTCAATCCAAACAAGCCGGATGTGTTCGGCCAAATACCACTCTGCCATGCCTCTGAAAATGGGCACGGGGAGGTGATGGAAATGCTCGTCGAGCGGGGTGGTGTTGATCCTGCCACGCCGTGTGGGGACGATTGTCCAGGATGTTTTGCTCTTCTGGGGGTGTGAATTGATCGGTATTTCAGGAATGGTGGCTGGTACAGCGGGATGGTGGAATATATAGCTGGGACAAGGAATGACAGTGAGCGCTTAGGGCTGGTATGAACATGGGAATGGGCGAAATCCTGATGGCTGCGTTGGACATAGGAGTTTGTATATAGTATATTATGGCTGATGTTTGGATGGGGTGACAGGCAGGCGAGGCAGGACGAATGAATACGGTTCTCTTTAGGGTTGACTTGTGATCTTGGGGACGACTAAACGGAGCCCTGCTGGCTGCTCTGAATGGATACAGGGGAGCGGTGAGGATACTCCTCAGGCGGGACGACGTCAACTCCGACAAGCCAGAAAACTACGACTAAACACCGCTCTCGTATGCTGCTAGAAATGGTCATACGCGAGTGATGGCCTTACTTCAGCATCCAACAGCTGCCACCTAGGCTCAGCACAGCCTAAGCCTGAGGACACATCTCCCTTGCTACCGCCTTCGGATACTCTAACAACCTCTACGCCATCTCGCAAGGACCGGAATAGTTCCATAAACGTGTTTGTCACTACCACTCCCCCTCCCCCTCCCCCTCCCCCCTCACCCCCGCCCCATCTTCTCCTGCATCTTGAAACACTAGGTTGTGGAAATTGCCTTCTTTCCTTCCTTCCGGAGCATGCCTGCCACAGTAACCCATCTTAATTCTTCATTTTCTTTTTTCTGTGGAAGGAAATCATACGCATTCTCAATACACATATCTATCACATACCCGCCCGACCCTCTATCCCCATTTTCTCATGGTGTCAACTCAAAGTTTATGAGCTCCCGTTCCACAGCTAGAGTTTAGTGTCAATCAAGGGCTATTTCTACTCTACCGAAATAAGCTGATGTAGCTTGAAGTTTACATCATAGTCACTTTTATTGTTGCTTTTTTGTTGTGAATCCGCCCTGCCATGCCCAGGGTTAATTGTGTGCTTAAAAACCCGAATCGGGGGTTTCATTTCCTTCGTACCCCCGTGTAAACCGTTCCCCTTCTCACTCTTTCTTCTCCATCGAGATCTGGGCTGTTTTTTAGCACTAGTCCGGCCGATGGCGTGTATCGGATCGTACTCCATGTAATCTGTTCAGGTTTGCGTTCTAATTTATGCAGGGTGAAGACGAATAGAAGAAGCCGCTTCCTTGATTCTATTTCCTCTGGGGAAAATCGAAAGGTGATGCTCTCAAAGAGAAGAGTAGAGACTACATACTATACTTTCTGTTTCTGAAGACGCAGATTGTGGGGGAAAATCCGCGGACATATAAAGAAAGCATCGTGTGAATTTAGGAATTCATTATACCGGTAGTCACAACTTACAGCACACCCAACTACACCACGCATCGGGAAGACTCTATCATATGATAGGACAAACTATAGCACTATAACATAAACCTAGGGAACGGCAAAGCCCCTCAACTCCAGCAACCAGCACCCAAACATACCTCCCAAGTCGTCCTTGACCGAAACCGATGTTTGAATTGGCGGAAAAAACACATCCCATCAACCCCAAGAAGGCCAATGTGACTAGGCAGGTTACCTCGCTCCTACCGCTCCTTCCTCTCCCTCCATCCCTCCGCACCTCGTTCCCCGCATACGCGGCTTATCAAACTCACAGGGCACAAGGCACCGGCACTACATATTCCAACACCCTCCAGGTTCTATATTACCAAACCCACCATATTGCCACTTCTCCAGGATTGCTACTATGCTTGTGACCGCCAATTGCTATTCATTCCTCCCACAGCTCCAAATTCAGATAGCACCTGTAGATTATTCCATAGAATTGAAGTTCGGCCATCTGGCCACCCTAAAGGAACAGCAAGATGCCGAAGAGGAGGGAGTAAGGGCATGTGTTGAGTGAGGAAGGTGCAAAATGAACGTGCAAACACTATGGGTGACGAGATCTATAAGGATGGGAGCTAAGGTGGGACTAAGATTTATATATCAGCTCCTCAAACAAAACATAGCACCATGAAGTTAATGGGAATGAGTGGTTTGCACAAGGCCCATAGAAGTGGAAAGAAAACTAATTTAGGTTTTTAACGCACGACTAACCGCCAGAATCGCGGATCAGAGCCTCGTGGACCAGATTTGGCTCGGTTGTAGCGAATCTCAATATCCACAGTGTCGCTTCATTAGGGGCATTGCATGTCTGCTGCCAAGCGCTTGTTGTGGACAGGAAGCCCCCACCGCGCGCTTGCCCCACTTTACCCTCGCAACTACCTCTGGGCTCATGCGGAGCTTTTTGATACAGCTCCCTGGGCGACTACGGAAACATTCTTAAGCTGTGTCAATTCGTAACAGGCTAAAGCTTCCTCAACCACTCTCGCTCTCAATCTTCAACGCGCTCCCTTTCTTGATCTCCAACGGGCCTTCCCTCTCAACCCCCAACATTGTTTCCCGAATATTCTTCTCTATCCGGGAAGCCACGCGAAACGGGACCATTAAGATTGGGCAAAATTGGTTGTGCGTGAAGTTATTTGGCGGCAGCAGTAACCGGATATTCACCGGAATCCTCTTGCAAGTGGAGACTGCGGTTTACTAGATCGATTTCGATAAGCTTGCCCTGTTTAATGGTCTGCACCGTGCATCGATTTTCGAGATTTTGTCCGCCGGATCAGCGTGTTTGGTAGGGGTGGAAGGTTGACATATGAGCCAAGAAGTCAGCTTCGGTGATTCACCTCTCGCATGGGCTGCTATGAATGGGCACGAGGCAGTGGTGAAATTACTACTCAGCCGGGCCGACATCGACCCTGATAAGCCAGCTAAGGACGGCCAAACACCGTTGATGCTGGCTGCTATCGGTGGGTGTGAGGGGGTTGTGAAAATGCTTCTCGGACGAGGCGACGTCAACCCCAACAACCTAGATGAGCACAATCAAACACCTCTCCATCATGCTGCTATACATGGGCGCGAGGGAATGGTGAGGATACTACTCAGACGGGACAACGTCAACCCCGATATTTCAGATTATCAGGGCCAAACGCCACTCAGCTATGCTGCTGAAGAAGGGCACATCGGAGCGGTAGAAATATTACTCGGACGGAACGACGTCAACCCCGACAAGCCAGATAAGTACGGCCAAACACCGCTCTTGTACGCTGTCGGAAATGGCGATCAGCGGGTGATAGCTCTACTACAACCTCCCATAGCTTCCACCTACAGCACGGCCTAAGCCCGAGGACTCTATCCCTTATTACCGCTTTCGAGCACTGCACTGGCAGCTTCTATTCCATTTTTGCAAAGGCCAGAACTGTCCCATAAGCATGTTTGTCGCTACCATCGCCTCTCTTCTCTCACCCCCGACTTATCTTCTCTTGCATCTTAAAGCATTACGCTGTGGGAATTGTAGTCTTACCTTTCCTTCCAGAGTACGCCTGCCACAGAAACTCATCTTAATTCTTTTATTTCTTTTCCTTTTGGAAGGAAATCATACTCAATGGGAATACATATATCTATCCATACCCGCCCACCCCTCTATCCCAATTTTCATTATGGTCAGCATTGTGTTTAACACCTAGAGTCCAGCGCTGGTGGGGGGGTATTTCTAGTGGATTGAAATAAACCAGCGTGGCTGGGAATTTCCATCTAAATTTATTGTTGTTTCCTCGATGTAATGCTCTGTTCGCATTTATTGTTCTCATTTCCTCTAAAATCTCTGACCCCCCTTTCCCCTTGAAAAACGCCACCCAGTCGTGCCGCTGCACTTGGGCACGCCGGATGGAAATATTACTCGGACGGAACGACGTCAGCCCCGACAAGCCGGACAAGACGGCCGAACACCGCTCTCGCGTGCGTTAGAAATGACCATGCGCGAGCGATAGCTCCACTACAGCCTCCGGCAGCTGCCACATACAGCACTGCCTAAGCCCGAAAAAAGCATCTCCCTTTTTACCCTTTTCGAATGCTGTACTAGCAACCTCCACGCCGTTTCCCCAAGGGCCGGAGCAGCTCCATTACCATAATTGCCGTCTGGACTTTCCTTTCGGAGTATACCTACTGCAGTAAGCCATCTTGGTTCTTTTCTGTGGAAGGAAATGATACGCAATGGGAATGCACGTATCTATCACATGCCCGTCCAATGCTCTATCCGCATTTTTCTCATGGAGTTGGGTTAGCATTTTTGAGCTTCTGTTTAAAACTTAGAATCTAGCGTTAGTGGAGGGCTTTTTCTACCATAATATTTTGATGCTGAAAATAGTCGCTGATTGCCTAGTCTTTTACCTTTTCGTTCAGTCTGCTCCAATCTTAAAGTACTCTTCCATCAATTGCCATCATATCAATACCAACCAAAAGAGTTA
>Ga0307510_10008951_pt1 | contig 11921 bp, 4 predicted proteins | sample 12_EM_MG_FD_207224 | JGI IMG/M metagenome (GOLD analysis project Ga0307510, IMG submission 207224) | Populus trichocarpa ectomycorrhiza microbial communities from riparian zone in the Pacific Northwest, United States - 12_EM | ecosystem: Host-associated > Plants > Roots > Unclassified | place...
ATATTACTTCTATTATGCATAAAAAAACTAGTGAAAGCCTATTATTCATGCATAACATTCATGTTCCTGCAAGGCATCAACCCTTTCCCATATCATGTCCACGATTACATTCACACTGCAATACACAGATGTCTTTATGCTTGCAGACTCGTTGTGTGAATTCAGTCCGGACAGAAATGCCCATGTACTTGACATGCTTGTGTTTTATGCATGCAAACCAGATGTCTAGGTTTTCTCTGTAGGTATATGCACATGTGTGCCTAACTAATTAAATAGGATTCCACAAGCCTATGCTTTGTCAATGAGGAATATACCTTTGTGTTGCAGAAGAAAGAAATATGCATGGCCATTGTGCTACTGTTCTAGTTGTAGCTTGGTGCTCTGCTACTGTAACTGGCCAAGCTGCTCATGTTCTTATTGTAGCTGGGCGTTCTGCTACTATTGGAACTGTGGTTGAAAACGTTGGTGTTATCATAAATATTCTGTGTTTGCTTCTCTCTCTCTCTGTTTCCCTCTTAATCGATAACAATCAAGAAAATAGTAAACTCTGCCGTTTTAATTTTTTTTCCAAGAGCCATCATTAATACCAATGATGTTACTTGTGTTTACATGTGATTCACAATCATTGTCATGTCATTTACATTATAAAACAAGGTTTATAGTAGCACTTTGTAAGCTCATGATCCAAATTTCTTGGAGTTATGCAGTTTGGCAAATGGGATGAGAAGTGGTTCCCTGAAAGCAGGTGTGGAGCAGCGGAAGCAGCAGCATCTGGAGTCATCGCCTGCCCCAGTGAGTCAAAAATCAGCTTCCTTCCATTGGTTTCATTGCTTTTCATGTTGCTCATGGGGTTGTTCTTTCAATCGCTGTTGTTCCTGTCAAAAAATTAAGTGTTGTTGCTAAAACTGGCTCCATATATGATCCAAAGGAAGAATGCTTCTCAGTTCCTAAGCTGCCTCCTGTTTAAAATGCAAGCCTGAGCTGTCCTTAACTTTCTTGTCATTAATTTAAAATTGGGACATCGACAATGGTTGCTATTTAATCAACACGAGGCCTTTTGAATATGCAAATGTTGTCCATGAGCATTGTTCTTGGTGTTACTACGTGGAAATTGGTTCTTCGCAAGAGCCAGGAAAAAGGGAAGGTGGTGAGGCAATGGTAAGGAGAACCTCTAAACCTGTACCTGTATGATGTGAGGTGACCTTTGGGAAGAAAATGCTGGGTGCTCCCTCCTTGAATCGGAGCCAGTCAATTTATTACTGCTAACAATATTTGCGTCTATATTGCTGTAAATTAATCTTTAATTCAATAGCCCTTTAGTTGTATTAGATGATTGTGTTCAAGCACGTGCAGTATAATTGTTTTTATGATATTCTTTGAAGTGGTGATCGAGTAGAGCCTGTTGATATTAGAAGCATGGTGTGGTTGTGATGATATTCTTAGGTGTAACGTGTAGGATACAGAAGGAAAGCAGCGCATAAACCACCTTGTTATGCGAGTACTCGTAGCTCTTGTAAAAATATGATCTTGGAATGCCCAAAATTCATGCTATCGCTTTAAGCAGTTGGACACCTAAGACCAACCATTTCTTCGCTGTGTGAAAAATGAAAATTTGTTTTAAGTTGGTGGAGCCAGGTAGCTAGGGTAACACGTTCTTGAACACGAGTCTTGAGCCATATTTTGCTCTTTTTGATATTGTTGTAAGAGCATGAAAAAAAAAAATTAATATTAGAATATCAATATAATTTTAAAATATAAAAAAAATTAAATTTAAACAAATAAATAAAATAAATAAATATTTTTAATATTTTTAAAACACAAAAATAAATAATTTCTATCGTAATTTATTTATCATAATTTATTAATGACTGATAGCTTAACTAACATTAGTATCCTCCTTTTTGGGTTCAAACATTTTTTTTTGTTTAAAATAAATAGATAAATAATAATAATCATTGAATAAGACTCAAAAAAGGATATTCATGTGGAAGAGTTGAGCAGCACACCAGTCGTCAAGTTTTATTGATCGTGCTTAGATGGCCTTGTTTGAAGTGGGACCAGCTGGTCATTTGAAACATTCCTTTGTAGGTCCTACCAAGAAACCTTTTTGGTTTACAATAATAATAAACTCAAACCATCACAAGTGGCATCTTCCTAGCCTTTTCTTCTTTCTTTCTTTCTTTTTTTTTTTTTATTTTTCCATCGTGTTGTTCTGCACTTCACCCCTTGAGCAAGCGCAAGTAAGATAAATAATAATAATAATAATTAGCAAAGAAAAATAAAAAATAAAAATAAAAACTCGCAATACATATTTGTAAGATGGGAAAAAGCAAAAGGTAGGAATTTCTCTTATTAGCACGGCGGACATTTTTTATTCGTTGAAAAAAACGACGACGTTTGTCCCAGGCGATGTAACCGTTCATCGGAATTTTTTTTTTGAGAGTAAATTTTTTTGTCAAAAAAATTAACTAGCAGCCCGTGTTACTCATCGGAAGCTTTAAAGATGGCTTTTTTTTTTGTTTTTTGTGTCAATTCATCTAACTGAAAGCTTTACATCTAAGTGTGTGTCATTGAAGATATGATATTTCTTTAATATCTCATTCTCTCTTTCTCTCCTTTCATTTATTTTTTATTTTTTTTGTCTTTTTCTCTGGTTGTTTTGCCAATCTATTTCGTCTTATTTTCTCTCTGCTCAAACTCTTATTTGGTCTCTCAATTTTTATATAATTTTAATTGTATTTCTATTACTACATGATTGAATTTATTTTTATTTAAGTTGGGCAAAAATAACAATTTTTTGGGTAAAAATAACTATTTTTTAAGCAATTACATTCAAAAATAAATATGAATTTTAGCTAAAACTTTGTTGCCCAAAAATAACAAATGAAATGATTATAATAATAGAACTAAAATTAACTAAATATAAAAAGTTAAGGAACCAAATAAAGAAATAGGCTAGCAATTGGCGTGTGAGACATGCATGTCTCGAGTTACACATATGAGACATGCACACTTACCTAAATTATGTTAGTTTGAAAAGAAAAAAAACAACAATACTATTTTTTTTTTTACCGTGTTAGATTGAAAAAAAAAAACCCATCATTATGCTTGATTTATTGTGTATTTAGAAGCATGGTTAGGTTTGTTTTTTCAAATATTTTTTACTCAAAAATATATCAAAATAATATTCCAAGAAGATACTTGTATAAGATCCTGGAAAAAAAATGGTCTGGGTAAAAAGAACAGAGAGAAGAAATATGGGGTCGGACTCTCGACTCAAAAGCTTGCCTGGGAAACTTGAATTGGTTTCTGAGCACTAGGGTCTTAGACCGAAAGGCAGACCAGCTTGAAGCCCTTCAAAACTGCTGACCAAGTTATCTGGCCCTTCCCACGCATATAAAACACAGGGAATCTAACACACATTTGGTTTAGGAAGCATATGATGCACATCGTAGAGGATGGGCTGTAAATGGAGAACTGGTGGCTGGACTCTGTCATACATCTTTTCTGAAAGATGATGTTCTTGGATAATTTACCCTCTTCACATATTCAAATATGTAACTCATCTATAATAATTTGAACTGTTCTTGACGTTCTACTTGACAAACATCTTTTTGTAGTTTGCAAGTTCTCTCATGAAGACTCTCTCAGCTTGGTTCTGGAAAAAAAGCCTGTTGAAACAACAGGCTATCTATCTCGGAGGAGCACGGTTTTCGAAAGGAATAAAAAAACTGGATATTTTTTAAATATTATTTTTCATTTAAAATTATTGTAAATCCTCTGATTTAAAACTCAAATCAATATTCTCAAACAAATTCCAAAGATAAAAATTGATTTAATGCTATAAATTAAATTAAATTCAATGTTCCTAAGAGCATGTAAACAAACTCACGTCGTGCTTGCTAAAAACTTGTAAAAAGTAATGAAGAAAACCGAGAAATTGCCTTCATGCCTTCCGTTAGCCAGCCAATAGCAGAACAAGAACCAGTAAAAAAAGAGAACACGATTCTGTCTTTGAAAATCACTGTTTTCTTGTAATGGTTTAGTATTTTATCGGTTCCATCTAAAGCGTACTTGCAATGTATCTATCGGAAATCATCGATGATTTTGTGCCAGCTTATTCTATAAGGCGTCATGTGTCCCGCACACTTGTAGAATCATGTTCGCGTCGTGCTAGAATCATTTTTTTTAAATAGACCGCTGAAATTCAGATTTCTGAACTGTTTTGGCTTCATTTACTGCTATTTCATCCTTTCCAAATCTTCGAAATTATGAAGCTACCGCTTAAATCCTCGAGGAGAGCCGAGAAGAGATCGTTCTTCCGAATCGATTACCGTGATAGAGATTGTTAATCTGCTGCCGTGCTGCTTCTTTTTTTCTCTCCTTTTCAAGGCAATTGTAAGAACATAAGCATCACTTGTCTTCATGCGTGGCACAGAGACAGCCCATGTGTTGATCTGAGCTTGTATATATATCACACCCTGTTTTCCCTTTCAACATTTATGCATGCTTTCTCAGTTTATGAGATGGGGAAATAAGGAAATAAATATCACATACAGATTACAACCTCAAAAAACCATTTGAAACATTCTAGATGATGAAAAATAGCTGGTCATATTAGGTTTCCGTTTCAAGGACCCTAAAAATATATAGCTATTTTCTAAAATTCTCTCATCTTTTTCCCCCATTTCACATCCCTACTTCTCTTTAAGGGATGAAATGAACACCGCATTACATTATTCAAAGGACGGACCGGAAGGGTTTACCACTATATGCCTAAGAGGGTGATCAACATCACTGCCACCTGCATGCTTCACGAACTCTGCGGGGGAGTGAAAGCTGCCGTGGCATACGCACATTATCCTTACTTCCTCTCCCTTACCATACTTGTACAGAATGCCATCCACTCTTCTCCCATTAGGACCATCTCCTTTAGTAAACACACAAGGCATATCTTCCATTGCATTGGTCCCAATTTCCCTCCCTCTATTTTCTGCAGAATCAAGCTTCTTGGATAGATTCTCCGATTCTGTTCTGGAGGCTCTGCACGCATTTTCAATTTTCTTTGTCCCAGAAGAACCCACAGCTTCTTGACTGCTTCGTTCCTGCAAGGATTGATTACTCGCAGGACTTCGTGCTTCTCCACCACTGCTTGATCCTGTGATGCACATGAGATTATGAGAAGACAAACCATTTGTTTTTTCTCCATTTTCCTCTTCCCTTTACTTGCATAGTAATTTCAAAATTAATTACAAATCTCCAAATACCAATGTATCGGTTGCAGATGCATTTAAGTAACACGATTGTTATAGGATCACAAAAAAACCTGTCAGCTACATGCATGACCGGTTAATCACTTTAAAGGCCATATGACCATATTCCATGGGGAAAAATAGAAAAAGCTTGAGGTAGTCAGATAAAGAGAGAAGGGACATTAGTAAAGCAGGCTAAACCAGCAAAGTGAAAAGGAGGGATCCTGGAAGGATGACGAATGACAAGAACTAGAAGGATCAGCAATCGCCTGGTATAAGAAAACTCCACCTGATAGCAACTCCCGGACCATCCCATCACCTCCATACCTGTCGAGCATGTAATATTCAGAAAGACCCTCCTTAACCCACCCAGAAATCATGGATTTAATTATTCACCAGTTGCTTTCTTAAAGTTGCAAAACAACAAGCTTTGACAAATACAGTTCTGAACTTAGCCATGGCTGAGAGATCAACTTCTGTTCTAGGGAAAATCTATACCATGGCGCACAGAAGCCAGATATCAAACAAGTTTAAGTTTTTGGAATTTTACAATTTCCACAAATTAAGATTTGGGAAAAACTAAATTAAGGGATCGGGACTGGATGAACCTGCAAGGAGAATAGATAAAGCAAAAATCCAAACTTAGTGGTGGCTAGGGATCAACTTATGAGATAGGGAAAATATATACCATCGGACACACACAAGCACGATGTCAAACAAGATTAAGCCTCTGGAACTTAACACTTTCCACAAATTAAGAGTTGGGAAAAACTGAACTTAGAAATGGAAACTGGATAGACCTTCAAGGAGAATAGATCAAGCAAGAAGCTTTAGCCTAATCCTGAGCTACCATCCATCCACTGTCCACACATTAACGAGTAAGTCACTACTGAATATTTTATGATGCAAGAATGGAAGACTGTATGGAATGGGTGGGCAATCAAATAAGATGCTTGGTTTGTTAACTCATCTAAGCTAGACCTGCCCCATGTAGCAGAATACAAGCAGGTAAGCAAAATATTAATATGTGAACATATTAAAATAAGTACCCATACATACAAGTAAATGCATTCAGATTTTCGTTTCATGTTTCCTCCTTTCCTTCTCGAGGAGGCAGTCATGACAATAATTTCTACATTGATGCCATACTAGAAGTGTGCATCCCTTCTGGCTTCATTGACAGCAGAGATAAAGCAGAAAAAAGAACCTATTCCAAGAAGTGAACATCCCTTTAAAGCAAGTAGATCCTCTAGCCAACTAAGACCGAGACTAAATAGTCATAAACTGAGATTCATAGTTCTCCAAGCATGTGAACTAAAGCGACTGCATAACTTGAGTGCCCAATCAATCAAGTTCATCAAAACAAATCGCAAGCTCATGAAGTTAGTCAGTATAGAAAATTTCCTTAAACAACCACGGGCTTACAATGATTTTACCCAAATGTGATCTCCCAGGTACAATAATTACCAATGAAGGAAATGATCTGCATGTTAACTCCCCTTCATGCAGTGTTCCACAATTCAACCAACTCTCAATTTCAAACTAGTTGGGGTTGGCTGCATGGATCTGCCAGCTTACACCACACACTATAGCCTAGCATGGAAGAATATCTATTCTATGTAAGTAAGAAGAAGTATCCAATAAGTTTGATTTCATATGCTGCAGAAACTCAGTTCAGTTCTGACAACAAAGACAGATGCAAGAAATGCACTGCCTTTTTCGTGAGACATGCTAGTACTGCAAACTGCTTACTTCCCATGTGTGGCAACAATCAATAAGCAGGGTCTTGAGTTAATATTCTACTTTGTTACACCTCCAAATTACTCAGATTTGAACAAACATGATTCCTCTCCTTCTTTGGACCTTCAAGGATTTTCTTTCCCAAAGTTTTGATGAAACCAAAGAAACTCCAGCAAAAGAATCTAATACTGCTTAAACTAGTTGAGTAAGAGTTGCACTGCTTAGAAACAAATAAACATCCAAGATTTAGCACCTTCCCCAACCTCCAAGTAACCAACCATAACCACCCAAAACAATAGTAATGCTATCAACACAAAATAGGCACTACCCAAAATCCAATCCAAATAAAAGAGCCCGCCTATCTAACTCCACAACATCCACATGACCAATTTGGCATCCACACCATAATCCACTAGCAAAATAAAACCATCCATTCCAATCCAATCCAGAAAATCCCTTAAAAAACAATGAGAAAATAAATCAGACACCAAAAGGTTGGAAATTCCAAAAAAAAAAAAGTACCTTGAACAGGCTTGCTCTCCATTTCTGACAACCCAGAAGAGCTCCCTCCTAGAGACTCCACAGATCCTCGTGACCCTTGTTGCTGCTGTTGACCTTCCAAATTACTACTCCTATTCACAACACCACTCTGCTTATTAGCCCACGTTGGCACCCAGTTCCCTTTATTCAATTTAACTTCCTCCAAATTCAACTCTCCTCTCAAATTCTTTTGCTTTTCACTTCGCCTTCTCTTGGCTTCCATTCTCCTTAAACTCTGATTTTCCTTCCTCTTCCTCCACTCTTCCTCCGTTTCAGTAGGCAAAGAAGAAGTCCTTATGAGAAAAGGATAAGATACAGGTGGTGTACTTAAAGCATCATGGTCTCTCAACAATGGTATTGAACCAGCTATAGACGATGATCTCGTTAGTTTCTCTGAAGTCTTATCAACCCCAAATCTTCCACCAAGTGATAACCCAAGATTTAACTCAATCTCCTCTGCTTCTTCTCCTTCACTTGTTGCTGTTTTATATTGCTGTGCATCACTTGAAATGAGTCTTTGTACCAGATCTCTTGGATACCTGTTTATTTCCAAAGAAAGACTCTCCATTGCTCTGCTACTTCCACTACTGCTGCTTCTATTTTTATTCGCGTTTGCTTCTCCCATGATGCTGCTCTATAAAACAAGAGGGGTAAAAAACAAGTGTTTTTTTTCCTCTTCTTTAATATAAGTTTTTTAGTGGATTGGAAAGTATTTTTGGGTTCTCTGAAACGGAACGTGAAGAAGGAGAAGAAGTTGAAGTGTTTTTTGATCTGATTTAGATACACCCATTTGTCAGGAAGGCTTAATTTTAATTTTTTTTGTTTGATTTCTTAAAGAATTCTCTCCCAGTCTCAGAGTTTTCTAACAAATGCGTTGCCATTAATTAAAACCCAACTTGCATGCACTCATCAACAAGACCAAGACAAAAAAAAAAATGTTAGAAAAAAAATACTAAAAATGTTACTGTCTTTTTTTCTTTTTTTATAACAATATAGTACTGAATAAAGTTAAAAAAACAAAGAAGGAAAACAGAATCAAAGGATTTAAAGAAATTGAAATCAACAAGGAAAAACAGAAGAAGAAGGCAGAGTGGGGAGGGAGATGGGGTGTTGTGCTTGGATTAGGAGGTGTTTTGTACAGTAATAAAAGGTTGGTTGTTAAAGTTTTTTTTATTTGAAATTATATTAAAATAATATTTTTTATTATTTTTTAAAAAAATTAATATGAGAAAATTAAAATGATATAAAACACCTAAAATAATTAATTTAAAATCAAAAAATCAAAAGTTTTAAAAAATATGATTGGACAGTGTTTCTAAACACTCTTTTAAAGAGAAAAAAGAGAGAAATTAATTGATTAAAAATATATTTATTGAGGGACGGAAATGCCCTTCACGTTAAGACAAGTATAGAAGGAAGATAGGAGAGAGCCAAGTGGCGATCACGAGAGGAGAAGAGTGACACGTGGGTATGACTGACACATACCTTCATCTTTTTTATACTAAATTTGTGTTATTAATTAATTGGTTTTGTCTTCTTGAAGTTTGTGTTGAATGGACCTAAAAAAACAAGTTGCCTTTCAGAGGACACGTTTCGAGATGTAAGGGAAGCAAGAAAAAGTGGCAACGTGTTTGTCAGTTTAGGCGTCTGGGAATTCGACACGTGGACATGATACTAGTTGCTGGCGTGGTACTTCTCACTCGTTAAAGATGCGGCCTTTATTTTCGTACTCTTGTCCTCTGGGGTTTGGTCTCTCTCGCACTTGCAGAGGCTGTCAAGTAGAGTTTTTTATGCCAGCTGTGCAAGGGATAAAAAAGAAACATACGCAGACTGCAATTCCTTAGAGAAGATGAAAGGAGTAATTTGATTTGCCTTTTTATTTTATTTTTTAAATAAGACCCAATATTTTGCAGCCACGGTAAGAAAAGGAGAAGATCGATTTATCGCTAAATAAAAAATAAATTTTAATTTGATCTATAATTTGAATAAAGCCCTTTTAATTTAGAAAAATAAATTAAGAAATATCTTGATATTGATTTAAGTTGCACGATCCACTCACCATTCCATGTAATTAACATAAATCAAGGTGTCCATAATTTGAGAACTCGAGCTATAAATAAGCTTTCTGCTTTCATGATTTCTACCTTGTGGCTGAACACTCATACCTTCATATTTTTTTTAGTTTAATGTGGGTGTCCGGGCTAACTTGCGCGTACCTCGACTAATTCCACGGGCCCTGAAGTTAACAACCATATAAGCCTCCAGTGGCCATCATATGAGCAACCACAGGGCTTGAACCTGAGACCACAGAGAAAGCAAACCTCTTGATCCCAATCTCATACCTTCATATTTGAAGGTCGGGGTAGTGGCCAAGTGGCAGCGATTGTTTTGTATATCACCGTTTATGGCTTGAATTAAGCGAGATTTCTAAGAAAGGAATTTCTTATAAATCCAAAATATGTTTATAATCTTTTAGAAAAATGATATATTTTTTTTTAACATTATAAACTGTATACAATGTCAAATTACAGGAGTTTATGCTTCAATTTATAAGTACAACAAGAGCGATGAGATGAAAAATACAGTTAGAATTACAACACAATTAAAATAAAAAAATTAATTATAAATATGTTTGTGTTCAAAAAGTGCTATTGAAATTTTTATATTTTTTATTTTAAATTGTTTTTTATAATTTTAGATTGTTTTGATGTGGTGATGTTAAAAATAATTTAAAATAAAATATTGTTTTAATATATTATATAGACACTCTAAAAAAATTGAGATTTTTACTGATATTTTATTGTTTATATAAACAATAAAACATCTTAATATATTTTTTTAAATCAATTTTATAACAATTACGTGTTGTAATTCAGTCGGTTGAGATGCATGACATGAGTGTAACTTGCAAGTTTAAATTCCACTGGCAGCAATATTAATTTTTTTATGCTTTCTATAAGCTTCTCCTTGTCTGGTAAATAAAGTCATAAAAAAAAAGAATTTTATTTTTTTCATCTTTTATTTATCACATAATAAATTAACCAGGATCAATACATGAATTTCTTTTAGTCTTTCTATAATGAGGGTCTTCTATTAGGAGGTTTAGGAGTAGTCTTCCTTCCCCGTCTAATTTTTCCCGGCCTTGTGATTGGTTCTAATTATGTGTATATTTTTATTCTATATTTTATTAAATTCTCATTTTATAATTGCGATGTAGTTTTTTTATTTATGTGGGAGTTATAAATGTTTTAATTTTTAAATAATTATAAAAACTCTTTTATAATTTATTTAAATCTCATTTTCTCCTTGTATTTTTATAAATTACATTTTACATTCTAGATCAAATAAAAAAGGATATAAATTGTGTTTTTTAATATATAAACTACATAATAGAAAGTATAAAAAAAAATTCAGATCAAACTACACTATGGTTTTAATTTATAATTATCCTTTTAATTCTATTTTTGGTGATGTTAATGAATGGTTAAGAATATTACAAAGATTTTAATTTTTGGATTTTTAGGAATGGTCCTACACCCCTAATTTGCACGGCTCCTTTTGTTTTACTAATCACTATTATTTTAAATACTACATGATGTGGGATTATTTGGACTCTGAAAGCAAACCAAGTTATATAACAAGATTTGGTAAGTAATGGTTCGCAAATTGGGATTCATTCATCAAAAAAAAAAAAATCATTTGAATTCATTTCAATAATTATTTTAGATGCGCGATCCAAATCAGACTTTATTGTATGCTATCACATCTATTTAAAGATTATTCTAAGTCAATGACAGCTGGTCTGGCCTTACCATTTTTCCTTGGAAAAAAAAAATAGAAGTGGCGTTTTTTATTTGTTTGTTGACTATTAGTTAGAGATCTTAGGTATTGAGATGGAATTTTATTTTATTTTGATATCATATAATCTTGGAAAACTAAAATAAGTATGGGTATATGTTTGTTCATGTGTGTGTGTTCATTAAAGAATAAAATTAAAAAAAATTAGAGAATATATATATATTTTTTTTTAATAAGTAGTGTTTTGGTAGTATGTTTACCATAATTTAACTTTTTAGTATTTTGTTAGTAATTTATCAAGAACAACAGTGTGTACTTGAAACAAAGATAATATGTGTTTTGTAATGTGGTTTGTGTTTTAAAAATTATTTATAGTTTAAAAATATATTAAAATAATTTTTTTATATTGGTTTATAATGACACATAAAACCATTAAAAATTATTAATCTAATACTTCTTAAATAAAAAACATTCAAAAGCAAACTACGGCACTCCATTAACTAGCAAAATTTTGATCTCCGAAAATTATTTTTTTCTCCTTTATTTAGTATTGAGTTTTAAACAAATTAGGTAAAAATTGAATTTTTTTAT
>Ga0307510_10008952_pt1 | contig 11921 bp, 7 predicted proteins | sample 12_EM_MG_FD_207224 | JGI IMG/M metagenome (GOLD analysis project Ga0307510, IMG submission 207224) | Populus trichocarpa ectomycorrhiza microbial communities from riparian zone in the Pacific Northwest, United States - 12_EM | ecosystem: Host-associated > Plants > Roots > Unclassified | place...
CATCTAGATGGTACAGTCGATCGGTTTAAGGCACGTCTTGTGGCTAAGGGATTTAATCAATGGCCGGGTGTTGATTATACCGAGACCTTCAGCCCTGTCATTAAACCAACCACTATTCGCCTCATCCTCTCCATCGCTCTGTCACATAACTGGCCTCTCAAGCAGTTGGATGTTAATAATGCGTTTCTTCATGGACAGTTAACTGAGCAAGTGTTTATGCATCAACCTGCTGGCTTTATTGATCAGTCTCATCCTCATCATGTTTGCTCTCTTCAGAAGTCCATTTATGGTCTCAAGGAGGCGCCTAGAGCCTGGTATACTGTGTTACGTTCCAGCCTTCTTGCATTGGGGTTCTTTAATTCCCAGTCAGACAGCTCCTTGTTCATCTTTGCTCGCGATGGTATTCTGCTCTATGTGTTGGTCTACGTTGATGACTTAATTCTCACAGGCAATAACAACCCGTTTCTGCAACATGTTGTCACCTCTTTAGGTGAAACATTTTCTCTGAAGGAGCTCAGTGACTTGCATTATTTTTTAGGGGTGGAGGTTATTCCAGTTCAGCAAGGTTTATTTCTCTCGCAAAACCGTTATATTCATGATCTCCTTTCTCGGTTAAATATGACTGGTGCTAAGACAGTTCACACTCTTATGTCCGTGTCTGCTAAACTTCTACTTGACGATGGTTCAGCTGGTTGTGATACAATTGAATACAGACGCACCATTGGTTCCCTCCAATATCTCTCGCTCACTCGTCCTGACCTGGGATTTGCAATCAATCGTCTTGCCCAATTCATGCATAAGCCAACAGTTACGCATTGGCAACATGTTAAACGACTCTTGCGCCACGTCAAACAGACAATTCACTTTGGTCTTGCTATGCAACAAGTCTAACCCTGTGCTTTGGGGGTTCTCTGATGCTAATTGGGGTGGTGATCTTGATGATCGCAAGTCCACCACGGCTTATATTATATTCCTGGGTGATAATCCTATCAGCTGGCGCACCAGAAAACAAAAGGTTGTGGCTCGTTCCTCTACGGAGGCAGAGTATAGAGCACTTGCCACTACTGCTTCAGATATTGCATGGATAAAGTCTCTCCTTGATGAACTTGGACTCAAGCTACGTGAACCTCCTCTTCTTCTTTGTGATAATGTTGGTGCCACTCAGCTCAGTCTCAATCATGTTATTCATTCCCGAATGAAGCATATAGCTATTGACCTTTACTTTGTCCACAACTTTGTTTAACGTGGTCACCTGCGTGTTGCTCATGTTCACACGGATGACCAGCTAGCGGATCTCCTCACAAAGCCACTTGCTCGGCCTCGTTTCACTCTATTGCGTGACAAAATACACGTTGCTGATGGAACGTCCATTTTGAGGGGTCGTATAAGGAAATCAACGTAACTTCAGCTTATCAGTGATCTATTTCTATGTATAGAATATCTAATTTTATTACGTTTCCTAAATAGTTGCAACTGTGTTTATGATTGTATATTCCTTCGTTAACATTCCTTACATAGTCACAGGTTTTTGTATTATATATAAACACTGTTGTAATGCAATGAATAACAATTCACTACAATCATTCGTGTGCAATCCTTTTAGGAAAACAAAAACAAATGAGTGATGATTAAAAAAAAATGTGCACAAAGGCCATCAATATTTCTAACCTTAACCTGATTGCTTAGCCTTTTGTATAAAGTTATACTATATTTTTACTTACATAAAAACCTATCTAATGTATTAATTCTTGTTTTCTTTTACTTATTTAAAAGATTTCATGTGTTCATGAAAATATGTATTAAATTATATAATATTCCTATTTATTAATGGTAACCTACGCGATATTTTAATTTTCACTTCTCTAATTTTTTTCTTATATTATTGAAAACTTTTACAATTTTCAATCAATGTATTTGCTATCTTAAATTTGAATAACATTTTTTTATATTAAATTTTAATTTAAATATCACAATAAGAAATTATCAAACAATTAGTTCCATTTAATATTAATAGAATAATACTATTTAGAGTTTGTTTGTTTTGAATAAATGTTTTTCTTTTATTTTTCAGTATAAAACAAACATTAAAAAATAAATCAATGAAAAATAGTTTTCAGTCAACCTCTAAATATCATTAATTTGAAAAAAAATATTTTAACCCAATATATATATATATATATATTGTGGTATTTTCAATTCATAATATTTAATAACAACATTACAAACACCACCACCACATCCAAGGCCACCTATCACCACAACCATCGTCTTATTATTAAAGTATACATCATTTTATCATCATCCTATCATAAACCTCCACCACCATCACCTTACCAATATTGTCCATCACCACTAACAAACGTTTTATACTAACATAACTGTCATTTTATCATCATCCCATCATAACACTCCACCACCACCACCTTCCTCGTCATCACCCACCACTTTATTATTAAAATAACTATCATTTTATCATTATTGTCACTATTCTATAATCATCACCATTACCACTAATCACAAATATTATAATTATAGTCATCATTAATATTGCCATCATAATTATAACTATCACCGCCACCTTTATTACAAACATCACATTGTTTTCTCATGTTATTGTTATTATTCAAAACTATATATGAAAAAATAATTTGTTTTATAAAAAATAATTATCTTAAAATATTTAAATAATATAAAATAACTTATTTTTTTTACAAAATATACATTAGACAACATAATCTAATAGAACTAATACAAATAGTGCAATACCACAATCATATAAATCACAACTACAACCATATATACAATAAAAAGGCAATGTTGTTAAACCTAGGCCAATAAATTGATCCACGATCCGGGATCTAGCTTGAGTAATATTTTAAGAAAACCATGTAAGAGTTGACCTGATCAAACATGGACCACTTCACAGGTCAATTCACAACCCAATTAAAACTTAATTTTATTTAAAAAAAATTCAAAACATCATCATTTTATTTATTTATTTATTTAAAACAATGTTGTTTTGATTGATATGGATCAATCCAAGTTTACCTACTTGGGTCATAGGCTAAATAGGATATAAATAACTTTGGTGAAAAACAATCAATACACTCTTCATGCCATCATTTGTTTTAACAAAATTCAATACCAATTTCTTGAAGGATATTTTTGCTAATTAACACTGTTTTTTTATTAAGAAATTGATAAAATAACACAATTTGAAAAACTTTTGGTGAAATAGCATCGTATGGTAAATATCGATATTGAGAATAGCAGTTTTGTAAGAAGTCGCGTTTAGGAACAACAACTTCTAAAGAAATTGTTAAAATGGGTTGGCATAAATTTCAAGGAATAGAGAGGAGAGAGAGAAAAGGAAAGAAAGAAAAAAAAGATAACCTGAAGGCAAATCAAAGCTCTAATTATGACATCACTAGAACCATCAGAAAGATTTTAATAAGATGAGTCTATCGATACCAAAGACAGTCACCAACTATGATCAAAATGGGATACATTTTTTATCCAAAAGCAAGTGAGTCATCCACTGTGTGTCATTGAATTTATCTTGTCAAGAGTTTTTTTATGGTATCGGTTGTGTCATAATCAAAGCTTTAATGTGTCTCTAAGATCCTTTTCTCTTTATTTTTTTCTCTCATCTCTCCTCATTATAATTGCTCGCTTACATTTAGATGGAGAGTGTGATCCACTTTGATCACCATTAGTGATATACATTGGTGTCATTGAATTCATCTTGTTGAAATTTTTTTATGGTATCAGTAGTGTTGTAATTAGAGATTTGGTATGACTCTAGTGTCACTTTCTTTCTTTTTTCTCTTTCATCTCTCTTTATTGTAATTAGAGATTTGGTATGACTCTAGTGTCACTTTCTTTCTTTTTTCTCTTTCATCTCTCTTTATTGTAATTGTTTACTTGCCTTTAGACGGAAAGAATGACCCGCTCTAGTCATCATTGATGACCTTTCTTCATGTCATTAGATTCGTCTAGTCGAGATTTTATTACCATCATATCATAACCCTCCATGTAAAACCCCAGTTAAAATATTACAATATTAGAAAAATGCTAGAAGTCTAACTTGAAAATGCAAAAAAAGAATAATAATGTAAAAATAATAATAAATTGGGAAGGGATACCTGGTAAAAAAATAAAAATATAGCGAAACTAAAAAAGAAGGGCAAGATTGTAATTATAAGTATAATGAAAATATAAATAGAAATTTGGCTTCCTAAAGAAGCCATGTTGGCCATTTGAGAGAGAAAATGAGAGAAATATTAAAGCAAATTTATCATAAATTCTAGCTAAAGAACACCAAAAAGATATAAATAAAAGAATCAAAGAGAGATTAAGAAGGGATTGAGCAAGGAAATTGAAGATTTTCAAGGGTTGTTTGGTTAAGGTAGGCTGATTTTGAAGAAAAAGAAGGAAACAAGTGAGTAGAAAACTTTCTTAATCTTGTCTCCATAATTTAATGTGTTTAAGAAACATGGAACCTTGATTAGCTATATTTTGAATTATTAAGGAAAATTTATGTATTTTACATATGAGAATGTTATGGAAATAATGTTTAATGAACGGATGATTAAATGGATTTTTTTATGATAGAATGAGGTTAATAAGCATGAAAAAGAATTGGGTATTGCATGAATTGGAAAAAAAATGAAACTGAAAATTGAACTGCCATCTCATGAATTGTACAAACCGGTTGATCGATTAGGATTGCCAAACAATTTGGTTGACCAGTTGATATGAGGAATAATGAGTTTTGTTATTGTCTGAATCAATTGATCAAACCGATCGATTGTTTGTTCGACCATTATGGACGTTAGTGAAAGTGGTAATAACCGGTCAACCATTTGGTTGTGTCAATATGAACTAGTCAACCATTCTAACCGACAATGAATTATTATTATTCAATTTGAAACCCATAGTTTCATAATGCAATGCTTTTTCAAGATGATGATAAGAGGGATCGAGTTTAAATTACATGAAAGATAGAATAATAATTTATGAAATCCCCTTGGGTATAAGATCAATATTGATTAAAAATTGAAAACATTACTTTTGATATAAGGGTTTTGAAATTAAAAATTTTATAATTGTGATAATACAAGAGAGGCTACAGAAGTTGCTCAACCGATAGGGACAGGTAGACAAAAGTAGATTTCAGGTAGGTGTTTAACACCTCAATAGTTATTAATTCTTCTTTTAAAAGTTAATAGTGACTACTATAGAGGTAGTAATAATTGACAATTGCTATGTTGATGTAAGAAATCTTAATGGAAAATGAAATAATTGGCATTGGAGTAAGATGTTGGATTGATTTATATCCAATTGGGATTACTGGCATTAATGGCTTCTAAATAGGAATGTTGAAATAATTGGCATTCGAGCAAGATGTTAGATTGATTGGTATTCAATTTGGGATTACCAGAATTAATGGCTTCCAAATGAGAATGCCGAGATAATTGACATTCGAGTAAGATGCCAGATTGATTAGTATCCAGTTGGGATTGACTTAATCAATGGCTTCCAAATAGGAATACTTGAATAATTAGCATTCAAGTTAGATGTTGAATTGATTTCTTGTAAATTATTGGCTTTCAAATAAGAATGCCAGAATAAATGATAGATATAAGGATTGTCATGTCTATAAGTAATCGAAAAAGGGTTACACGATCATTTTATACTTGAAATGAAAGACCAAACAAATCGATTATGAAATGAAATAGTCGATTTATAAAACCATTCAAATAGAATGGATCAATAGAAAATGAGAAACTAGTGCAAGATTTTATTTAATTCATTATTGAATTATTAGGACAAAAAGAATGTACTAGAAATGGAAAGAGATTAATTAAGATTGAATATAATTATAGTAAAGATTAACGCGTTGTAATGTTAATTTTTGTTTCAAGTCCTTTACAAGATCATCAAGAATGCTTTTTTGTTATTGCTTTTTTGTTCTAGTTAATAGGAAATATATGTATGTAATTTTGTAGTTATGGATAATGTATTGTAATAATTTAAGCACTTCCTTTTGGTATGTACTCTAGAGCTTATGAACTTTAATATTTTGTTAGAAAAAAACTTGAAATTTAAAGTAGCGCTTATGATCATCATTTTGGTATAAATGTTGGACCTACAAGTAGGGTGATATTTAAATATCAGGAGTTGACTAGAAAAATATTAGAATTATTTTGAATATTCATCTATTTTAATTTGAAGTATTTTTCACCACAATATACGAGTTGTGAAAAACATCTTCGCCTTCTAGGATAGGTGAACCCTGTCAAGGCACCTACATAGATTCTTCCTATAAGAATTTATCTAAGCATATGAGCTCATAATAAATTTGAAATGTCAAATTTATTCATGAGTGTAAATCTTTATTCTGAGCCATAGATGGACCACCGCTTAGGAATCTATCAACACCTTTAAACCACATCCAAACCACACAATGCAACTTACCTCTAGTAAGGTGCTATAGGGGTGTTAATATCTTCCCTAGCCACAATTAGTCCCTTACCTTGGAATTTCAAATAAGACCAGTCCAAACAACTAGGTTGTGACTCCTTAACCTCGATGTCCTGCCACGCTGTGCGCGTATTTGCGACATTCCTTAGTAATTAAATTCTCTTATCGTTTTATTATTATACTAAATTGATTAAGTTAAAATGATGTGGTGATTGTCATGAGATTATTGATGAGATGAAATTTCTAGATAAGTTGAATTGATGTTTGAGATTGGATTGAGTAAATTGCATAATGTCAACACTTGAGATCATTATATATTAAAAGAAACTCTACTGAAATTTCAGTAAAAAATAGAAAAAAATCCCTCATTTTTAGAAATCACTATTTAACATGTTGATTATAAGTAAAAACAAATTGGGATCATTACACTCCACCACCACCACCTTTACAACCACCCCATTATCGTTGTCCATCACCACTAGCCAACATCTTATACCAACACAATCGTCAGCGAAGCTTAAAGAGGACGAAGCTAGACTATGGGTGACGAGTCAACAAAGAAGGCGATTAGATCAGGATCATGAGAATGTGGGAAATAGATTAGATAAATCTTGCAAACCAGGATCAAAAAAAGCTTGTTCAACAGATCCTTTCCGATTCTGGTTTTCATGGATCCAAGTGTGCCTTTTGGGAAGAAATTGCTGCATTGATATGAAATGATTTTCTGCGCCTAAGCCAACAATTCAGATAAGGCTCGAGAGTGAAATAGAACCTTGACTTTCATTTTATCACCATCCCATCATAACATTTCAATACCACTACCACCTTATTATTAAAATAACTATCATTTTATCATTGTTGTCATCATCTTATGATCATTACCATTACCATTAATCACAAATATTACAATCATAGTCATAATTAATATAGTCATCATAATTATCACTATCACCACCACCTTTATTACAAACATCAAACTTTTCTCATTTTATTGCCATTATTCAAAACTATATATGAAAAAATAATTTATTTCATAAAAATAATTTTCTTAGAATATTCTAATAATATAAAATAACTTATTTTAAAAAATATACATTAAGCAACATAATCTAATAGAAACAAATCATACACTGCCACAACTATAGCTACTGCAACTACAACCATATATACTATAAAAGTCAGTGTTATTAAACCTAGGCCAACAGATTGATCCAGGATCTAGCTTGAGTTGTATTTCAAGAAAACCACATGAGAGTTGACCCGATAAAACATGGATAACTTCACAAGTTAATTGTGACTTGATCAAAACTCAATTTTATTTAGAAAAAAAAATCATAATATCATCATTTGATTTTTTAAAATAATTTTTTTTTTTATTGATATGGATCAATCCAAATTTACTTGCTTGGGTTATAGGCCAAGTAGGATAAAAATAACTTTGGTGAAAAACAATCAATACACTTGTCATGCCATCATCTTTTTTTAAAACAAAGTCAATACCAATTTGTTGAAGGGTATTTTTGCTTATTAACACTATTTGTTTTTTAAATTGATATATAACACAGTTTGAGAATATTTTTTTGGTGAAATAACATAGTATGGCAGATGTCGAGATTGAGAATAACAGTTTTGTATGAAGTCGGGTTTGGGATTAAAAATTTCTAAAGAAATTGTTAATATGAGTTGACATAATTTTCGAGGAATAAAAAGGAGAGAGAAAAAAGAAATAAAAAAAGATCTCGGAAGTACACAGAAACTCTAATTACGACATCACCAAAATCATTAGAAAGATCTTGATGAGACGAATCCATTAACACCAAGGATGGTCACGAACGATGATCGGAGTGGGCTACACTCTTTGTCCAAAGACAAGTGAGTCGTTCACTATGTGTGGCCCACTACAGTTAATGTTGGTAACTTTTTTTAGTGCCGTTAAATTCATTCCGTCAAGATCTTTTTGATGATATTAGTGGTGTCATTATCGTAGTTTCAATATACGTCCAAGATTTTTTACTTTCTTTCTTTTCTCTTCCATTTCTCCTCATTGTAATTACTCATAATTGGATTTAGATTGAGAGTGTGATCCACTTTGGTCACCATTGGTGATCTCTATTGATGTCATTGAATTCGTTTCATTGAGATTTTTTTGATAGTACCAGTGATGTCATAATTAAAGATTCGTTGTGACTCTAGGGTCACTTTTGTTTTTCTTTTTTTTTTCTCTCTCTCATCTCTCCTCATTGTAATTGCTTACTTGCTTTTGGATGAAGAGTGTGACCCACTCGAGTTACCGTTGGTGACTTTTATTAGTGTTATTGGATTCATCTCATCAAAATATTTTTAATGATATCTATGATGTCATAATCGAAGCTTTATTATTCCTCCGGGGTCTTTCTTTTCTTCTTCTTTTTGTTTCTTTCTCTCTCATCTTTCAAATTTGTGTTAGGAATATCTATTCCAGCCATGATTTCTTATAAAGTCAATATTCCTACTAATAACAACATGTATTAAACTATATTATTTCATCAAAACCTTTTTAAACCATGCTATTTTATTATTTAAAAAAAAAACAGGGTTAATTTTAAAAAAAAAATTCTTTGTGGAAGGCTGCTCTAGAAAAGCATGGTCGTGACTTTTCAAAGTGACAATACACGCCCACAAAATTAAATTCTTCACGTGAGAAACACAATAGTTGCGTTGTTTTAACGCCAAGACACATATATTTTTTATATAATACAAAAATAGAAAATATTTTTTGTGCTTTTAAAAGTTAATAATAATACAAACAAAAACATAAAAGGGACAAACAATATTATCCAATCACACCGCACAGGAACGAAGAAGCCCATGCCGAGCAAATCTGGACCGTACAGTCGGTCTCCATCCTGATGATCAAACTTTCCCTTTCCCTCACAGTGCAGTAGGGGCATGTTTGGAAGAATAAAAAAAGCAGGAGCCTGCAGTCTCGACGAGAGAAATTTCGCAGTCTCTGCCTCTGCTATTTATAAAATCACTCCAACCATTTGAGTCTGTACACAAAAACAGGGAGCTAGCAGTAGGCTTTTTAGAGAGAGAGAAACAAAAACACAGAGAGAGAGAGACAATAATGTCAGGTGGCATCGCACGTGGTCGTCTTGCCGAGGAAAGGAAGTCCTGGCGCAAAAACCACCCTCATGTCCGTAAAACACCCACACAGAAAAACAGAGACCTTCCCTCTCTATTTTCTTTCATTTTTATATGTTTTATGTTTTTTCCCCTTCGTTTATGAGTTTACAACCATGTGTTTTCTTGTGTGTTGATTTTGGTTAAATTTTTAGGGTTTTGTGGCGAAACCAGAGACACAGCCAGATGGAACAGTAAATTTGATGGTCTGGCATTGCACAATCCCTGGAAAACTTGGTGTAGGTTCTTCCCATCGTAATTTTCTGTCAATTTTGATTTCTCTTTTTAATTAGCTTGTTCTTGTTTTCTATTTTGGGTTTTCTTGCTTGTATAAGATATTTACTGTTCTTGACTCTCCCAATCTAGTTCTGGTTTGTATCCCGAGAAGCAAGAACAATTATAGCATTCAGAGGCTAAAATTACTTATAGCTTAGTCTCAAGGATTTTGTGCCTTGATCATGTTAAATTTTATTTATTTCTTTTTGTTAAGGCGGTGTCATGCTATAGGGTGATACTTAAATCAAATGGTTGAGTTCTAGTATAATGGCGAGATAAACTGGAGGTGAGGTAGTTGATCAGGCATCTGTAAGATTTAAGTTGCCAGGCCTGTTCTCTACGGGATGTGTCATTAAATTTTACTTTTTATGCCACAACTTATAAACCATGATGTTTCATTGCCCCAAGATGAAGGATGTTAGATTTTAAGATTGTTGATAAACTACTGGGAAAAAAAAGTTGTAATCTATCAAAGTTGAAAGTTTTGTGGCAATTTTGAAAGGTATTTGACATTCTTTAATTAGCTGGATTATGTCAATTTCTATTTAGAATCTTGAGTATCTAGCTAGCTTCCTATCATCCAGTCATTCTCCTGCTCTATTGATTAGTAAAGTTAAAGCATTTAGAATCTGGAGTATTTATCCTGATTGTTTTTTTTTTTCAAAGTTGTAACAGTGTTGTTATTGGATTGAATCCAGTCCCTGCTTATAAAAATTTGAATCTCATCGTATGAAATTCCCAGTGATCTTAACTTGTCTTCTCTGTCTTGGCATGGACTTGCACAGCCAGATGCAACTTACCTGGTTGAGAATTGCTGCTGTGCCTGTCAATTTATCAGTACCTTTTCTTATCCTCTCTGTTTCTTTTGCATGATGAGATCCGTTCTTTGAATTCATCTCAAATATTGTTGTTTATTCTGAACATTAGAAGTTTAATTTCTATGGCTATAGATATCACATTGAAGGCATCTGAATATTTGACAAAATAAGTGTACTTGTGAACACTCTTGTCCATTATGAGTTCAGTTGCTTTCGTGCTTCTGATCAATTTTCTGCTTTTGAATGTTGTAAAGCTAAAAGTTTGGTCTACCTTCTGGTTGCTTGTTGTTTCATTTGTTATGGCTTGCACCATCCACTTTTTTTTCTTTTAATTATTATTGTTGTTCTTTTCTGGTAAATGGATAATCCAATGTCAGCCATCAAGTCATATTTGATTCATATTATATGATGGTTTACTGATTTTTTTCTGAGGGTCTGGGAAAAAAGAAAGATAAATAGGGTAGATGTATATATCACCTGTTGGGATTGATTTTACAATTCATGTAATTTTGCAGACTGATTGGGAAGGTGGTTATTTTCCTCTTACACTCAACTTCAGTGAAGATTATCCTAGCAAGCCACCAAAGTGTAAATTTCCTCAGGGTTTCTTCCACCCTAATGTATATCCATCTGGAACTGTTTGCCTGTCAATCCTTAACGAGGACAGTGTAAGTATCTTCTGTTGCCTTTGATTATTGTTCCAGTTTTATAGGTTAATTATGTTATGGGATTTGTTCTGCTTATGGTGGTTTGTATAGGGATGGAGACCAGCCATCACAGTGAAGCAGATTCTTGTGGGTATCCAGGACTTGCTGGACCAGCCAAATCCTGCTGATCCTGCCCAAACTGAAGGTTATCATCTGTTTATCCAGGTATGCCAGCTTTTGAAAATTTGCTCTTCCATCTCTAGGTTATTTCTCTGGTTTTCTGTCTAGAAAATCTGGAAGAGCCTTCGAGCTTTTTAGGTCAAAATTTGTTTGACATGGTATAGAAGGGCTCTATCATATATATATATATATATAATATATATATATATATATATTAATGTAATTTCTGAATTGTTGTTTAGCATGCATTGTTAAATGATGTGTTCTGATCTGGTGAACCATGATCTTTGTTTAAAGTTTTTCTGGTTCTACCTTATCAAGTTCTTGCCATTAGAATTGTAATTCTCCTTGC
>Ga0307510_10008953_pt1 | contig 11920 bp, 7 predicted proteins | sample 12_EM_MG_FD_207224 | JGI IMG/M metagenome (GOLD analysis project Ga0307510, IMG submission 207224) | Populus trichocarpa ectomycorrhiza microbial communities from riparian zone in the Pacific Northwest, United States - 12_EM | ecosystem: Host-associated > Plants > Roots > Unclassified | place...
CACGACCGCAGGTGCGCGGCGACGCGCTCGGCGTACCGCTCGTCCCCGGTGACCGCGTAGGCGGCGGCGAGCACGGTGAGGTACTGGTGCCGGGACGGCTCCCAGATCTGCTTGATGTCCCCGGCCATGTTCTCGTCGCGGTACGGCACGTCGAAGGCGTAGCCCGACGGGGCCCGGCGCCCGGTCTTCGGGTCGTGGAACCAGTCCGGGTCGGTGAGGTCGTCGCGGTCCACCCCGAAGAACTCGGCGTGCCCGGCCATCAGTCGGTCCGCCTCGGCGACGAGGCGTTTCGCGGCGTCCGGCGGCACCTCGGCGATCGTGCCCGCGGGCAGGACGGCGGTGAAGCGGGCGCCGGTGACGGTCGGGCAGTCGGGCGGCGCCGACCGCCAGCGCCGTCTGCGCACGGTGTCGCCCGCCCGGCCCGCGATCTCGCGCGGGCCCATTCGGGACAGCCGGCGCAGGTACCAGCCCGCGGTCATGGTCATGGCGTCCTCGCCAACATCACCGGAGCACCGGCGCCCAGGCCAGTCCCCACGGCGAGGGTGGCCGCCGTGGTGGCGACCAGCGACTCCAGCGGCACCGGCATGGGTCCGCCGGTCCGCACGGCCTTGATGAAGGCGGCGAGTTCGGCGTTCTGGCCCTTGTCCCGGGCCTTGGGCAGCCGCGAACTGACCCACTTCTTGGGGCCGTGGACGGAGGCGCGGACGAAGTCGTCGAGCCGCAGCACCTTGCCGTCCCCGACCAGGTCCAGCGTCTCCTTGGGGAAGCCGGAGGCGCCGGTGGTGACGTAGCTGATGGTGGCGGTGGAGCCGTCCGGGTAGCCCAGGACGACCTGGAGGTCCTCGTTGCCGGGCGCGGCCGTCGCGTACACGGAGACCGGGTCGGCCTCGAGGAGCCAGCTCGCCGTGTCGATGAAGTGGCCGCCCTCGCCGGCGAACCGCGTGCCCTCGGCGCCCTGTTGGAGGTACCAGCTGCCGTGCTGGAGCTTGCCCGCGTTGACCAGGTAGCGCAGGCTCGCCGGACCGGTCCGGCCGCCGAACCGGTCCTTGGCCTCCTGGAGCAGCGGTGCGAAACGGCGGTTGAAGCCCACCTGGAGCCGGTCGTTGCCGGACTCCTCCACCGCCGCGAGGACGCCGGCCAGCTCGTCCTCGGTGAGGGCCAGGGGCTTCTCCACGAACACGGTCTTGCCGGCCAGCAGCGCCTGCCGGGTCAGTTCGGCGTGCGAGCTGTGCCGGGTGACGACGAACACGGCGTCGACGGACTTGTCGCCGAGGACGGCGTCGAGGTCGGTGGTCGCCTTGGCGAAGCCGAACTTCCGCTGCGCGTTGGCCCCGGAGAGCGCCGTGGTGGTGACGACGGTCGACAGCTCGACGCCTTCGCGCCGGGCCAGGTGCGGCAGCAGCATCGACGTCGCGTAGTTGCCCGCGCCGACGAACGCGAGACGCACCGGAGTCTTCGCGGACCGGGCCGGGGTGGACGTGCCCTCGCTGCGGCGGACCGCGGGCACGGCCACCGACGGGGCCTCCGCCTCCCCCGCTTCCTCCGTCTGCTCGGGGTAGCGGAACAGCACGGCGACGGCCTTGAGTTCGCCGTCCTTCAGCCGCCGGTACGTCTCTACGGCGTCGTCGAAGTCGGCGATGTGGGAGACCAGGGGCTCCACGTCGACGCGGCCGCGGGCGAGGAGGTCGAGGAAGCACGCCAGGTTGCGGCGCTCGGTCCAGCGGACGTAGCCGATCGGGTAGTCGCGGCCCTCCAGCTCGTACGACGGGTCGTAGCGGCCGGGGCCGTAGGAGCGCGAGAAGCGGACGTCGAGTTCCTTCTCGTAGTACGCGTTCCAGGGCAGGTCCAGGCGGCACTTGCCGATGTCGACGACCCGGCCGCGGTCCCGGGCGAGGCGGGCGGCCAGCTCAACGGGCTGGTTGCTGCCGCCGCCGGCGGCCAGGAACACCTGGTCCACGCCGTGGCCGTCGGTGAGTTCGGCGACGGCCGCTTCCACGGCGGCGGAGGCGGGGTCGCCGCAGGCCGCGGCGCCCAGGCGCTCGGCGAGTTCGCAGCGCGCCGGGTCCGGGTCGGCGCCGACCACGCGGACTCCGGCGGCGGTGAGCAGTTGCACCACCATTTGTCCGATCAGGCCGAGGCCGATGACCAGCGCCACCTCGCCGAGCTGCGGCTCGCCCTGGCGGACGCCCTGCATCGCGATCGAGCCGACGGTGCCGAACGCGGCGTGCTGCGGTGCGAGGCCGTCGGGGACCGGGGCGTAGAGGTTCTTCGGCACCCAGTTCAACTCGGCGTGCAGCGCGTGCTCGTTGCCCGCGCAGGCCACCAGGTCGCCGACCTTCACGTCGTCGATCCCGGCGCCGACCTGCTCGACCACCCCGCACAGCGAGTAGCCCAGCGGGGTGTAGGAGTCCAGCTTGCCCATCACCTTGCGGTAGGTGGCGGGCAGTCCGTTGGTGGCCACGCTCTGCATGACCTTGGCCACCTGGTCCGGGCGGGAGCGGGCCTTGCCCAGCATCGACATGCCGGCCTCGGAGACCTTCATGAGCTCGGTCCCGGTGGATATCAGCGAGTAGGCGCTGCGCACCAGCACCCCGCCCGGCTTGCACCCCGGTACCGGAACGTCGAGCACCGCCAGCTCGCCGCTCTTGTAGTTCTGTACAACCTGCTTCACCAGAACTCCTGATTCCTAAGCCGTCGACCGAGTGCTCTGGGCGGAGCCAGAGGTCGCGTCGCGATACCAGTACTCGAGCGTCAGTACGTGCCAGAGATGTTTGGAGTAGTCCGCCTGTCCGGCGGCGTCCTCGGCGACCATGCGTGCCAGCGCGTCGCGGCGCAGGAGCCCGGAGTTGACGAGCACGCCGTCGTTGACCACCTCGCGCACCAGCGGTGCCAGGTCGCGGCTCATCCAGGCGCGCAGCGGGGCGCTGAACAGGCCCTTGGGCCGGTACACGATCTCCCGGGGCAGGATCGAGGTGGCCGCTTCCTTGAGGGCGGCCTTGCCCTGCCGTCCGACGATCTTGCGACTGCCGGGTATGGCGAACGCCGCCTTGACGACCTCGATGTCGACGTACGGCGTCCGGACCTCGGTCGACGCGGCCATGCTCGACCGGTCCGTGTAGGCGAGGTTCAGGCCCGGCAGGAACATCCGGGCGTCGGTCAGGCACATGCGGTTGACGAAGTCGTCGAGGTCGTTGTCCTGGTAGACGTCCGCGTGTTCGGTCAGTACGTCGTCGACCGTCCCGGCCAGATCCGGGTTGAGCAGGGCGAGCAACTCGTCCTGGTCGTACATGGTGTAGCTGCGCCGGAACGCGGTCTCCTCGGGCAGATCGGCGAAGGAGAGGAACCGCTTCGCGAAGCGCACCGACCGGTACCCGCGGCGGGCCGTGGCGACCGGCAGCCGGTCCACGACCCCGGACACCCCACGCCGCAGGGGTCGCGGGACGCGCTGGTAGCGCAGCGCGAGCAGGTTCGCCAGGTGCTTGCGGTACCCCGCGAACAACTCGTCCGCGCCCATCCCCGAGAGCATCACCTTGACCCCGGCCTCCCGGGCGGCCATGCAGATCAGGTACGTGTTGATCGCGGCGGGGTCACCGATCGGCTCGTCCAGGCTGTACGTCATCTGCGGCAGCAGGTCGAGCACGTTCGGGGCGATCTCGATCTCGTGCAGGTCGACGCCGAACTGCTCGGCGACCTGCCGGGCGTAGCGCAGGTCGTCGGGCATCGCCTCGAACTTGGCGTCCTCGGCGCGGAATCCGATCGTGTAGGCGGAGATCCCGGGCTGGTGGCGGGCCGCCAGCGCGGTCAGATAGCTGGAGTCGAGGCCGCCGGAGAGGAAGGTCGCCACGGGTACGTCGGAGAGCAGGTGGCGCCGGGTCGACTCCTCGACGACGGCGGCGAGGTCGGGTTGCTCGCCGGCCAGGGCCCGGTCCCGGCCCTCGGCGGCGACATCCTTCAGGTTCCAGAACCGGCCGCGCTCCACCTGTCCGTCGGGCCGGCACCTCAGCCAGCTCCCGGGCGGCAGCTTCTCCGCCTCGCGGAACGCGCAGCGGGAGTCCGGCACCCAGTAGTAGAGCAGTGAGGCCACCAGTGCCGCGTGGTCCACCTCCAGCGACTTGCCGGTCGCGGCGGCGAGCGCCTTGAGCTCGGAGGCGAACATCAGGCCCTCGCCGCGCCGGAGCAGGAACAGCGGCTTGATGCCCAACTGGTCGCGGACGAGCACCAGTTCACCGGTCCGCTCGTCGAAGACGCCGAACGCGAACATGCCGCGCAGCCGGGGCAGGCAGTCCGTGCCCCAGCGCCGCCAGGCCTCCAGGACCACCTCGGTGTCGGAGGTACCGCGGAAGCGCACCCCGGTGGCCGCCAGCTCGGCGCGCAGCTCGGGCGCGTTGTACAGCTCGCCGTTGTACGTCAGGGCGAGGCCGTCCGAGACCATCGGCTGGGCGCCGGTCTCGGACAGGTCGATGATGGACAACCGCCGGTGCCCGAGCTGCACTTCGCCGTCACCCAGGGGGTGGCCGTAGCGGCCCGCGCCGTCCGGGCCCCGGTGGGCGAGGGTGTCGGTGAGCCGGTCGGTCACGGCCTTTCCGTCCGGCCATCGGTACGTGCCCGCGATGCCACACACGTCTACCGCACCTCCTGGTCGTTGTCCGGGACCCGTGCGGCCCGTATCGGCTGCCGTTCGGTGAGCCGCCGGCCCTCCCCCGCTGCCTGGACGGCGTGGGAGGTACCCCCACCGTTCTGCCAGGTCGGCCGCTCGCTCCGGCCGCGCAGCGCGTTGGCCAGCCCGTCCCACAGCGTGCCGTCGGTCCGGTCGCGCGGATCGGGGTCGATCAGCACCACACCGACCACCGGGATGCGCTGGTCCGCGAGCTGCCGGGCCACGGTGTGCAGCCATGCGGCGCTGCCGTGACCGGCACGCACGACGAGCACGGTCCGGGAGCCGAGGTGCTGGAGGTCGGTCCACGCCGTACCGGGCGCCACCGAGCCGACGCCGATCCGCTGCTCCTGGGGCGACACGGCCGCGGCATGTTCGCCGCCGACCACGGTGGGGTCTCCCGGTTTCGGGCGGCGGCCCGCGAGTTGCGTGCCGGGGAGACCGTCGACGACGGTCACCGGACCGTCCTCCCCCAGGGCCCGGGCGAGACCGAGGGCGATCACGGCCGTGCTGCGCGCACAGCCCAGTTCCAGCAGCGACAGCGGTTCCGCGGAGCCGCGCGCGGTGCGGGCCAGTGTCGTGGTGAGCCGTTCGCGTGCCACCCGGGTCCGCCGCCGCTGCCACCACCTGCCGGACCGGCGGGGCAGTTCCGCGATGACCGAGGCGCCGAGGTTCGCCGCGATGTCCCGGCGCAGGACGGGGCGGTCCGCCACCACCACGCCGACCGCGGCCAGCGCGAGCCCGAGGAAGAGCCCGAGGACGAGTCCGATCACGGCGTTGGTGGCGGCGGCCTTGGGCAGGGAGTGCCGCACCGCGCGCGGGGAGTCCACGATCTGCGTGCCGGCGACGAGTTGGGGCGCGCCGACGCGCGCCTCCTCGGCACGTTGGCCGAAGTCGGAGATCTGTGAGGTGAGTTCGGCCCGCCGGGCGAAGAGCGATTCGAGGTTCGCCGAATCCTTCGGGTCGGTGTCGAGCGTCCGGCCGGCGATCGTCTTGTTGACGTCGGCGAGCTCCGCCTGCATCCGGTCTCGCTGGCCGAGCAGGCCCTGGGCGTTGGCGTTGGCGATGGCCTGGATGCGCTGGGCGTGGTCCGCGACGAACGCCTCGGCCAGGGCCTTGGCCCGGGCCACAGCTTCCGCGTCGGTCTTGCCCGTCACATCGATCTCAAGGACGTTGTTGGTCAGTCCGGTGCCCCGGTAGTCCTTCATGAAGTCCTCCGGTTTTTCCGGGGACTTGAGGATCCGCAGGGCCTGGCCGGCGATCCGCGAGGTCGCCAGCAGCTGGGCGTCGGTGCGGATCAGCGTTCCGGTGTCGTTCGGCTGGTCCTCCTGATGCGCGACGAGCACCTTGGTCACCGCGGCCGGTGCCGGCGGCAGCAGGACCGCCACGGCCGCGCCGCTCAGCAGTCCGAGCAGTGCCATCGCGGACCAGAGCCGGCGGCGTCTGCGGACCGCGACCACCAGCGCCTGTACGTCGAGGAGCGGAGTGGTCGCCGACGACTCCGAAGTCGTGTTCGTCATCACGCCGAACCTTCCGTCGCGTGGCCGTGCACCGCGAACGTCAAAGTGGCCTCGTCCGAAGGACGGTCGGCGGTCCGCGTCGGACGGGTGGTGCGTACCGTGCCGGCGACGACGACGCCGACGACCTCGTGGCCGCCGTCCGCGCACGCCTCGGCGATGTCCGCGAGTTCCTCCGCGGTCCGGCTGCCCGCGCCGACGACGACCAGGGCACCGGACTCCGTGTCACGGTCCCGGTCCGGCACGACCGGCCGCTCCACCGAGACCTCCACCACCCGCAGCAGCGGATCGCCCGTGGCCTCGGCGACGAGCTGCCCGGCGGCCCGGCGGGCGACCTCGTCGCCTGCCGGTACGACGACCAGCAGCCGCCGGGGGGCGGGCAGTTGGTCCCTCAGGCGAGTGCACACCCGCCGGTAGCGGATCCGCCTGTCCGCCTCGTCGCCGGACCGCTGCGGGGTCGGTATGTCCCACCGGGTGTCGACGCCGAGAAGCCCACGGATCCGGGACAGCGGGCCACGGCTCTCCGGCCGGTGCCCGCTCCGTTCACCGGGCACGTCGACGGTGCCGAGGAGGGCCGAGCCCAGCGCCGCGGCGATCTCCGGTTCAGTGCGCGGCCGGCGGCTCACCCGTACCGCGGCGAGATGGCCGATGACCGCGAGCAGGAGGAACAACAGCGCCCCGCCGACGGTCAGTTGCATCCTCGTCGGCGCCGCCGCGCCGGTCGGCCGGGGCGCCGGGCCCATGACGACCATGTTGGCCTTGCCGGTTGCCGACGGGGCGGCCTCTTCGAGCTTCTTCATGGCATCCTGCAACGCGGTGCGCAGCCCCTCCAGTTCGGTGCGGGCCTGCACGCTCTCCACGGTCTGCCCCGGATCGGCCGCACCGGCCAGGTCGCTGATGCGGCGGTTGGTGTCCGCCACCTGCTTCCGCAGCGCCTCCGTCTCCGTGGCCGCCGCGGGGTCGATGCTGCCGCCGGCGACGCGCACGGCGAAGGTGACGAACTGCTGGGCCATCTGGTCGGAGAGCCGCTGCGCGCGCTCCGGGGTGTCGGCCGTACCGGAGATCTTGATGATGTTCCCGTCGTCGGCCTTGGCGCTGACCTGGTCCTGAAGGTCGGCGCCGCTGACGCCCTTCCAGCGGAGCGTGGCGGCCGCACGGTCGGCCACCTCGGAACTGGTCGCGATGTCCACCTGGGTCAGCAGTTCGCGCTCGTCCCACTGGCCCGGCAGCAGTACTGATGCCGCCGCCGTGTACCGCGGCGGCAACAGCAGCACCGAGGTGCCGTAGCCGAAGAGCGCGCCCACTACGGCGAGGACGGCCAGAAGCCGCCACCGCCGACGGAGAATCCGTCCGATCGTGACCAGGCGGATCGTGTCCTCATTCAATGGTGCGGCCTCTTCCCCGTACGGACCGGCCCGCCCGCCGACACCGGGGCATGGTCCCGGCAGGCGGCGGCGTAGGCGGCGAGCAGCGACGCTTGCGAGTTCTGCCAGGACAGCGGGCCGCTGATCCGCTCCTGGCCGGTCTTGCCCATCCGGGCCCGCTTCTGCGGATCGTCGAGGAGCAGCGCGATGAGCTTGGCGAACTGGGCCTCGTCGTCGTCGGGCGCGTAGACGGCGGCGTCACCGGCGGAGACGCGCGCCTCCCGGAGGTCGAACGAGACGATCGGCCGTCCCATCGCCATGTACTCCAGGACCTTGTTCATGGTCGACACGTCGTTGAGCGGATTGCACGGGTCGGGGGAAAGGCACACGTCCGCGGCGCACAGGTAGCGCACCAGGTCGGCGTCCGGGATGCGCCCGGTGAACTGCACCTGATCGGACAGACCCAGCTGCCGGGACAGTTCCACCATCGCGTCGAAGGCGTCGCCGGCGCCGACGAAGACCGCGTGCCAGTCGGTCCGTCCGAGCTCGTCGCGCAGTTTCGCGAGGGCCCGCAAGGCGTAGTCGACGCCGTCCTGCGGGCCCATGACGCCGAGGTAGCACAGCAGATGGGGCTTGCCGCGCTTCAACTCCGGCTCCGGCGGCACCGGTTGGAACCGGTCGGTCGCGGGCGCGCTGCGCACCACGAAGACGTCCTCGGGCCGCTTGCCGCCACGGCGCAGTGCGACGTCCCGGTAGCTCTCGTTGGTGGCGAGCACGATGTCCGCGGCCCGGTAGGTCCGCCGCTCCAGCGCGCACACGGCGCGGTAGAGCAGGTCCTCGCCGCGGTCGAACCGGGAGAGGTACAGCTCGGGTACCAGGTCGTGCTGGTCGAAGACGAACCGCGCGCCGCGCCGCTTCATCCACAAGGCCGGCAGGAACAGCAGGTCGGGCGGGTTACAGGCGTGGACCACGTCGACCGGGCCGACCTTGCGGGCCAGCCGGACCGTGTGCCAGAGCGCCGTTCCGTACTCCCGCAGGTAGCCGGCCGGTCCTCCGGTGGCCGCGCGCAACGGGTAGCGGTGGATCCGCACCCCGTCGATCACCGCCTCCGGTTCCGTGTCCCGCTTCTCGCCCCGGGGGCAGATGACGTGCACCTCCCAGCCGGCGTCGCGCAGCGTCGTGCACTCCTGCCACACCCGCCGGTCGAACGGCACGGAGAGGTTCTCCACGAGGATCAGCGCGCGCCGGTTCGTCCCGTCGCCGCTGTTCGCTTTACCAGGCAAGGCCCATGTACCCCGGTTCGGTCCGGCGCGCGTCGGCGTCGGGAAGGTGGATGAGGTCGACGATCGCCGGGACGCCCGCATGGGGCAGCGCCGAGAGCACGGCCGGATCTTTGGTCCCCACCAGGCACACCTCGGCGTGTTCCAGCACCTCGTCGACGGAGTCGGCGAGCAGCTGTGCGAGATGCGGCAGCCGGCTCTCGATGTACTCGCGGTTCGCGCCGAGCAGCCGGGAGAGGCTCACGTTGGCGTCGTAGATCTTGAGGTCGTAGCCCTTGCCGAAGAGTCTCTCCGCCAGCTCGACGAGCGGGCTCTCCCTGAGGTCGTCGGTGCCGGGCTTGAAGGACAGCCCGAACATTCCCACCCGGCGCTTGCCGGTGCGCTCGACCAGGTCCACCGCGCGCTGGAGATGGTCGGAGTTGGAGGCCAGCACGTGGGAGAGGATGGGCACCGAGACATCGGCCCGCTGCGCCGCGTAAACCAGGCTGCGCAGGTCCTTGGGCAGGCAGGAGCCGCCGAACGCGAAGCCGGGCCGCAGGTAGGCGGGGCTGATGTTCAGCTTGCGGTCGGCCAGGAACACGTCCATCACCTGGTGCGAGTCCACCCCGAGCGCCTGGCACACCGAGCCCAGCTCGTTGGCGAAGCCGATCTTGAGGCCGTGGAACGCGTTGTCCGCGTACTTGATCGCCTCGGCGGTCGGGACCGGCACCCGGAACACCTCATTGGGCAGGCCGTCGTAGAGCGCCGCCACCGCGTCGCCGCTCGCCGGGTCGAGCTCGCCGATGACGGTCTTGGGCGGGTCGAAGAAGTCCTGCACGCTGGTGCCCTCGCGCAGGAACTCCGGGTTGACCGCGACCCCGAAGTCCACCCCGGCCGTGCCGCCGACGTTCTTCTCCAGGATCGGCACCAGCAGGTTCAGGCAGGTGCCCGGGAGCATGGTGCTGCGGAACACGACGGTCTGGCGCCCGCCCCGCTCGGCGAGCGCGGCGCCGATCTGCTCGGTGACCCGCTCCAAGTACGTGGTGCACAGGCTGCCGTTGGGCTCCGACGGGGTGCCCACGCAGATCAGCGATATCTCGCTGCCCATGATCGCTTCGCGGACGTCGCCGGTGGCGCGGAGCGCTCCGGTCCGCACGACCTCGGCGATGAGCTCGCCTATTCGCTCCTCGACCACGGGGGCCTTGCCGTCGTTGACCAGGTCGACCTTCACCTGGTTGACGTCCACCCCGATGACCTCGTGCCCCATGCTGGCCAGGCACGCGGCCGATACGCAGCCCACATAGCCGAGCCCGAAAACGCTGACTCTCATGCTCCGTCCCTCCCCCCAGTCAGGCCCTTGCGGCCTGCGGTCCGCGCGTCGGTCGGACGACCCCCGCGCATCAGTAGGCCCCCTGCCCGTGGAGCACGGCACGCAGCGTCTTCCACAAGATCACCGTGTCCAGGGCGAGCGACCAGTCCTCCACGTAGCGCAGGTCGAGGCGGACCGCCTCCTCCCACGGCAGATCGCTGCGTCCGCTGATCTGCCACAGGCCGGTGAGCCCGGGCTTGACCAGCAGCCGCCGACGGATGTCCGGGCCGTAGGCGGCGGACTCCTCCGGCAGCGGGGGCCGCGGTCCGACGAGCGACATCGAGCCGGTGAGTACGTTGAAGAGCTGCGGGAGCTCGTCGAGCGAGTACCGGCGCAGCACCGCTCCGACCCGGGTCACCCGCGGATCCCGGCGGAGCTTGAACAGCAGGCCCGCGCCCTCGTTGCGGTCGGCCAGGTCCGCGCGTGCCCCGTGGGCCCCGGTGACCATGGTGCGGAACTTGACGATGGTGAACTCGCGGCCGTCCTTGCCGACCCTGCGCTGGCGGTAGAGCACCCCGCCGCGGCTGTCCATCAGCACGAGCAGTCCGACGAGGAGCATCAGCGGCGCGAACACCACCAGCAGAATCGTTGCCCCCAACCGGTCGACGACCCCTTTGATCGCCCGGCGGCCCCCGCTGAAGGTCGGCATGCTGACCCTCAGCAGTGGGATCCCGAGCACCGCGTCGACGTGCAGGCGCGGGCCGGCCACCTCCATCAGCACGGGGGCCACGATCATCTCGGCGTCGCTGCCTTCGAGGTTCCAGGCCAGCCGTTGCAGCCGGTCAGGTGACCAGTGCGGGTCCGGTGTGACCGCGACGACACGGTAGCCGTCGTGGTGGACGTGCTTGGCGACGTCCTCCAGCAGCCCTATGACCGGTACGCCGTCCAACTCGTCAGCGTCGAGCCCGTGTTGGTCACCGCCGAACCCGCGGCCGTCCGTCGTGCACACCGCCTCCACGCGCCAGCCGAGGTGCGGGAGCTTGCGGGTGCGGTTGATCAGGTCGCGCACGGTGGCCGGGCTCCCGGCAGCGAGCACCGGTCTCAGGCAGCGTCCTTCGTTGCGCTGTTTGTGCAGCCAGAGGCGGAGCAGATACCGCTCGGTCATGGTGACGAGCGCGATCGCGGGGATCGCGACGAAGATCCAGAGCTTGATGTTGCGCGAGGTCAGGGCGATCCCGCCGAGCGCCAGGACGACGGTCGCCGTGAACAGCGAACGTCCCAACCGCCGGAATTCCTCGGCGCCTTGACCGAGCACGGCCGGAGCCCACGACCGGCTCACCGCAAGCGCTCCCAGCACCAGCAGCTGGGTGCCGAAGGCGAGAATCCCCCACTTCTCGTGCCAGTTGGCCGCGTCCCTGGCCCCGAAGAAGTCGCCGATCGACGCCACCACGAAGGCAGTGGCCACGGTGTCACTGATGATCACCGTACGGCGGTACCGCTGCTCCCAATCGGTCGCGGGCTGACTCATTGCCCCGTTCGCCAGACGCCCACGCGCCGACGGAAAAGGGTCGACTATTCCCCCCTGCCGCACAGAACCCCCCAAGGTCCCCAGTGGTCCGGCGTCGCCGCCTCACACTGTTTCGCCCCCTGCGGAGGGTCCCCGCCCCCCGCACTGTGCCTCCCCCTCGAGAGGCCCCCTCCGCGCTGTTCCCCCTCGGAAAGCCACCGCCCCCGGCGTATGGCATCCCGGCTGTCTCAGAGCTATGTGAACAACCCTGGCGGCAGCAGACTCCCCGGTCCTGCCAGGCTCTTCACGT
>Ga0307510_10008954_pt1 | contig 11920 bp, 5 predicted proteins | sample 12_EM_MG_FD_207224 | JGI IMG/M metagenome (GOLD analysis project Ga0307510, IMG submission 207224) | Populus trichocarpa ectomycorrhiza microbial communities from riparian zone in the Pacific Northwest, United States - 12_EM | ecosystem: Host-associated > Plants > Roots > Unclassified | place...
TAGAATTAATTTTTTTTTATCATTTATCATATTTTGAATATGAAGGGATACGTGTCAGCTATTTACTGGGACAATTTTATGAACTAATATTCATGACATTGCATAAGAACCTTATAAAAAAAGAACATCGAGGGCCTCAATAAAAAAAATAAAATTCCGATTGTACAGGGATTAATAGAGGGTAAAACGGTAAAACCCATTCGTTTTATTTTTCACTCAAAACAAATTTCACATGCGCCGCAATAAAAATGAAGCTCTCAATGTCTCATTTTTTTTAAATCTTATAAAAAAAATATGATTTTTCTATGGCAATATATAAAAAAATTGTTTCAGTTTCGAACTATCCTTAGAGATCCTTTTAACGACACTTTAGAAGTTCTCGTGGCTCGTCGAAGGACAATTCAACTTAGTTGATTTTTATTTAAATGAAATTACAACAATTAATAAAATTTAAAGATTGAGAAACTACTATTTTAACTAGGAATTATCATCTTTTATATAAATTTATTTAAATATAAGATATTTCATTCAATTCAATAAATTTTCTTAGTTTATTTTTTTTAATTTATTAATAGGATTTTTAAAAGTGTGGTAGCGGTTATTTTTCAAAGTGTTTTTTTGTTAAAATAAATTAAATTAAATTTTTTTATTTTTTAAAAATTATTTTTTACATTAGTATATCAAAATGATTTAAAAACATTAAAAAAATATTAATTTAAAATAAAATAAAAAAAATTTTTTTAATTTTTTTTTTTTAAAACATAAAAACAAATAAGACAAAAATGAAAACGTTCACCATGTAAACTGGTATTAAAAAATAGTAATTCAATTTTTCATAATTCGTTTTCTACGAAATACCAAAAGCCGTCAACCAAAACAACGGTATCCTGGCGACGGACGAGGAAACGTGGCAACCGATTGACCGCTCTAAAATTTATTAATTTGCAATACACGGCAAAATATCCCGCTGACAAAAATCACAAAATCGCAACAAATTTAAAACAATAAAAATTTAAAACCAACAGTTCATAAAACAAATAAGAAAAAAAAAGAAAAAAAACCCATCAGAAAACAAACAATGATAAAAAGAAAATTGTGCGAAACAACGCGATTTCGATAAATGGCCAAACAACTCTACGGCTACGGTGCCCCTGCAACAACATCGGCTTCCCGTTCCCGCACCGACTCCTATCTCACCGACTCGGTCTTGACCCGATACTTAGGCACCGGGTCGGACCCTCTGTCTTCGGATTCTTCGAAGTACTCGGCGAGCTCCTCCATGTATCTAACACAGAGCGATAGCGCACTCAGATACTCGGTCGATAGAGGCATTGCCTCGGCGGCAGCTGCTGCAACTTCTCCGCATTTGTCGTCTTGGCCACCACCACCTGGTGTTGATGCTCCTTCTGCTGTTGATTCGCTTGTTCCTGGCCTTAAACGCACTCCTGAAGGTTAGTTTTAGGGTTAGGGTTTCATTTTTTCCCTCCCTCCCTCTTTTCTGTGTTTTTTTGTTTAGTTATCTTACTATTATTCGTATGCCAAAAATAAGAATAGAACTTAAACTCAAATTTCCTTTTATCCCTTCTGCATGCTGTATGGATTTTGTTACTTTGTTAAGAATTTACTGTTTGGTTGTGCTTGCAGTGCTAATAATGTGAACTTCTTCATTTTTTAATCGTTAAGCGTAGGAAAAATGTGCAGAAATGTGATGCTAAGATTTTATTTGCTTATTTAGGTGTGGTTTGTGTTATTTAAAATATAATTTGTGTTACTTCTTGGCATTGGGAATGGCAAACAAGCTCGGCGTTTGCTTAATAAATCTACATTGGGTGATGATTGTGAAAATCTTCAGGTGTGCATTCATGATGATCTAGTTAAATTATAATTCCCAACCACTTTATGAAAGAATTCTAAGGAATTGCTTTAATGTGAGGTGTTCATATACGAGAAGCATGATTTTGGAAGTTGCTTTAAATTTCAGTAGATGTATTTATATGGTCCTGCTGGATTGGGAAATGCACAAGCAGAGTTATATTATCATCGTGAGATGTTGTTTTTGGTGTGATCTCTATTTGCTTTACTGCTTTTCAAAAAGCAGGCTTTCACCATATAACTGACTCCGTGCTTAGCCTAATAGGGGGGGCATGCACATTCCATGGGTAGATGTATCATCATCTACTTTTCAAACCATAGTAGATGTATTATTACGGTCCTGCTAGATTGGGAAAAACAAAAGCACAGAGGTATATTATCATTGTGAGATGTTGTTTTTGGCGTGATATCTATTTGCTTTACTGCTTTTCAAAAAGCAGGCTTTCGCTATATAATAACTCTGTACTTAGCCTAATATGGGGGGCATGCATGTTCGGTCAATGTGTGACTTGGCTTGAAACACGCCTTTTTTCTACTTTACATAATACATTGAGGTCCAGTCATAAGTTACATTAGAATTAAAGAAGAGATTAATTTAATCTATCTGCTGTTTATAAATATTGGCAGATGCTTCACATTATCTAACACATGTGCAATGGTCTCAATAGCTTTACCTGTAAATATAAAAATGGCACTATAATTGCTGAATATTTATAATAGATTTGACATGCAAATCCTAGATGTACACAAAAATTTTGCAAGATAGAAACTTTACAATATTTTATCTGCATCTTGTTCGTTATGAAGGTGCTATAGTATCTATTCTCGGTATGAGTTTTTCTAAAGTATATTCTTAGTCCCAAAATTAAAGTTTTAAGCATACTTATATGGTAACTATTTTTTTCTGTCTTTTGTATATACTTGCACTACTATTATAGTGCTCTATCATCCGACTCTTTTGGGTGCCCATAGCACAATTGGGCAAAGTGAGGATTGGTATTCTACCAACGCTTTAGCCAAGCGTGCTAGATTCGAGACCACAAGCCATCTTCCTATATATCCACAGAGGCCAGGGGAGAAGGATTGTGCCTACTATATGCTCACTCGAACCTGTAAATTTGGAGATACCTGCAAATTTGACCATCCAGTTTGGGTTCCCGAGGGTGGAATCCCAGATTGGAAAGAGGTGACCATTTATTGCTATCTTAATGCATGCTATATGATTATGTTATAAGGTTATTTATATAAATATCATTATTTAATATAGTGCGAGCATAAAGGATTTATCAATGTTTAAATTTATAACGTGACTGTTGTAAGTTACTTGAACATGTCGACATATTCTTTACAAAACTATTCTACTTCTTACTTATAGTTTGTTCCGTGGTTTAGAAAAATTCTAATCTTTATAATAGTTTTATAATTGTCATATGCTTATGATAGATATAATTGATTATTTGCTCCTTAATTGTTTTGAATGAACATGGTTATGATATTTTCCCTTTAAAATGTACTATTGAATGACTCCTCAGTCTTTGGGAAGTCAATTATATTTCTTTATGAAGACCTCTATTTACAATACTGTTCCTGTGAGTTTTCTATATTTAGATGTTTGTAATTTGGTATACTGTTTATAGACTTCTCCTACTCTAACAAGAAATTCTTCTATTGTCCAGAAAGGGTTCTTAGTTCTCTCATTTATCACATAACCTTTTCCTGAACCACACCATTTTCTTTTTGAGATTTTCTGTTTTGTATCAAGGATGTTCCTGAACCACATGATGCTTATTGGATGATTGACTTGAAGCCGCTGTTATCTGCCTGAATTGGATCTTGCATAAGAATCTTTAACACTACGGAGTTTTTGTTGGAAACTTAATAGTTAATTTATAATTATTTCTGCATCTGTAGTTCATTTGCAAGCTAGATACTAACCAATTTAGTTACATAGAATGTTTATAGTATATGTCTCACCACAGAGTTTATATATCCCTATTTTAAACTTTATGTTTTTGCATTTTGCACTGCCAAAAGCCTCTGTCCATGTTGAGCATGATACTTGGATTTTTGTTCACAAAGCCTTGATTTTGAGTGTTAATTTCAGTTGACTTATAACTGACATCTATTGAAAGCCTTTTGCTACTTGATTGATTAATTCCAAACCTTTTTTGCTAGGAGATCAATGTAGATTATATAACAGATGATGCTCATGTGTACTATGTGAAATATAGTTTGCATTGTTGAGGCAGGCAACACTCAAAGAAATCCAACTAGAAATATCAATATTTCTAATACATCTACTCAGGAATTAAAGTGTAGTTAACTGTGAGGGACTCTGATATTTTCCTGAATGTATGTAGAAAGAGGCAGTATATTTGGTATATGGCATCTGAATCTATCACATTTGTTCAAGCAAGTGTTGTTTCTCATGTTCTACCATTTTGATGCTTATTTATTTATTTTCCTTTTTATCCACTCGAAAATGATTGTAACATATAAGAAGGTATGGATAGTATCAATGTTTTCTTTCTTTCTTTCTTTCCTTCTTTCTTTCTAGGTTCCCCCTATTGCTACAAGTGAAACTTTTCCTGATAGACCAGGAGTGCCTGATTGTCCTGTAAGTATTGTTACCAACAGTTGCTCTCTTGCAATTTTCACTAAATTAATTTTAGCACTCAAACTGCTTTTAATATATTGGTTAATTACCATTGCAGTACTTTCTAAAAACTCAAAGGTGCAAGTATGGTTTGAACTGCAAGTTTAATCATCCAAAAGAAAAGATGTCTTTGGTATGTGCTATTGTTGTAAAATTCTACAAAATCTTTATTTGGATTACTCCTATAATTAGATGCTCTGATGTGGTTTCAGGGTGTTTCAGAAAACACCAGTATTTCTGCCTTGCCAGAGAGACCTTCTGAGCCCCCATGTGCAGTAAGAAGCCAATAACTTTTTTTTATCTGGAAGCTCTGTCTTGTTAATTTGGTCATCTGTCATCCTGAATATTATGGTCCTGAACAGTTCTATATGAAGACTGGGATTTGCAAATTTGGTGCAACCTGCAAATTTCATCACCCAAAAGATATCCAAATATCCTTGGCAGGACAAGGGAATGATGATGGTGTGCAAACTAATTCTGTAGTTGATAACGGGGGAATAACTGGAGATGTCAATGTGATTAAGGCCCTTGTGTCAGTTACCCCAGCCCTACTTCATAACTCCAAAGGACTTCCGATGAGACCGGTAATGTTGTTTTAGTTCTTGGTGAAGGTTAGATGATGTGATTAATGAGGTATTTGGTGATTCCTTTTCATTTCGATCATTAATCCACATTGTGCTGTTTTGGCAGGGTGAAGTGGATTGTCCCTTCTATCTGAAAACTGGCAGGTAAGCATGTGCCTCTTTATGCATAACTTCTATAATAGTTTGGGAGGAAATGGTCAAACACTTCACTTAATTTTTCTTTTCCATTCAGTTGTAAGTACGGTGCCACTTGCCGCTATAATCATCCTGAGAGGACAGGTATGCAATTGCTCCTGTGTTTTTACTTTAAAATTGAGATGCTTAATTTCAGTATTTGAGACCTTCTCTTCTGCACTTGAGCTTCATAATTTCATTTCTGCTATTCTTTCGCAGCAATCAATCCACCTGCTGCTGCAATCGGGCATCCAATCATAGCTCCTTCCATGGCAAATCTGAACCTCGGAGTTTTCAGTCCAGCTGCCTCTATATATCAAACTATTGACCCCAGATTGTCGACGGTAAATACAAAATCATTTGCATATTCACTTCTCAGTTGCATCTGTTTCATCAAAGGATGTATATCAGACAATTTGTGTTCGACTGTGTGACAATGTCTGTGCGTGTAGCCAACGGCCATGGGTGGGGATGAAAAAAGGCTTTAAAGGTGATTTCAGTTGAATTTATTGATTATGGTTGCAGTTTAAAGAGTGCTCTCTATCATATTTCATGGTGGTTTAGTGAGAAATGAAGCCTTATGTGGGGAAAAAGGTGCTTGAACTTTGAATATAGCTGTTTTAGGTTGAATTTATGAAAGAAGCTTTCTGTTTGTGCTTATGATTCACAGTTTAATTATAGTTGCTTTTTTTTCCTTAAAAAAAAGTTCTTTTTACCTGACTATAGTTTTGCTGTTGGTGTATTCGATTCTGTTCAAATTCTTAACCTTCTATGTGATTTATTTTTCACTGACTCATCAGTTGGGAATTATCAGTGTCAGATTTCTAACATTATCTTTTGCCACATTGTTTATTTTGAAGTTTATTTATCTACCTTACAGACACAATTCACAATAGCTTTTCCTGGTTTGTGGAGATTTAACTTTTACTAATGTTACTCTCTGTTCTTCTGAGATTTCTCTTGGCATCCTTGTGGTTACAGAAATCATGGTCATCTTGGTTTGGTATTGATACCTTTTATTTGTTTGCCTACTGCAGCTGGGAGTGGGACCGACTGTCTATCCTCAACGACCTGGACAGGCAGAATGTGATGTGAGCATCTATTTTACCTCATCCTTTATTCTATAATATATGTTGTTCTTTATTCTTTTATAGAGTTCTAATTTATCTATTGATTGTTTAAAAAAAAAATATGACCAGCATTACATAAAGCAACTTTTTTTACATTTTCTTCATAATACGTTCCTTCAATTTATGGTGGGGCAGCTTGTTTCTTGGTTCAATGCATCCTTGATATGCAGGCACGTTGAATGTGTTACATTTCCCATTTTCAGTTTTACATGAAGACTGGTGAGTGTAAGTTTGGGGAAACTTGCAAGTTTCATCACCCAATTGATCGTTCTGCACCTACAGCAAAGCAAACTGAACCACAGACTGTTAAGCTCACTCTTGCAGGGTTGCCAAGGAGAGAGGTATGGATTGGTGCTAGAAATTAAGCATGATGTATATATATGTTGTTTCCACAGAAAGGAGTCTATTTCCATGAGATGCAGTTGGTTGTCTTCCTTTCTTTGAATTGTGAGGCTTATCCTATAAATTTGAACATTGTTTGCTCATTTTAAGGTTCTGGGTTATGATTTACTACATGAAGCACATTAAGGTGGGTTTAAGCAGTCTCCTCACTTTTGTTGAAGAAAACATATGCCTTTGGGTAATTCTATTTTGCTGTTCTTTTTCCTGGTAACTTTGGTTGTGTATAATATGACTTGTGAGAGTAAGTTGCATTAAATGATTCGAAGAAATGGGGTTCTGTTTTCCACATTGTTATTACTCACAGCTTGGCCTGTCACCAATTTCACTTCATTTGGAAAACTTTGAGAAATGTGTCTTTGGTTAATTTGCTTATTTAATCCATAAGCAGTTAACGGTGATGTGCATGGATGCAAGTGCTTCAAGTACAGTGCATTTAAACACTACTCCCATCACATAATATTTAATATGTTTCTCTTGCAATCAAAGATCCTTGAAACAAGCCCCATTGGACTTCACCATCTTTTTGGTCAATTATTAAGGCCAAGGGCTGATTGGTTACCACCTGACTCGCCAAGGTGTTTCTTGTAATGTATACGTTTGGTGGTATTTATCTTGGTGAAACCTTTGACAGGGTGCGGTTCACTGTCCATACTATATGAAGACTGGCACTTGCAAGTATGGTGCAACATGCAAATTTGACCACCCGCCTCCTGGAGAGGTCATGGTGTTTCCAAATCTCAAGGAACTCTTGATGCAGAAGCAATAGGAGCTGAGGCGGGAACTGCCCAAGCACAGTAGAAGTGAAGTCCTGGTCATGGATGGCAGGGAAGAAGATCCTTTTGCTGGTTTTTTTGGCCTTTGATCTACTGATTTTGTTCTTTGTATCAAACTAAGCAGAATACGTTGAGGAAAATGAATGTAATTTAAGTGTTCACTAATGAAGTAAAGGCAAGCTTTTCTTGTTGTATTTCAATTGTTTTTTGCAAGTCTTAGTATTTTAGAGTGGTTAGATGATCATAATTTTGAAGTTCATGGGGAATTATTTGGAGTTTGTTTTTTCTGGAAAATCAGCGACGTTGTTCGAGGTTCTTTTTGTGGTTGGATGAAAGAAAAGCCAGAAACTGGGTAGAAACTACTTGACCTCCGTGTTAGTAAATACGTCTTGGCGGATGCCCCCACTATCTGGATATTGGTGGGTTTTTTTCTGGATAATCGCTGTGAAAAACTTTTGTTCATGCCAGTGATGACTGTGAAAATTGAGATGAATATAACGAAAAATTGTCTGATTTTTTTTTGCTTCCTTATCTACCCTCAATTAGTTCTGATACAGGCGGGGTTTTTCTATGGTTATCACTCGTACGGATATATAAATTTTCATCAACCTAGGAGCAAAAGAGTTCGTTCTCATTTGGGATCAAATTCTAAGGTGCAAAGAAAGTCTATTCTGAATGCATCAGCGTTGTGTCAATTTGATGGAGAAATAATTTAATGCCAGTCTCTAATAAGCTGACTCCGAACCAGTTTTTAACGGAGGGGTTTAACTTCGGGACTAAAAAGCTTATTTGAGAATATCGATTGAATTGACAGTTAATCAAGGAGGAATTCATGTTGATTTGAGAATTTTAACAGAAAGAAGAAGAAGAAGAATATGTTAATGTAGAAAGGGTAAAGAATACGGGAGCTGACTGCTCAGATTTGAGGAAAAGGAAGGGGTGGGGGTGACGATTTATTGAACAAAAAAATCGTTTTGTTGAGATATTAATGGTCGAAAGAGAAAAATAAAAGCAACCCAGATCAATCTTCCTTTGCAGATAATCAAAGGAAGATTAATGCGGGTTGCTTTTACATGGAGCAGGGTCGAAGTTTTTACAAAATTCAACCAGGATCAGCGGATTGTTGATCATCTAAGCTCGTTCACGGCGACAGCCCTTTCCTTTTCATCGAAACTTTTCAGTGCTGCTGACTGTAATATCATGTATGATAATATCTATCCATCGCTGTTTGTTGTTCTCCTTGTGTGGCGTAACAGCTGTTAGTGTTTTTCTTGGAAGGGTAATTTTCTTGGCCTTCTTACCATCATAATTTGTGTGACACAGGAAAAAGAGATGGCCAATTGAACCGAAAGTGTTTCACTTTTGTTTCAGGAATTGGTGGCCCTAAATTTCTTGCAAGAGAAAACAGAATCAGATTTTCGCGCATGGAAAATGCTAACTCCATTGCCTTCCATGGTGGTGAAGAAAATGAAACTCAACTTCTGCTGCAGCGGTTCAAAAGTGCTTTAGAAAGATTTAACTGTGAGGATATATTTTGATTGTCGATTTTTTACTTGTTTCCTCGGACCAAATAATGATCGCCCTTGAAGCACTTGACTAAATCCAACCTGCTGTGCTCTTGAAGCACTTGACTTTACACAATCCATAGTGCAGTGCTGTCCGTTGGAATTTGATGATACCCAAGTAACTGAAGAAGTAGAGTGTTAACCATACTTGCTTATATAGCGTGAAGAAACAACTCAAATGAGGATTCTGTAATATAATGACATAAACGGTGTGCTGATGAACTTTAATTCTTAAGCCTTGAAATGAAAAGAACAAAATATATATCACACACAGTTTTGCCACGAGCTCAGTTTTAAGCTTTATGGGTCTTATAGCCAGTTGAATTGGCGCTGCCTAAAGAGGTCACAGTTTAGTTTTAGGTTGAAAGTGATCAACCATTTCCGGACTGGGAGAGTGGTTGCTTGAAGGTTCTTAATTACTTCTGAGAATCTCTGATTGGTTTTGGGGAAGGGAAGTTGGGCACAGATTTTGGAGCATCTCCGGGAAGCTCCAACTCCAATTGTCTCGTAAAATTCTCCAACCTGATGATGCAAGTTTGTTGCTTTTATGAAATACTAAGACTTTTGTTCCCTAACAAAATATGATGGAGATAAGTATTTCATATTATCAACCCTAACTACTTTGAGATTTTTAGTGGTTGGTTCTTGCCACTTAGCAGCATTCTTTACCTGTATATCTAACAGGCTCAGTGCCATTCTTGATGCGAAATTCAAGCTCTGGAAACAGTGGTGGAAAGCCTAGTAAGCCCACAACAGATGATTTAATACGGGTTTTAGAGGATGTCTTGGTATTCTGGATCCAACATATGATATGAGTGGTCCGGTGTTCTTTCCCTCGGTGAGCAGCAGCGCCTTACTCTTGCACGTCTGTTGCTTTCAAAACCAAAACTGGTTCTAATGGATGAATCTACCAGTGCTTTGGATGTAACCAATGAGGAATTTTTGGATATAGATTCATCTTATTCTCTCTATTAGTCATGCTGTTGCAACCAATGTGCTAAATCTGCAAATGTCTTGCACTCTATTTGAGTAACAAATCACACCTTGTGGCACGAAAAGCCACTGGGCACCTCCAAATTAGAGCTTCCTACCATTGTAATTGCACCGAGCAAAGACTCCACTGGCTAGACACATATTCAGATTTTATACACGATACATGTAACGCTGGACAGAAATGGACCATGTGGTGAGTGGAAAGGATCGGAAGAAGCAAATACACAAGTTGCCAATGGCATTCAATTGTCCAACCATGAGATCCAGCACACACTTGGTTCTCATAATTAGTGGTTGTTATTTTGCGTTTGCTAAGACCAGTGATCATCAGAGATGCTTCCTAATTATTCAGGCATATTGTTTGATTAACAATGGAATTCCTTGTGTTTCGGTTCTGAATAACTCAACGGTCGTGGTGTATTTTTGCAGGCACATCTGTGCAGCGCATTGAAGCAGAAGGCTTAACATGTATTAGCATTGGCCATGTTCGAACTCTCTATGACCACCATAACAGGAACTTACATATAACTACAGTGATCCCAGCAGCAAGGAGCGCAATTGTCATATTCAGTCCTTCAATCGTGATTCCGAGTAAAATGTTTTGAATCGTTAGTCAGTGTTAATACGTTGTAGCTTTGATAGAATCAAATAACATGGTTTAGCTGCACGTTTTCATAAAGTTACCTTTTTTCTCCAAATAGGAGAGGATAGTGATAGAGACATTGTACACATCTTGTTCAGAAATGCATGAAAGGGAAATACTAATCCACACATCAGAATCATCCAATTTCTGCAGAGAGTTGCTCTGTGTTTCCAGTTATCCTACTTTTTCTTAAGATTTTAGTTTCTTTTCCAACCTCTGTTTCGCTGTGATTTCTTAAAAGATAATTCCACTAAATCCCCGCCTCCGTTTGCTTCTCTAACGCATGGAACCATCAGCCCAAAATTTTAAGTGTTTCTCGAGAAGAACTGATGCCATTGCTTTATTAAACCAGAATTTGAAGCTTAGAAGTCACTGGTTCATCAGCAGCAGTACTCTTCAAGTTCACTGCACTAGGTGGTGGCAAGGTGATGGTGACTTTTCATCTCCTTGTACTGGTGTTTAGATATCTTGGTTGTGTTAAAGGTGGCCTAACTCGAGAAGTGGCTGCTTATGTCGACATACATGAACTTGGAAATTTAATCTTGCAGACCTAGAACATGTTTTAATGCTTGTTATATAAACTTCTAGTGTTAATTGATGAAGATTGGCAATGTTTTGCTTGATGTTGGCATTCCATGTATAGGTTTTAGAGATCCAAACGTAGACGAAGCTTGCCTTTTCAATGTCAGTGGCTTCCTTGTGATAAGATTTAGTAGTTTGGTTTGTTTTTATGGATTAAATTTTAGCAGTTGTCTCGTTAAGTTTCTGGGTCAAGACAACACCTAATGCTTGTTCAGTTATTTCCTAATATTTTTTCTTGCTGGCGTGTTAATTGCAAAAAGATTTTGGTATTTTTTTTATTTTAAAATACATTAAAATAATATTTTTTTATTTTTTAAAATTATGTATTAAAATAATAAAAAAATATAAAAAAATTAAAATATTTTTTTTTTAAATTACAGTCATAGCAATATCGCAATACTAAACAGTAACTGATTCCTTTGGGTATCTGGCTAATTAATTCTGAATTTTTAATGATGATGTGACAGCAGCAAGACTCGAAAATAAAAATAAAAGACCCCATGAGAGAAAATAATAACCGTGAATATCATGTAAAAACGATTTATA
>Ga0307510_10008955_pt1 | contig 11918 bp, 19 predicted proteins | sample 12_EM_MG_FD_207224 | JGI IMG/M metagenome (GOLD analysis project Ga0307510, IMG submission 207224) | Populus trichocarpa ectomycorrhiza microbial communities from riparian zone in the Pacific Northwest, United States - 12_EM | ecosystem: Host-associated > Plants > Roots > Unclassified | place...
ATATAACTGGAGAGACAGCGTGGATTCTCGACATAATCAAAAGGTGAGTGAGAGATGCTTTGTACACACACACAAAGTCCTTACACACAAACTGCGGCAAAAAAATCATCAGATACGACTGGCTCGCCACAAAAACGCAGTCCATCATCGTCCCCTCCTGCGGCGTCGACTCGGTCCCATCCGACGTGATCGCCCACCTCGCCTCCAAAACGCTCGGCCGCGCCCCGCTCGGCGCCAGCACGACGGCCGCGAGGATGCGCGGCGGCGTGCCGGGCGGCACCATCGCGACCTTCCTATCCGAGTGCGAAGACGTGCCCCCGAATGACTTCGCCATGGCTCTGGCCGACTGGTCGCTCTCGCCCGTGCTCGGTGCCCCCAAGCCCCCGTCCCGCCTCGTTTACTACCTCGACGGCGGTATCGTTGGTTCCATCTCGGTCATGGGTCGTGTCAATCGCGCGCTGGTGCAGCGCACCGCGGGACTGCTCGAGCGTGCGCGCAGAGAGACACCACGCGGTCGTGGGAGCGGAGGCGAGGCCCGCGAGGGTGACCCCGCGTGTTATGGCCCCTCGTTCACGTATACCGAGTTTATGCAGACTGGCGGCGTCGTCAGCGCGCTCTTAATCAGCGTGGGTCTCGTGGTGACGGCCGCTGCGTTCGCCTTTATCGCCCCCGTATGTGTCCTTTTAGACATATTTTTTTTGGCCGAATGGTAAGAGACCGTAATCGAATCGATCGCTCATTCCTGTTTTCGCAGTTGCGGTGGCTGCTCAAGAATTTGGCGACGCAGCCCGGATCCGGACCAGCAGACCAGTACGTAACTTCTTTGCTTCTCTGTGGCTGCGCGCGCTCACATGCGAACGCTTTTATCCCAGTACGCTCGAGAAGGGTTACCTGGAGTATGTAAACGTGACGGTGTCAGACGAGCCGACGCCTCGATACGCGAAAACGATCTTCCAATGTCGCGGGGATCCGGGCACGCTGCTCACCGCCGCGATGGTGGGCGAGTCTGCCTTGTCGCTCCTCTTGGACAAACCCCTGCCACATGCTGTCGGTGGTGGCGTGTTGACGCCAATGTTCGTTTTCGGAGATAATCTCATTCACCGTTTGGAGGCAAATAGCCGGTTCGAGATCACGTCTGGGATAGTGGCGAGTCCAGGTGACGATATCGATGAGAGCAGAAAGACGCGCTAAGGGTGACGTGCACCCCCAAATTGTCTCAAGAACACCGTTTGATGTACGGGGCTTTTCCGCGCCACAATTATTATCATTACTGTGTATTGAATACTGACTAAACCCCTTTTTTATACATCTCGTAACCGTTCTATGGACTCTTGACAGACTGATACAGTATGCGGACCTATGCCAGTACTACTCTTCCACGAATACTAGCCGAACGCAGCCGTCCATTTCTACTTCGCGTTGTACAGGTCGCTTCCCTACGCCGAAAATGTCGCCGTCGAGGCACGGTGTGAGGGGCGATACGACTTGGAAATCTTCCACGTCGTACATGCACGACCACAGACCATAAATGGAATGCAGTGGTGGTGGTGAGGGAGAGGGGGCAGTTGGGTGGTACGGAGATCGCCAGCTGGACAGGGACACGGTGACTTTCTGGTCCCCGTACGCGTCTCTGGTGGAAGTGTGCAGGTGCAGGTGAGAGGTTCGTGTGGGTGTGGAGTCTGAGCGGGTCGGTGATGCAAGTGGGGCGTCCATTAATATTGCTGTTGAGCTTGAGCTTGGGCCGGATTCCCTGCTGTTGGGAGAGGCCTCTGAAAATCCATTTACGCGCGTGCTCCCACATGCGTCCTATGTGCACAAGGGCAAGACGTCAGCACGGCTTTGCGCATGGCAGGATGATGCTGTAAACTCACATGTGCCCTTAAAGCGTGGGTCGACTCCATCTATATCTCTAACAAGTGGGATTGGACGACGGTGTGTGTGTGTAGACCGGAGGGCACGGAATGTGAGTAGGAGTGGGGGGTTGACGAACACGACCATCGACCAGGATCTCGCGGGTTTTTAATACGAGCGTTTTTTTTTTGCAGCAGTGGCATGGGCCGGAATGGTGCAGGTATTAATTGGTACCGTGACTGACAGCGCACAGCGCCACAGTGGTCAATCAAAAAATCAAAAAAGCACATGCCATGCCATGCATCAATCAAATTGCGTGTTGGGTTGGGTTACGTTACCATCACTTGTTACGCGGTCGGGTTGGCGTAAGCGGGCAGGGCACACAGGATGGGGGCCTGAGACTGAATACCAGTCCGAGATGCGGGGGGCGGCGCCCGTGATGGATATGCGCGAAATCGGAAGGGGTGGGAAGGGACAATACTTACGGTAATCCTGGAATGACGCGTTTGAGGCACTACTGTATTGAGAGACTGTCTGAAAAGTGTTTCACCAACTGGCAGAAGCTCACCCCCGTGTTGATAGAACGGATATATGGTACTGTACGGTATAATGCTAACGGCCCTCGTGCCTCAGGCCTCAGTGACGGTGAGGTCTTCACCGTGACCTTATTCCTTGGAGGTTGGGCAAAGTCCGCCGATGCATGTCAATCAATCTTGTCTCCCTTTCAATTTTTTTTCTTCTGGGGTATAGGTTCCTTTTCAACTGCTGAGCGCTGAGTGCTGATGCGTGATGGGGAATGGTCTGTCTCAGGTACGGATAAACGGCGCCCCCCTCGTTTCAGAGTTACAGTTTCGGGCGTCTTACGTCGGAGGAGTGTCGGAGGTTGGATGATGCCAAAGTCGGTAGTACTGCTTGCCACGGTACTACAACCCTCTCGATAAAACTCCCCTCCACCTCCCGGGCCTCCCCCTCCCCCCTTCCAAACCCTGGTTCTGCCGCCGCGGCGTGGTGCCCGTATCCTTTCGACCCAGACGGAGACCAACAAGGTATCCTAACTCCGACACACTGCAACTTGGCCAACACACCGAGTGCACCGAGTACACCGCCAGTGGCGGTCGCGGGCGGTAGTCTAATCCTCTTCCGTGCTAGCTGATCGCTCTGTGTCAATTTGAAGCTGGAGAGACTGCGAGTCTTCTTCATCGCGGCTTGCGCTGAGCTGCTTGCCCTGCCAGTGGCCCGCGCACAATGAGTCAGTCCTACGTTAGTGCGGCGTGTTCCTCGTCCCTTGGCGGTGCCGCCACCACTAGTCGACCGGTACCATGATATGAGTGATGAACTCACGCGGTGTCCTCGGTTGAACTCTCTTCGCCATCTCATCGACCTCATCCTCAATCTCAAGCCCAACGCTCTTTGGGGGTTCGGAAACGCAAAACCGCCGTTTCCGCTGGTCGTTGACGTCGGGCCAAGAATCTTCCGCGTGGGAAGCCAAGCAAGCACCCGTACTTTTATCTGCTGTCACGCCAGAAGCGACAAATTGGAATTAGCCTTTTGACAGGCGGTACAGGGACGACGGCCAAACTATGGAAACTTGACGTGCCCGCTACACGTTTAATAGCGTATTTTCATCCATTCTTGTCCCACTTGCTCCGTGTATGGCGCGTATTCGAGATATGAACCAAAGTAGGCTGGAAAGCCATTCCTCTGTGCTACCACTCTATTATTAGAATCAACAAGGGTGCCAAGTGTATCCATAAGCGTCATCGGAAAGTGTGCTTCTATGCCATCTTCTGTCCCGGTGTGCATACTCATTCCGCTTATGCATGACACTGTGCCAAATACAGTAAACAAGATACCCGTTTGGTGCGTGCTTGATCCATTCCTCGTCCAGCGTACCATCTGGAGTGGGTAATCTTGTTTGAATAATCGTGCTCTGGAATCTGCCTATAAAACTGCCTCACCAGTCCCTTCGCTCCTTCTCCAGTTCTGCAACGCTCTCACTCCTTTTTGTTTCGCTTTCGCATCTCTCGCGGTATCCTTTCTGCCATAACAATCAAGGATGTTTTCTCCTGTCAAAATCACTCTCTTTGCCTTCTTCTCCTTCGCGACTCTAGCTCTCGCTATTCCTGCGTCCGAGGGTCGATCCAAAGACCTCAAGGTTCTCATTTCTAGCACTAACACTGCCCTCGAGGAGACCATGCTTCCTCTCAGTCCGTACTACTTCCCTTCTAGACTCTGTTCTCTCAACTCACACTCACTGCCCTTGCAATAGCCTATATGACCCATGCGAATGCGACATCTGATTGTATTGAACCCGTGGTCGAAGAGGTTATCGTACTCGTTCAAGGGCTCGTCAGTTCCCTTAAAGGCTCAAGCCTCTCTGGTTGCGGCTGCACTGCATCCGAAATTTCCAAGCTTATCGCTAGCACGCTTAAGGTCCTCATAATCTCCCCGTTTTCTAACGTTCGTCGTGCGCCCAAGTCCGTATACGATAGATCATCCTCGGACCTCTTGGGACTGCGGCCGGTTCATATTCTGACCTCGGGGCTCTTCTAGATCGCCTTGTGTGAGTCATCTCTTACCCTCGTCTTGCTATCTAAGAATGCTCCTGAATACCCGACCACGATACAGCTCTGTCCTTGTCATACTTATTGACGTTGTCCTTGCGGTCGTTGGTGGACTGACCTGGGAACTCATTGTCCTCCTCATCGGCAATGGTTGCGCAGGGCTCATCCTTGGCCTTCGTCTCGATGGTCTTATTAGTGCCCTTGGCCTCGGCGGTCTTGGCGGTCTCCTCGGCCACGGGCGGTAATCACAGTGTATTGGAGACCATATACCCTCTTCGTTTTGACTTTCTTGATCAAGGACTTCATCCTCGCTTGTTTTTCCGTCCTCCTCGAATAAAGTTTTCCCTCTCGATCCTTACCATAGTGATAACAGACCCTTCTCTTTGTTCCCCTCGCCTTGACCCATGTTTGCAATAAAAAATGACCAGGACCAGATACATTTTTTACACCAAGTGGACACGTGTGCTACTCACTGAATCACATGATACTTGGCCCCCTGCCACAAAACCGGGTCTGGAGTTGCGATGACAGACTGAATTTGCACAAGGTAATTCGCGCAATGGCAACTGTCTCGACAAGCCGTTACGCGTTACGGATCGGTGTTTAATAGGGCGAAATAGCCATTCGATGAACATGGAAAATCATATGAATGGGCAAAACGTCAGGATTTCTTACATAATTTGAGAAATCTCAAGCCTGATGGATAAAGGAACTTATGAGTGAACTCGATACATGGATCCTCGGGTATACGGTATAAGGTGGAGATAGTTTAATGATACTCTACTACTTAAGCGACGCTTGCTCCTTTAGCAGTGTTTTCCTATGTTCTACTGGGTCAACCATCAACTGATCCGTATATCTATCCAACCAGTATGGGTTCCTTCCGCAGATGACCAATGACAAGACAACCAAAAACCGCAGCCGCGGACATAGTAATAGATCGGACCGTCAACTTCCTCGGTCGATATGGTCATCACGGTCACCGTGCCCTCCGTCCGTCACGCAAGCTCCTCCATCGCACTCGCGTATGTCTCGCTCTGGTTTAGCGAACGCTCGTACCGTCGACGGATCTCGTGCAGCCCGAACGACGATGCCGCCAGCGCAAAGAGCAACAGTAGGTCGTCCATCGGTAGCGCCTCGGTCTGAAAGATCGCTTGCATGAAGGCTACGTAGACCAGCGCAAGCTGCGACATGAACGAGACCCCGACGGTGATCAACAACATTCGGTTTTGTGCGATCCCGCAGCCAAGTCCACGGTTCTGAACTGCCGAGACGAGGTCGAGGAAAACGAAACAGGAAAACGTCTGCACATAAGGGTAAAAGAGGTCTATGGTCACTGCGGAGTATGTCACTGTTAGGGAAATGCGCACCATAGTTTGATCGCGGCGTGACATGTTGTGATCATCCGAGAGTGCAAAGTAGTAAATGAAAAGGGTGCCGGCGACGATTACGGTCGCAGAAAATATGACGCGCATAAGGATTCGTCGGTTGATAATCGGCTCGTCCTTCTTCCGCGGCGGCTTGCGCATCACCGCACGATCGACAGGGTCAACGCCAAGCGATTGACTTGGAGGACCTGACGAGAATAAAAATCATGAGATCAGGCACGACTAAGGCAACGGCGAGTGCAGTTGCCAGCGCGGAAGGCGACGCACCGTCCATGAGAATGTTGATGAACAGTATTTGCATAGCGTTGAGCGGATTTGTTAGCCCAAATAATGTACTCAGGGTGATTAACGTGAGCGCCGCGGCAGCTGTGCTAAGCTGGAAGGAAAGGAAGTTCTGAATGTTGTGGAATATCGACTTGCCTACAACGCCAAGGACCCACGATCAGTCAACAAGCATCATCCAACAAATGAAAGAAACGCGACGCACCCTCTTCCACGGCGGGCAAGATTGTGCTGAAGTTATCGTCGACGAGGATGACATCAGCAGCTTCTTTCGCGACGTCCGTCCCGCTTTTGCCCATCGACACACCAATATCCGCCATCTTCAGCGCTGGCGCATCATTCACTGCATAGCAAATCGCAAAACATGAACAAATAGCACCGAGTCGAGATGATAAAACACTCACCACCGTCGCCCGTCATGGCCACGACCGCGCCGCGCGCCTGAAACGCCTCAACGATGGCCATCTTGTGCTTCGGACTCACGCGCGCAAATACGCTCACGCCGCCCACGCGCTCGCTCAGCTGGGACGCGTTCATGCGGTCGAGCGCGCCACCCGTCAGGCACGCGTTCGGATTCGTCGCGCCGCGCAGCCCGAGCGACTTGGCGATCGACAGCGCCGTCTCCTCCGCATCGCCCGTAATCATGACGACTTGCACACCACTGCCCTGCAGGAGAGAGATGGCGTCCGCGACGCCCTTTCGCGGTGGGTCGTACATCGCGACAAATCCCGCGAAAACGAGGGGCGCCGCTTTCTCCTTTTCCGTATAGTCATTAGCATTGTTGGACGAAGGCGTCGATGGTCGGGAAGGTAAGATTCCTTCGGCATTATAGTATGCCATCGCAATAACTCGCAATCCGCGCGTCGCAACGGCTTGCGCTTTAGCGGCGATCCCGGAGCGCACGTTGGGGTCAAGGGGAGGCGTTGACCCCTCCGCGACATGGTAGTGCTTACATCGCGGGAGAAGTGCGTCGATGCTACCTTTGACATAGTGCACAAGGTGTGAGTTGCCCGTGCTTGTCGGGCTCAAGGTGGTATGCGTTCCTGAGACGGCCATGCTCTTCATGTCCGAGCTAAAAGGTCGTTCAAATACGCGCTTGAAGGTCTAATGAGGCGAGTCAGCAAGGTTGTGGCGAGTAGAGTTGATGGGGTCCATACATGCCGCGGATCGGGGAGACCAAATACTGAGAGGGCATTAAGTAGGGCAACATCTGTTGCGTGTCCAACATATTCGCCATTCTCGTTACGGGCGATACTAGCATCGTTGCACAAAGCGCCAACCTCGAGGGCTTTGCGTAACGCAGGCGAGACATGCGCAGGAGGAGCGGGTGCCGCAGGGTCAAGACATACGAGCTCGTCTACCGTGTATAACTCGGTGACGGTTTGCTCATTCCGTGTGAGCGTGCCTGAATCAATCTCAGCCTGATCAAGGAAGAATCGGAGTAGGACGAGGAGCGCACCTGTTTTGTCGGAGCAGATCACAGACACGGAACCAAGAGCTTCGACCGAATGGAGTTTCTTGACGATCGCCTTGCGCTTTGCCATCCGCAGCACGCCAAGTGCTAGCGTCACCGTGGTCACGATCGGCAACCCTTCGGGGATGGCCGCCACAGCCAATGATACTAACCACCGGGTATACGTTATAGGTCCTTATCGTCCGAGATTACGGGTATAACGCGCACCTCCGATAGTGAACATCTCGAGCCACGACCTGTGTTGGAAGACACCAATAAGGCATATAACGCCGATGATTCCAAAGGAAAGTATGGAGAGCTTTTTCGCCAGCTCGTCCATGTTGTTTTGGAGTGGGGTCCTCCGCTCCTCGACATCCTGCATCATACTAAAGATTACACCAAACTCGGTCTGGGACCCAGTAGCGATAGCGATACCCGAGCCACGACCTGCAAGGTTTATCGTCAGTAAGTTGCCAACAGAAGCATGGTAGCACGTGCCATTCCGAACCAGTGTGCCCATATACGCAATGGACGCTCTCTCGGCCATCTCAGTTCCCTCGGCACATGGAACGACATCCTTCCTCCGTGCCGTGGTTTCACCGGTCAGGCTACTCTCATCAATCTCTAGGTCGGAAGCGGAGAGGATACGCAGATCAGCTGGGATGCGATCACCCGTGGTGAAAGTGACAAGGTCACCCGGGACAACTTCATTCGCAAGGAGGTGTATTTGTTTGCCGTCACGGATGATGTGACAGTGGTGGGGAACGAGCTTGTTGAGTGCCTCAAGTGATTGTTCTGAGCGTCGTTCCTGCACAAAGCCGACTAGGGGGGACAAGTTCTCATTAAGGTGCTTATAAGTGGGGTCGGACTACGCACCTGTTAGGACAATGACGATGGCAATACTAATGCTGACGGCGTCGTCGACGTTACCCATGATGGCGCTGACGATGGCACTTCCGCACAAAAGGAGGATAAGCGGACTCTCATAAAATGATTTGGCGAATTTGAGGAGGGCAGGTTCTGGGGCTGACACTGAGAATTCATTGTAGCCATAGCTTTCGCGAAGCGAGGGAATGATAGACGCGGTCAAGCCATGGGTAGAGGAGGTCCCGAATTTTGCGACGACGTCCTACCATGTACTCTTTGTTTAGGAGGACACTGGGGTGACGGAACAGGAAAGGAGCGCACCTCTGCATCATAGCTCGAGTACTTGTCCGACGGCGTCTGATCCACCTTGGGAGCTAGTTCGTAGCCATTTTCTTCTGGGGTTCCTCCAAATTTCACACCTTTGACGAAACCAACTAACCTGTCCCAGATACCGGATGGGCCGTCTTCTGCCACAGCGGAACGAATGGTCTCAAAGTCGGGGAAGCCGGTGCCATGCGAGTTCACGGCACCGCTTCCGTGTCGCCGAAAAGAGGTGCTGGACCCAAAGTGCCGCTGGGCATCGGGAGCAGGTTGCATGTCGTGTTCATTGTCGGGACGCGAAGAGAAAAACGCGGATGATGGCGGAGAGTCCACGCGTGGTGGGTAGTGTGGCGGGCGGCGGGCGTAAGAAGATGTGGCTGACGTGGACGTGTAAGGAGGAGCGGGTAAGAAGGATACATTTTGGTTGTTACTCTGCATTGATAATTTCGTCACACTACGAAGGTGCTAGGAAGATGGCCCGGGATGAGAACAGAGAACAACAGAAGGTGAAATCGGTTGGAAAACGCACTATAAGTGGGCGGAGTATCGACTACTCCCAAAGGAAGAATATAAGACTTGGGATCGCACTCTGGCGCTCACTAGGAGTGAATGGAGGGGGGAGCGGGACACCCGTCAGTTGTGTCGTGTCAATTATAGCAAAAGCCGCCCGCGGCAGGCAGCTGCACAGCATATCATTTTCATTCATTTCAGAGGTCGCCGAGGAGTCGCGGACTCGGTTGAGTCTCTCAATATTTCATGATGACCACTCTGTCTGCCTCCGACTTCTTTAAGTACTGTTATTCCGTAGATTTTAACGAGCTCATCGCATAAATCAACCCGGCCGTGATTGACGTGTACGTTATCTGTTCACGTGCCGTGGGCGTCACGTGAATGGCCCAAGGCTGGGAATCACTCTCCCAGTTCCCTTGTGGTTCACCCATGTCCTACTGTATATGTTTTCCTATCTGTGACCATTCTCCTTCTCACCCCAATCCGAGTCACGTTGGACTCGAGCTCTGCGTCCTCATCTCATTCGGACGATTTTATGGTCGGCGCCCTGTTGATCCCCGTCGCACTACTGACTGGCACTGAGGGTCTGGACGCAGTTGGCTTCAGCGCTTCCATGCCCGTCAACGGAATGTCCCCCCCGCCGACCATCAGTGACGAAGTAGATGTCTCGATTGTTGCTGGAAGTCTTACCACAACGGCCCAGAGCATGATGGATAGAGCAGTTTCCACTGTTGTCACAGCCGCCGCCGCAGGTGTCACGGGAGTAACGGCTGCCGCAGCAATATTTCTTTTTCTTTCTATGGGTGTGGGTGTTGTTGCTCCTTCTGTCGTTGGTACTGCCAGTGGTCTGGTGTCATTGCCAACCTTACTCGCTCGAATATGTAGCGTCGCCACTGCAGCGAACGTTTCATCACAAACCCCACGCTGTCTTGCGCGTGTTTCCCTCTTCTCACTATCAGACCCCTTAAATCTCTCAATCACCTTGACAAACCCGAGACCCCTTTCGTTGTTGGACCATTTTGGTGGTTCCTTGGCGCGTGAATTGAGTGCTTAAAGCCTTTCGTGAAAGATTATTTCCTGTGCTTGTGGAATTTCCAAGTCATGGGAAATGTCGTCTGGAAGGGGCATAAAAGCGAGCTTCTGACCCATCTCCTTCTTGACCTCAAGGTCCCAAATGTCTTAATGTTTGGCCCCTCTTCGTTGACCAGCGGGGGACCGTCGCTGTATGTCCTCCTTTTCCTTTCTGTGCTTAATCACCGAACCCCCGAATTCTTTACGAGTTCGAGTTACTGAGTTGCATACAATACAGTACGCATAACGTTCCTTGTTGGCGGCTGGCGCCCTGTGAAACCGTTCTTCACCTTTGGCCTGCCCCATCCTCCCAACTCCTTACCATACGGGCTATACGTGCAGTCGGGTGAATGCGGAGCGAGGACCGTCCCCGAAGGCCACAAGCAATGGGTCGCTGGGTGGCGGCGGGGTGGCTTGCTCCAGTGGGCAAAGACAGCTTCTCTCCTCGTTTATTGTCCAGCACTCAGAGTACGCTCTCATGTTGCCACACAAGTTTGCGGTGGCCGTTGGGCGGTCTCATCCAATGACTTGACTTTGGTCGGACTGGAGCGAAGAGAGGAGGGTAGTGAGTCATGAGAAAGTGACGGCGATCTTAATGGGCATGCAGATGGCGTCGAGACAAGGTCAAAGGAAATTTGTTCTGAGTTCATACTCCATTACAGGGAGGCAAAGGCGAGAATCTGAGGAACTGCAGGTGTCCAGGTAAAATAATGAGGAATTCCGAGACAGGAAAGGAAAAGAATATAAATAAGGATGTTCAGACAAAATAACAGGCAATCTGATGTGGCTCGTTCCACGCCAGCCCGACGCTTATCTGACACTAACGATACCAGCAGCATCACTTACCCTGCACCTACACTACTGAATTGATTGAACCCCTTCCTAACAATGTACTAGTAGCAGGAGCAGACGTGGTACCAGCCACGTCAACTGCCACAGTGCTCAGATCAACACCTGCCGCGATTGCGTCTTCACGAGCTGCCGTTGCCGCCGCATCGGCACAGGCCACGCTGCAGCTGCATCAGCACGAGCCGCAGTCACAGATGATCGGCACGAGCCACAGCTGCAGCAGCCTCCGCACGTGCTATGGTTACAGCTGCAGCGGCACGAGCTGCAACGGCATGAGCCGCAGCGGCACGAGCTGCAGCGGTACGAGCTGCAGCCGCAGTAGCATCCGCTCGAGCCACTGCCTCAGCTGCCTCAGCACGAGCCGCAGCCCCAGCCGCCGTGGCATCTGCATCATCCACAGCCGCACCTGTCGCTACAACAGCCGCAGCTCCAACAACGATTCCTGCCCCAAATGCCTTGGCAGCGGCGCTCATCGCTATGGTCTTGACCATCATGAGCCCAGCTGTTGCCAGGGATTAAAGCAGCGGGGAATTAGATGCTACACCACTGATGGATCCGCGGGCGGGAACATACCAGTTACAGGCCCGGGCCCGCCAGCACCGGCGCCAACCACGCCCAGAAGAACAGGGAGCGGCATGGTTTTGCGAGTTGTGCAAATGGAATTGGGTTAAGTTGGCTGCAAGAAAGCTTTGAACACGGACTCCTGCAAATGAACCATGAATAGGTGAGCGCCGACGTAGCACCATTCAATTACTCACAATT
>Ga0307510_10008956_pt1 | contig 11917 bp, 8 predicted proteins | sample 12_EM_MG_FD_207224 | JGI IMG/M metagenome (GOLD analysis project Ga0307510, IMG submission 207224) | Populus trichocarpa ectomycorrhiza microbial communities from riparian zone in the Pacific Northwest, United States - 12_EM | ecosystem: Host-associated > Plants > Roots > Unclassified | place...
TATAATATATATTGCTTTAGGTAAAGCAAATTAAAAACATTATCTTACAAGAAATTATGATTGAGATTTTTTTATTTGAAAATTCTCTTTTAGTTTCTCTCTCTAAGTTTTACTACAATAATTGTTTATTTAATTACACATATATCATTCTATAATATTTCGTTCATGACGTATATATCATCAAACCAGTGGTAAAAAAAAAAAAAAGACTTGCTTCAATTTTACTATATATAGTATTTGTCGAAGGTCTCCTCGTTATATAAAGGCCAATTTTGATTTCGATCATTATCCAAAAAAAATAAAGGCCAATTTTGATGATGTGAACATTGAATATTTTGTTTTAAAATATTGAATTTTAACATCACTTGAAACATTAATTATAAATATTTTTTAATGACTTAACATTTTGTTTTCCAAATATTGTTTAATTAAACATCTATTGCGTTAAAGTTTTCTTTTCTTCACATTCTTTTCGAGTTGTTGCTATAATGGTTTTTTTTAATGTATTTTTAATCTAAATAGTAGGGATTAGTAAAAAAATCAAAAAATCAATTAAACTGAAAAAACAAAAAAAAAATAACCGGAAAAACAGAACCGTGAAAAAAAAAACCGATTAAAAATTTGAAAAAACCGACTGGTTCAGTTTTATAAGCCTCAAACCGAAAAAATCAAACCGAACCGAAATAAAAAAACTGAACCAGAAAAAATGAGCCAAACGGGTTGGAGCGGGTTTTTTTTCTAAAATAACCGAACCGAAACTAGTCGGTTTGAGCCGGTTCCGGTTCGGTTTTTTTTTTAAAAAAAACCGGTTTGATTATTTGTTTTTGATAAAAACCGAACCGAATTGAAAATAATCACCCATACTAAACATATTGTTTATAAAACTTATTTAATTTTAAGAGTTAAGTATTTAGAATTGAAACAAAATATAAAAAAAAAAAAAGAAGAAGAAGAAAAAAAGCTAACCAACTCCTAATATATATGAACTCCTAACATAATAATTTTTAAATTTTTTAACTGAGATATTAATTAATTTTAAAAAATAAATCATATTGAAGTTGCTTGTTGTAAGAGATCCTTAGAGTGTGTTTAGTAATAAGTTTCAACAAGCATTTTGTCAAAAACAAGTTGAAATTCATTACCAGACGGGCTTAGGCTTTCCGAGTTTGAAAATCTTACTACTATATTGTTAAATTCAAACAAAATTTATGTCCGCATGTGTAACATATCATTCTTAAGCCAAACTTGATAAAATAACATCAACTTTTATTTAGGGAATGCATAAATTAATAAAATCATACTTACATAATGACTCGCAAGTTGAAGCCAAAATATTGCAAGTTTGGGAAGTGTTTGGAGCCCTGATGCCTTACAACTGTGCTGTTTTTAGAGATTTTGTGACGCTATAAATTTGATAGTATACCAAAGAAATATAATAAATGGTTTGCTCTCATCACAATTCAAACCTTTATAAAGGGATCTTGCAAGAAAAAAAGAAATTTAATTTCTCTTTTTTGGCAAGAATAAATTACTTTCTCTATTCACAAGCAAAACTTCATGAAAAGTTTATGACATGGATAAAAAATAATAAAATGGAGAATTAAGTTTTGTTAGGACTTAATTTAGTAATTTGTTTAGTACGTAATAAGTTATTATGCTTGCGCTATGCACGGGATCAATGATTTAAAGTTGATTTTTAATATATAAAAAGTGACGATTAATGTTTCATAACAAAAAAACAAAAAAATAGATGTATTTACAAATATTTAATAAGTTTATATTACAAAGAATCTTGCTAATTAAGAGTAACATATGTACAATAAACAATGGAACAAAAGTAAAAGCACAAGCAACAAAAGACCATTTTCAAACCCAATTTTTATTTAATTATATACGTAGAAATTAAAATAAATATTTGAAAGAGTTTAAACGATTGAGATTTTGGAAGGAAAAAAATTAATTAGTTGGTTAAAATCCTAATTTTTTATTTATGCATGTTTTCCTGTCTTGATGAAACATGTACTTTTATTTTTTATTAACAACATGATTTTTGGACTACAAACACCTAAATTTCATCTTGTAATAACAAAAAAATATAAAAATATATTGTAAATTAACCATAATTATAACCTCCTTTCCAACCTCAAAATAGTCTTTAATAAGTAATAATAAAAAACTAAATAAAAAAATTAATAAACCTGAATATTTAAAGAGAAAAACTATATATATTCATGGAACTCCTTATAAAATATGAATTCGTTGGCACAAAAATTAATATTTTTTATAATTAGATTGTAGCCAGCCAAAATCCTTTTCCCTCGTCTCCCTTCTGGAGTCAATTATTCTCTCTTCTCTCATCATTCATTGATTGATATGCGAGAGAAGTGAAGTTTTAGAACTAAAACTTAAAATCCTATTATTTTCACATGAGTTGTTTTAATTAGAAATGCTGGTTCCACAAATATTTCGCTTTGCCATCACTGCTCGAAAGAATTAATACCATAAGTACAAAACTTTGTTATGAATTCCTGTAGAACGATGATTACTTATAAGTTACAAAAGAGAGGAAATGTTGTTCTTCCAGAATAAATTACTTTCCCTTTGTCGCAAGGTAAGCCTTTATTCTGCAGGCATCTACTTAGCTCGTGATTTTCATGGCAACACTTCCTGTTTAATTTGGAATAAAATCCTTTGTACACATATAATAAGTAAACTGCAGTCAAACAATATTCACTGAGTCCGTGAGTGTATGAATTTGTTTTCATTGTTGAAGCCATTTTTATTATTTAATGTTTTATTTTAGATTTTAAGTTTTATTTCATATTTATTTATTTATTTTTAATTTAATTTAAGATTTTGAGTTTTCTACCATGTAAAGATTGATTTCCGAACCATTTAAAGTGGTGTAAGATTTTTAAAGAGACAGATTGATTAGTAGATCTTTTCTACGTTCAACTTTTGCAAGTTTTTATGTTAAGCCTCGTGGCTTGTCAAAATACTCCCGGACAGAGGCTGGAAGCATTTGGGCTCAAGTCTAGGCCCATCTCCTCTTATTTCTTCCACATTATTATTTCTAAATTTTTTAATAATTTAATTTGTTGAATTTCTTTTCTGTGCTTTTTTTTATTTAAATTATAAATACAATAAAACATATCATCCTTCTTTTTGCGTGTACCTTTATGTTTTTTTTTCTTTTGTTATCTTATTCATGATTTTATAAATGATATATTGTTTTATTTATTTGTAAACTTAAGATAGTATTCAATTAGTTAATGTCACCTTTCCATTATTGAAATTCATTCTAGCTCAATATATATAATTTCAAACCTCAAACAATAACTTTTTTCTCTTAAAAAAATATGACCATTAAATAATCTTTAATATCAAGAACGGTCAATCATACAATAGCACCCATCCATATAATTTATATAGTTCAGTAATTTAGGCCGACTAAATAAATTTACTATATGAAAATAAAAGATTATATGAATTTTTTTTTTTACCCAAAATCCTAAAATAATCTAAAAATTATTTTTTCTATCCTCTTTATAGCCACAAAAATATAGAAAATAAAAACATTTACAAATAAACCTTCCACTAAAATATGAAAATTTTATAGAAAATAAAGAAATCCTTGCTTCGAAATGTGCCACGTCACCTCTCTCTGCTAATTATTATAGCTGCTCTAGGACGTTGAAATCACTGGCATCGTTCAGGGCTTGAACGTTTATGCAAGGCATGATTGATGAAGATCAATTCTTTTAAATCATCATCCACATCCTCCCTGCCATGAACGTTCCAGTTTTCCAGGCAAATGCTTGCTAAGAACCTTGATCACTGGTTTACTAAACAGGGTACTTAGAATTAGGTCATGTCGAGCCATAGATCCTGACTATCTTTTGAGATTCTTAAAAAAACCATAGGTTCCATAAAGAAAATTACCCGCTATCTGACCACTACTAAGCCAAAGCACTGTCTTGTCCGACCAAAAAAACACGATGATAGATTAACTCTCAAGCAAGACAGCTCCGAGCAGCAACAAGTAAGATAGCATCGTATCGCTATTAGAATAGACGTTCTTCTTTGTGGTTATTGTTGAGAAGGCAACTAATGCAGAAACAGAGGATATGAAGGTGATAGAATGGAGGATGATGCGTGGAAAAGAAACCTTTCTCACCTTAAAATAGTGCAGATCATACATGAATATTCCCACCTGGACTTCTATCAACTTAAGCCTTCTTAATTTGGTATTCTTTTTGGAAATCAAATCGTAGGTTATCTTTTGATCATCAATGCCAAGAACTAAATTTGTGAACATCCTGAACAAAAGACGAGCTTCATAGAGATATCTATCCTCATACGCTGTTGTTGCATGCAAATTCGAAAGCGATGTTCTAGAACAGAAGCGTGGCTGGAAGAATAATTGATTGTCTGTGTAGTGCTCAAAAGTCTGGGAACTTGCTAATTAACCTGAAAGCCCGCATCCTTTCTCCATACTTGATTATTCCTGAAATAAAGACGGGAATGGCTACTAGCATGATGGCATTCCTGCTCCGTAACCTGAACAAGACATAAGAAGCCACACCGACTTGGACTACTAGCTCAAGAAGGTGCCTTCGCTATAATTCGTTGTCTTCCATAGAATAAGCTGTGACAATTAATCAAGGACCACCAAGCTGAGGAAGTAGGGTTGGAAGCCGAATTATTGGAATCAACTTCGGATTTGCAGAGTTGGCTTGGCTGAGAGCAAGGATACCCAATGATAAAGTTGCCACTGCTGAGGATTGATGATTGTTCAGCTTTTGTAACATGGTTTTAAGTGTTATTTACCCACTGCAAATATGGACGTTATTAATTAGGATAAAACAAATATATTTTGAGGAGTAATAGAAAGATCTCAAGAGTTTTAGATAGTAAAAGAATAACTTTTCCAAGAACACTTCAAAGAACTTGTTTAATTTAATGTAAAATGAAGAAAGGAGTTGTTTTAAAACAATGAAGACTTGTTGTATTTATAGTATTGAGTAACCAAAAACTGTTATTTTACCGTTATTTATCGAGAAGGTACAACAATTTCTTCCAAAAATTATAGTTTTTGAACCAAAAAAATATGAAAAAACCACTTTTAAAATCGAAATTTCAGTTAAAATATCAATGTTTGAAACATGTGGTTGAAACTCAACTAGATGTTTTAACTAAAATCTCTTATAACCAGTAAGAAAATAGCTATATATTCAAAAGAAAAGGAAAAAGAAAAAGAAAAAGAAAACTAAAACCAAGCAGCTAGATCTGTTTTTTTATAGACCTTTTGCTTTGCCAAATAATCTGCGACAGATATTTGTCCTTCTTTAATCATATTAACACATCTGGTTGGAGTTTCAACCGTTATGTTATAAAACACAGGTTTGAAAACGTAACTTTTCAAACCTTTCATTCTTCATATATACTCTGCTCTTCAAGCTTTTAAATGATTTTCATTTTGTTTTCTACTTTGTAAGTATTACAATCTAACCCTTGGATTCAATTTTTCTTAAACCTTAAATTTAACGGCAACCCAGTTTGTGATAAGTATACTAACCAAACAACAGTACCAAGTCAGAATCCGATAGTATTCGAAGAAAGAGATTGCGTAGCTTCAATGCGCGAAGCCCACATCCACTCCATAGTTCCTCAACAGTTTGAGACAGTCATGCATGCCCATCTTTGACCACAAGACCCTAAAAAGAAAACATTTTCAAAAATAAATAAATCTGCCAAAATCATTATATGTATATAAAAGAACTTAACTAAACTAGAGAAATCAAATACGATACAGATGTCCGTTTTTTTTTTTTTTTCTTTTTTCCTGTTGATATGCAAGATATAGTCATTAGTGTGAAGATGTTTGATAGTTTGTCTTTCTATGCAGTTACATTACCCTTAATTATATTCATATGACTTATCAGTAGTCAGTTGTAGGATGTAAGCCCTCGAGTTTTATGCTTTCTAATACTTTCTTATCATCCCCGCAAGAGAAAAGAATGGTTCCTCGATGTGCATAGTGTGAAGCAGCCATGCACCTTGAGAGATTTAGAGTTCAAAACATGTCAAAAAACAGTTCAGATACAGATACAAACAGAGACATACTCACAACTTTGCAGCCCAAACGTTTGGTGAATGTCTGCGGGCTCTGCTTCCGTTCAACCAGCTTATGTCGCCTGCCAATCCTGGTGCCACAAATCTGTGTTTTAGTTATAGAGATTGTGATTTATTTATGGAGATTGTGCAACTCTATAAACTTGAACATAAAATTCCTACTAGTACCCAAAATGAAGTCAGTCAAACGTTCTTATATACTTGATAGAAGATATAGGATAAAGTATTGCTCTCATCACAAGCCAAAACTCTAGGAAAGAATCAACTAACACATATTATCAGAAAAAGAATGAACTAACACAAAAGAAATAAAAAGTTTTTGGTTGAAGAGATGTATGAAATAAATTTGTCTCTAAAACAGTTTTGAAGTGAATTTTTGTAATTTTAAAATTAAAAAAATACAGGAAAACATATTCCCTCTCTCCATTGTCTCCATCTCTTTTGTCCAGAGATAGTTTCCCAACGTTATCTAAGCATATCTTAGAGGTTATTGCAACAGCAAAATATATGGAATAAATTACTTTCTGTATTCACAAGTTACACCTTTAAGAAAAGCCTTCGACATGAGCGAAAATAGAAAGAACAGAGTGTTGGGAAAACAGAGGTTTTTCCTCGGATTGACTAAAGTATACAGTTCTCAAATTCTTTGCTTTAATTCCTATCAGACTAAGAAAACAAAGACTGTTTCAAAAGAGATATATAGCATGATTCACAACATTCGGATGCGTTACAAACAAGTCGTTTAGGATATTTATTCTTAAAATATTTCTCAGGTTAACTTTCATGTTCTTTATTCGAAGATTAATTTTCAAGTTCTCTACTTTAAGTCTCAACAGCGCTCACAAATATTCCAAAGTTTAAAGACAAGAGCATCAATTGCCCTCCTTGGAAACTAAAGTAAAATTATTCCTCGAGCAATTAGATTGAATGAAGAAGAATCTTGTAGTTTTTTTATTTGATTTCAATAGATTTATTATTATTATTCAATTTTTGCATGGAATTTTTTTATTACTTTATGTAAAAGCATCCTTGTAATAAGTATTGATATTGATATTTTAGCTCATCCTATGGTTAATTAAACTTAAGAAATGTAAGATGTGATCATTGGTTAACACATCGTCACCTTCCATGTACTGTTGAGAGTGCAAGCTAGGGTAAGATGACCCTAGGGTAAAAAAGACACAAATAAGTTGATGCGGTGCTTAAAATTGAATTAAGAAATAAAATTACAAATTCTTCCCCCAATTTTTTTTATGGGATTTCAATTTAGTCTTCAAAGTTCAAGGTTAAGTAATTTGACCCTAAACCATGATTATCGATCTGACTGAACGCTCAACATCAAGTAATATCACCTAAGGTTGTCAAGAATATACATACATACATATACATATACATATACATATATATATATATATGTATGTGTATGTATGTATGTATATTTATACATTATATTACAAGAGTTAAACTGCCTAAATGTCAAATTAGTTGGAAGGAGAGGAACCCCAACATGGCTTCTTTTGTATTTGTGGACTAAGTCTTGTAGTTATTAATTAGGCTTTGCCAGGCTTCAGTTTAACCTGCAATGAGCTGGTGCTGGCCAAGATTTTATTATCTATGAAATTCTATTACAAATAAAAAAGTTAAAATTAAATATATTTATGAATATTTTTATAAAATCACTCAAATATGATATTTTTTTACCGGGATGAGAAATATATTAGGAGTTATGAGAAATAATATTTAAGAAGGAATGTTGAAAGGAAACATAATTTTTAATTTTTCTAAAAAATAAAGGAGTTGATTTATCGATTGAAAATTTGTTGACCAGTTGAATTAAATGAATCAATTAACCGGTTTAGAAACAGTATATCGAAGGTCAATTGATTAATTTGATGTAATTTCTTTTCTTATTCAAAATATATATTTTTAATTAGTTTAATTTTTTAATTGTTTAGATTTATAAATAGATTTTTAATAAGCATAGAACATAAGAGAAAAAGATGTATTGAAAAAAAAAGGCTTTAATAAAAAAATCTTTCCTATCAAACTTTCTTTTTATTCTTTAATTTTGCTATTTTGCTCTGCTACCTGTAAACATCTACCACACTAATTTTCTTCCACCACAAGTGAGTCCTCACTAAGATCAATAATCCAATCATCAGAGGAGACAATATCTCCAAGCCTTTCATACCTTGCCTCTAATTGTTCACTTACTTCAGGTCGACACTGCTTGCATAAACCGAGATGTGCCATGAGAACGCACACATGAGTGAGCAGCTCCCCACCTCGGGCAAGTGCATGAGCATGCTCCTTCCATCCACAATGACTTGCAGCATGCATCAACATTTCCACCCACACTTCACTTATCATTTCCCATTTCTTTTCTTTTGACAAATTATTTTTTATTTCCAGTGAGTGCAATGACATAGCAAGCATGCAACCATCTAGTAGGGCTGACATTTCTCCTTCGTCTTGTAGTTTAATTTTTTCCAACATGGTGGGTGGATGTAGAAGCAATTCTCTGAAAAATTCATCCAAGTCAGCTTCTTGTAACCCTTTGGCAAGTGATTCATTATCTAATGCATCCAAGCCAGCTTCCTGAAACCCTTCGGCACGTGATTCAATATCTGATCGAGTGTTGTCTTTCCTTTTTCTATGCTGTAAAATCTTACAAAGCTGAAACCCTCTGGAAAGTGATTCATTATCTGATTGAGTGTTGTCTTTCGGTTTTTTATGCTGTAAAAGGTTTCGAAGCAAATGAGTTCTAGTATCAGTATACCTTGCTTCCTTGAGTTCCCCAGGTAACATATTCGGACAATCAATCAGAAGGTACAGCATGTAACTAGATAATGATTTGCTCATTTTGCGATTTGGCTGATCGGCAACATCATATCCTTGATCTTTACAGTAACAAACATGAGTAGCAATGTGCCACGTGAGGAGGCTATGAGTGAAATCTACATCAGTCACACTCCATCTAATTTTTTTGAAGCATTCGTCTTTTCCAAGCACGTGGTCACCTCTCTCTTCCAATAGCTTCTTGAGTTTATTGGAACCATCTATACCAGGAAGGATCCTCATACTTTTACCCATGACTTGATTGAAGATCAATTTTTCCAAAAGATCGTCCACATCCTCCCAGCTATGAGGGCACCATTTCCCTGGAAAGAACTTCTCAAGAAGCTTGTTCATTGGTTTGTTTGATTGTGCACTTATTAGGTTGTGTTGTGCCATAGATCTTGACCATCTTCTGCGCTTATGAAAAAATGATAGTACTGGACAAAAACAATTGATTCGAGAGAGAATATCACCTGCTTTTTTGTTACTGCTAAGCCAAAGCATAGTCCAGTCTGACAACAGAAGCACAATGATAGAATAACTTTCAAGCAAGACAGCTCCAACCAGCAACAAGTAAGATATGGCCGCATTGTATTTTGAATAGACATTCTTTCTCATTGTCATTATTGAGAAGAAAACTAATGCAGAAGTAGAGCATAGGAAAGTGATAGAGTGGAGAATGACGCGTGGCCAAGAAATCTCAGTCACCTTAGAATAAAGATGATCATACATGAATCCCAACTCCACTCCTGTCAACCTGAAGGCATATCTGGCATCCTTTCTACAAACCAAATCATATGTGATTTTTTGATCCAAACTGACGATATCAAAATCTTTGAACAGATTATGGAACGTTTTGAACAAAACACGAGCTTCATGAAGATATCTGACCTCATCTTTACTGACGTTGTCGCAGGAAACTATATCTTCAATTGAGATACAAGGTGTTTTCGCTGAAGCTTGGGGAACCACAAGATTGTTTTCTTGGCTTCTAAAAGCCTCGGATCTTGCTAACTTGAAAGCCCATATCCTTTCTGCGTACTTGATAATTCCTGAAATAAAGATGGGAATGGCTACCAACGTCATGGAATTCTTCTTCCATAACTTGAACATGACATAAGAAGCCACACCAACATGGGTTACTAGCTCAAGAAGGCGATTTAACCATAATTTGTTGACTTGATCAATTGAATAAGCAGTAATAGTTTCAGGGCCACCAAGGTGAACAAGAAGGATTGGAGCCCAAAATAATGGAATCAGGTTCGGATCTGTAGAGTCGGCTTCACTACGAGCAAGGATGCCCAATGAAAAAGTGGCCACCCAGTCTGCTGACAAGTATGCTAACCAAAGCAAAGCCCCAAGCCAGACTCTGACAGTATACTTGCGTTGATTTCCACAGACGGTGAGGACGATTTGCAGAAAGAGACTGAGTAACATCAATACGCGAAGCTGCCATTCATTCCATAGCACTTCAACATCTTGAGATAAATTATCTAAATCCACCTTTGATGAGACGTCTAACCTAGCAAACACATTTTATAAAAAATAAATCCACCTAAATCAGTACAATTCCGATTTGAAAATGAACTTAAGAACATTAAAATTATTAATAATTTTAACTCATTTTCTTATTAAATCAAGTTTATTCTATATTATACATACGTGGGGAGAAAATACTTTGTTAAATTCAATTAAAGATTTGTAGCGTCATTTAGCATTTGATTTCTTTTTTTAAAATCATATAATTATTGCTGTTATCCATTTTTTAGGGTGTTTAAAAAAAAAAATCAGAAAAAAGGGAAAGGGAAAATACAAAAACAAATAAAAAAATATTGGAAGAAAATAAAAAAATATATATGTGAGAAGAATATATCAGAATGCCCAAAAATCATTGAAGATTGGTTGGGGATGATCAAATATACAAGATTAAAAAAAATTGACAATGCATTTTCGATAAAGACCTTATTGGAAAAGAAAATTCAATTTGAGGAGAGAAATTCAAAATTGAATGTTTAAGGACTTAATTATAATTTTTCAAGGTTTAATTGAATTTATTGAGGGCTTAATTGCAAGAAAAAATGATTTTTGAAGTCAATTTAGACTTTAATTGGAAGACATCAAAGTTTGAGGGTCGAATTGCAATTTTTAAGAGTTAATTTAGTCAAATCGAGGGCTTAATTACATAAATACTAAAGTTTGATGAACAATTAGAGACTTGATTCAAGAAAGTCAAAACTAAACTAAATCGAAAAAGACGCGTGAATGTAGGGGTTGGAATTGACCAAAGCAGGGGTCAAATTGAAAAAATTGAAAGATTGTTGGTCAATTAAGGGTCAAAAAACACAAATTCATAACTGAAGATCAAAATGAAAAAAGGTGGCCTATTTAGGGGCTAATAATTGAGTTTAGCGATGGTGAAATTACATGAAATTAAAAGTTAAAAGGCGATTAAGGGTGCAATTAAAATAAATTAGAAGAATAAGGACTCAATTAAAATTTGCCAAATCTCAAGTTAAAAACCCTAATCTCACCTAAATAACACGTTATTCAGACTTAAAGAAGAGAAAGTGAGTGACACATCGTTTAGTTGATATGACCTTTGTTTTTTACAGTTTTTGTCGATCAAATTGACAATTTCAAACAAATAAATATGGAATTATAAACCTCTGAATTGAGTGAGGTTGGATCCAAATGAAAGATGTGCATCCCCTCTATGAACTTTAGTTAGTCTTAGGCGAAGATGACTTCATAAGTGCTCTAATGAGACCTCGAAAGTGGACAACTCAATTAGTCATGACTGAAACATAATTGTGTGAAATACCAACTTTCTTTCTGTGTGTTCACACTCAAAGGCTTCACATGAGTTCTTATCAAGGGTTCATAACCTTTACCTTAAGATCAAAAGGTTAAGAATGGATTCGGGGGGGGGGGGGGGCGGGGCGCC
>Ga0307510_10008958_pt1 | contig 11916 bp, 11 predicted proteins | sample 12_EM_MG_FD_207224 | JGI IMG/M metagenome (GOLD analysis project Ga0307510, IMG submission 207224) | Populus trichocarpa ectomycorrhiza microbial communities from riparian zone in the Pacific Northwest, United States - 12_EM | ecosystem: Host-associated > Plants > Roots > Unclassified | place...
GCCAAAAGTAAACCAACCAAAAAAAAAAAAAAAAAAAAAAAAAAAAAAAAACGTATCGTGCATTCGGGCACTAGTAAGCAGGATATTAATTTAACAAAAGGAGTAAAAGAAACACACTGACACACCGAGCCATCACGACATCAATCCCCTGCCCCGTCCCGCCATCTGTCCACCCTCTGTACGTGTACGTATCTACGTCGACTTTCAGAATAAATAGGAGACCTCAACCCTCCGCTAACGACGGAGCCCCATTTGGCAAGTCCTGCGCTAATCTTTCCGGGCCTCTTTTTTTTTCTAGTCAATGTTTGTATTCCGCAATATGTGACAAAGACAAAGACGCAATCCGCATAAGCTGCAAGACTGGGAAAAGGGTCTTGTAGAGTACTTGACGGTGTTCTAGTTGTTGTGCGCGATTTGCCGTTCGGGGTTATCGACTACCGTATCGGTGAATTAAGGGTGCAGCTTTTCCAATATTAAATGCAGCAAGGCACCGTGACATGCTGTTCTTGTTGGCGAATCACCGACTTCAGCAGCGACGTTGCAAACGAGAACGATTCGCCGTATCCCGTACATACCAATACTGCGGCGTTTATTACTGTGCTGTGTACATCATCTCAGAATCACGCATGGCGCATGGGTGGATGACTGACTGTAAATGAGGGGCAGCAAAATAACCTCATCTAATATTTGGGGATCAAAACCTGATACGTAACTTAGAAGCATTGATATTTTGTGTTTGACGCCGCTGTTATGATGAAGAACGTTAACGTTGGTGTGCGGCAACCTTGAATCGTCGGGGCATAACGATCTGAGTCCTGAGGCGTTCACCTCGAAATAAACACTCCGGTAGACAAAAGCCTCCGAGAGAACCCTGATATTTTTACATGTTACGAGATACTACAGTATCACTGCAACTTGCGCTTCGTACATTGGCAAGAACCAAAAATTTTGAGGATTGGGGTTGAGATCTTTGAGACCTAAGTCTCAGCCCCAGATAACGGGGTGTGCCGCGGCTTGGCCCCATGCGACACGGGCTGAAAAAAATTCAATTCAATTCATGGCCTAGGATCCCACCATTCCCAAGCGCCGGCCCCGCTGTCATCCATCCCTCACTCTGCTTCGACTTATGACATCGTTCATTCTTGCCTCAGGGTCCAAAGCCATGACTACTCTCATCTCTCGGGTCGTCCCATATACGGGTGGAGACACACGTCTTGGCCGCCGCGTGAGAATTGTCGCCACGGTCACGTTGCTCGCAATCGCTCTCCGCACCGTCGTGGTCGTCGGTGTCAGAGGGTCTCGGTGCTGCTCGAAGAAGAAGAAGAGAAGCGCGTTCCAGGAGGATCTTCGGAAAGTGGGGAAGGCCGTTGCTGGAGATACTGCGGTCGAGAGCGAGGACTTTGACGACTATGACGTCGTCATTGTTGGAGGAGGTATGTATGTTCAGTAATCAGTATACTACCGGTCGCGACTTCGACGACTTGGGCCATGAGCTGAGTCAGGTATTTGTAGGCACCGCTGGTTGCGTTCTGGCGTCGCGCCTCAGCGAAGAGCCTACAGTACGCGTCCTGTTACTGGAAGCTGGTGGAAGGTGCACAATCGTGCTACTATCTACCATTCCTGTACGCGGACACTCACCGCATTCCTCAGTGCTTTAGAGAACCCGTTAGTGAGGACCCCCTCGGGATTTTCGTTGTTATCTGGGACTGCGCTGGTCTTCAATTTGTTCACAACGCCACAACAAGGCTCGGGCAATAGGGCGCATTATTGGCCAAGAGGTGAGCATGCCTTTGTGCCCTTGATGTAGCTGTCGGTGCTCATTTCTGGACTTATAGCTAAAATGCTTGGCGGTTGTAAGTCTTAATATCCCTTTAGATGGTACCTTTCACTTCCCCCTTTTCTAGGTTCCTCGCTTAACGCGCAGGTGTTAGTGTTTCCTCAAGATGGTTGATACCTGGCTGGCTGATTACCCCTTCTAGCTACCATCACGGCGATCCGTCGGATTATGACGAATGGGCCCGTCTCGCTGGGGAGGGCGCAGAATCTTGGAAATACAAGGACTTCTACAAGTCTGCCGACTTTTCTATCTTTTGGAAACGAACAAATCGACCTCTGACCTTATGACCGTTTAGGTACTTACGAAAGTTTGAAAAGTTTGTCCCGAGCGAGACACATCCTGAGGTTAACGCAGATGAACATGGCTCTGACGGTCCAGTTGAAGGTAAGAGGAAGTGTCAATGTCACACGGCCTGAGCGTGATCGTCTCACTGTCGCGGCTGCAGTTGGATTCCACGACAACTACTCTTCCATTACTCAGCGGTTCATTGAGGCATGCACCCACGTGGGGATACCGCCTCGCGCAGACCTGAACACGCCCCGTGGGACAGTTGGCGTGGCAAAAGTGAGCGGACTTAGTGGACCCTTTTTTCATTCTGATATAGTGCTAATAATGCCCTTCTATTCATTAATAGTTCAGTAAGGGCTTCTTCTCGAACACAAAGATCCGAGCATTACTATAACGCTTTATAGTGACATTCGTTGACTCCAACGGCCGCCGAGTGTCCACGGATTCGGCGTATCTCACGCCTGAGGTGCTATCTCGCCCTAATTTGACGGTCGCTGTGAACGCAAGCGCCACTCGTATCATATTCGATACCTCAGGATCGAGTCCCCGTGCCATCGGTGTTGAGTTTGCCTCGTCTAATGATAGCCCCCGCTTCCGCGTGCGTGCAAAGAAGGAAGTCATACTCTCGTATGTTGCTTTCATATCACATAGCGTCCGCGTGGCACACTGACCCCCTTTTTCCAGGGCCGGTGCTCTTCATTCGCCACATGTTAGTGGTCGAACTTCCCGTCGGTGTTCCCGAAGCTGACGTAATGTAGATCCTGATGCTCTCTGGGATTGGTCCTGCGGAGCACCTGACGGAGCACAAGATCCCGGTTATCGCTGCTCTACCTGGTGTTGGTGAACACTTGATGGATCATGTTGTCGTCGACGTCGCACTGGCAGACACCAGCGGAACTTCACTGACCTTCCTCAAGCCTACAACTTTCTGGCACCGTATCAAGCGCATGCACGCGATTCTCACTTACACTTTCACGGGTAGAGGCCCCCTGACCTCCATTGTATGTTTTTCCCCTGTGCCGTCGTTTCTCCCCGACTGACGATGAAGTTGCGAAGTTTGCAGAAGGGGCAGCGTTCTTCCGTTCGACTGACCTTGCGCTATTCCCACAGCATACGGCTGTTCTACCCGCACATACAGAGGACTCAGCGTCGGGTCATTATGCACCTGATTTGGAACTCTTCCCATCGTCGTTTGCATACACTGAGGGAGGGAAGGGTGTTTTGCCCGAAACTGAAATGTTCGGGCTTCACGTGGTGCTGCTGAGGTAGGCTGGAATACCCCTTAGTCAGCTGGCATGGTATGAAACACACAGGAACACGTTTCCCAGGCCGACAAGCAAGGGCAACTTGCGGCTGCAATCCTCGAATCCCTTCCAACACCCCTTAATTGACCCAAAGTGAGCCTTCTCACCGTGGCTGTCCCGCCACTACAAATTCATCATATACAGGTATCTCTCTACGGAGCACGATCTTTCCGTCCTCGAGCGCGGAATGGCCATTCTTAACCGCGTCATGCATACCGCCCCACTTGCTGACATCATCGACCACAGCATGTCAGATAAACGCCTCGGCCAGTGGCTCCCTACCGCAAACCTGACCGAGCTCCGTGATTATATGCGCAGTCACTTGGAAACTCTGTATCACCCGACTAGCACCGCACGCATGGCCCCGCTCTCTGATGGCGGCGTGGTCGACCCACGGCTCAGGGTGTATGGCGTACAAGGTTTACGCGTCGTCGATGCAAGCGTATTTCCGACGATTACCTCCGGACACACGGTAAGTTGGCCACACACCCGTCTCGTCTTCGTATCCACACGGGAGCTATTCCGAATTGGCATCAACCGTCTACACGGTGTTGCTTTTATGTTACCACGACCTGGCTAACGGCCCGCGTGGTCGCCCATGCCCCTGTCGGGTACATCTTCTCCTTGCTTTCTGCCGATGTCATGTTTGTCGGAAATCGCCGATGGCTGACGGACTGCGCAAACTTACAGGCTACTCCAGCGATCGCTGTAGCCGAGAAAGCTGCCGATTTGATTCTGGAAGATTTGGCTCGGCCCAGCATCGTTGCATAGTTTTTTTCTGATTGGTTACCTCTGCTGAAGTTTGTAATCAGTGTGTACTTTTGAAACCTATGGGAACCATTGTTGTCTGCAACATATATTGGGGCTGCCGGTGAGATGGAGTCATTAATATCAGGTACCCGAGAAACTTTGAGACATTGAGGGTCATTCCGCCTGGTAAGTACGCACATGCTCCTGGTACCTTACCGTGATAAATATAACGCCACCTGGACCTGGACGACGTACAACAGTTCATTTTTATATACATTAGCGCTACCTGATCTTAGTGGCCCTAGATGCCGGTCGTTGCCTCAATTTAATGGTGACGTATCGCAAGGAAACGCTCGTGAAAGCCACACAATCAATCCGTCATGACAAAGAATCGGAATTTTGAACCGTTAAGCAAGATGTTACAGTCGGGCGTCAATCACAGGAGATGGGAAGGAATCACATGAGAAGCGATGGTACAACGTTGCAGCGAAACAGAATCGGTACGAATGCAAGCTTCCTACTGTGGAGTAATCGCCGTGATACCCCGGGAAAAGGCGCCAGGAGTCTGCTGCGCTAGAGCATTAGCCCCTGGTGTTAAGGTTAAGGAGAATGCAAGTCCATCAAAGGCAAGTCGTTTGAAGGGAAACTCGGCAAGGGGCCCTAGAGGCTGTCCAAACTTGTCTTCGTTGGTAGACTTTATACGAATCGTTGACAATTCGCCTCCTTGTTTGGGATATTGATACTATGACTTTGGCGCGTATCCTATTGGGGATGAGCTCCCGTATTGGGACGTCATCAACTTGCACACGGTTTGCTGGATGGAGTGATTGCGCGTCTGGATATGCTTCGATCTCTCCACAAGCCCGGGCTCGTTTGTCACTATCCAGCAGACCTTGTTGGGGATGAGCATCCGTACCACGTTACATCTGGTTTTGACACCATGTCAGCACCATCAACACCCTAGATTGTCGCAACGTGGCCGCGTCCTGTACTCGGAGGCAGTGTTTGTGGCCAGCTATGTCATTCTCCCCACAAAACCCGAGCCCGTTGGTCACTACCCAGTGTAACACAGGTGGATAGTCCACGCTGTTGTGAGTTCGAGGGGAGGTCAAGTCCAAAGCAGGTTTGTGATCCCGAAGGGAAAACGAAGGCGCCAGGGGGAGAGAGAAAGAGAGGGAGAGAGAGAGAATGTGTATGTTGGCTCCGCGTGCCAGTGAGCCACTTGAACGATACTGAGCGAAATGAGACGAGAATGGACGCAAAATATGGGGGAGAAACACAAACGCAAATCGGTGGCACTCGTGGCTCTGCCCGAGGAGACACTCATGGCCCGCGGCTCACGACTGGCTCACGGTGCTGCGTGCGAGTTTATATAGTTCCGTCGGTAGCTACTTACAATCTAAGTTATTTGTCCTTGGTATTATAGAAAGGGAGTTGGCCTGGTAACGAGTGTGGGATAACGAGGGTGAGGGATAACAGGGAGAATGGAAAGACAGCAATGTTTCCTTGTGTAGCATGGTCGTGCGCTCGCTGTCCTGTGGCGTCGGTCGTGTCGGCGATGGGAAGGCAGGTCAATTCCAAGGCTACAACACGTACATACCTTACGCTAGTGTAGCCAAGTTCGTTCAAAGTTTGGTCATACGTGAGGAGCACCCGAAGTGATTTTCTGTGGTAATCTGTGGCCATGGAAAGAAAGGATTGTCCCAGACGAATCAAGTCACAACAGACAGGTGATTTCGCCTTGTCATAGTCGAATATGCGTAGAGGCATTCCCGAGTAGGAAACTATGTTCGCATCGGTACGTCCTGCCTCCTGAGTTCCACTGCACGACGCACAAACCAAAGAGCGTTGGAAGTCCCAGTTGCGGATTCTTAGAAAATAGGGGAATATCAATACACGCCGGAAGGTCCCAACCAGGCTTCAAGACGCATTTGGAAGACAACCTTCTGACCATGTCCTGCCAGATACTTCAAAATGTCATGGTTTCGGAATCCTGAGAATTTTGAGTTCCTCCCCCTCTTGAGACATTTGAAGGGGTAAAAATGATGACAACAACGCTACCACGGCCCAAGACATCGGGTGGCGGCTGCTTTCGTTCTGTGCTGTGTACTCAGCGAGGAACGCATCGTGATCGAGGAGCTCCCGGATGATAGCTTTGAAAAACACGATATATGAGTCCAAGGGAAGCTTTGGTTCGGTTCTAGTGTCAAGGCCTCAACTTGAGTGCCAAGGGACAGCCTGAGACAGCCTGGGAGTCAGTCAGTCAGAACGCCCAGAGATTTCCCGATCGAAGTCCGATCACGTGACCAACGTCGCCATCGTGCGCTCGTTGCCTGATGTCTTCGGATGTGGGACCCGCAATTCTTTGTCGTATCAGCCACTCGCAGGATTCAACTTAACATGGCGCCTCAAGCCATTCGCCATGTCTTCGATCCCTTTGCTATATTCGGTCATTCCAATGAGTCATTCGAAACTCGTAAGTTCACCATTGAGGCCACATATACTGTACCTTGGTGGAACGTCCGATGCCCAAGCCTCAAGCGTAGCCGATCCTCTCAACCTTCAGCCTAAACGGTGAACCTGTGACAATTACGTTTCGCTTTGCCTGCTACAACCTGACATCGCGGGTCTCCTATCGCTGGTTAGTGCTGTCTTTACGAAAAACATCTCTTGAGTGTCTCTTACGTCTATGACGACCTGGTATCAAATTCCAGACCCCAGAATGCAGTATAATGGCAAGTCAAATGATCCCGTGTTTGGGCCTCCGATCTGCGACCATCTGTTCATTCGCGTGTCGGTGCCGCATATATCCCATTAAACCGTTCTTCACGAATTCAATTCTTGAATAAGCTCGAAGTGGGGATATCTCTCCGTGTTGCTAATTCAAGCTGAAGGAGACGTAATTATACGCGGTGGCACCTTCGGTTGCATGAGATCTCTTACCAATATCCTCACTTTCATGGAGTAACAAAGCTAATAATGGGGCCAGTCTGACGTCGGGGACACGCAGAAACAAAGTTGCAGGGGTTGATACGTTTTAGTCAGCCTCTTCTCCAGCCGTCTTTGTCGGGAATGGACACTAAAACCGGCGATTTCAGGTAGTCGGCCACGCCGAGCACAGCGGCGGAGTAGAGGGGGTGTTAAACACGTTGACATCTGACCACAGCGCTTCGATGCCTGCACGTCATTTACGTCCTTCTTCGCTGTGCTGGCATTGACTCATGACGCCGGAGTCTGTTTTAGGATCACGAGCCCGAGTCCTTGCACTGGTATGCTAGACGCCGGTTTCCCTAAATCAGCTTTTACCTCCGGAGGAAATTCGCACGGAGCGTCGGGGGAGTGGAATTTCAAACCTCGCGTTCTACGATAGGAAATTATCGGTGATGTGGCTGTGCCTTCATGGCCACGCTACCACCGGCTTGGAGGTAGTCCGCCAATTGTCAAAGCGCCGGCGGTGGTAGCTCGAGGACGACGTGGTGGATTGCAGTGGCAATTCAGTCTCCGTTCTTTTTGACTTGTTTAAGCTGCTCCGGACAGAACCACGCGTCGGCTGGTCATTGATGAGTATTGAGTGTAATAGGTTACCCGGCCTACAAGGAACCAAAGATGGCAAGAACACAACCGCTGTTCGTTTCACCTCGCATCCAGGACAGCACTCTGGTTGAGCGCTGTCTGGTATAATCGGAGGCAAGCCCCGTCTCGTTGGCTCCTGCTGCTATTTTCTGATATCAGACAGGAGCATCCCGGTTTACAGATGCTAATTTCATTGTAGTGTTGCTTCAAGTGAGCTGTCAGGGCCTCACCGGTGCTCCACAGATCAACGCCGGAGGGAGAATCACATAACGCGGCCTCTGGCCATGGCCACGGGTGAACGTTCCCAAACCCAGAGCCTGTCCGGGCGCGAGTGCCAAGGATCCGATTTCTGATATGCGTTCGTTCGGTGGAAATTCCCAACTTGATCTGCTCATATTGCCTGGGCCTTACTATCAATGGTTAGAGACCATTTCTTTGATCTGGGTCGTGATAAGAAGGTCCACGCAGAAGGCGTATCAAGGTCCCGGCTGCGCTCATTAACATTCGAGCTCAGGAGGTCAATTGTCAACGTGGTGCCCCCTCCGGTGTGTCATGATGCGGCGTGCTCAACGCCCTGTTCGGTCGTGCAATTCAGGGACAGCTGTCCTCGTCGCGAGGGATGGCTCTCAGAAAGTATTGATTTCATCGCCGTTCGTTCAGCTCCACAAGGACGGCTGCAAACCGAACCAGCCCTCCGCATCGTGCCATGGCCTGCATCAAGTCATCTCGTTCGGCGCTGACACACCAGCAACGGTGATCCCGAAACGTCTTGCGCCCTAACTTAATTATACCCATGCATCCGCCGTGATGGCGAGGATAGGGGCATGGCAGGGTACCTCTTACTCCCGCCCAAAGGCACAACAATCCACCTGCTGTCATACACACCTTGGCTGAGTCGCATGGCTAGCAACGCCCCCGGAGCTTTGGAGTGACCTACTCATATTGACTCACCCCCTCAAACCGGGGCCTACTGTTTGACTCCCACCCACAGTCCAAACTAGTGACATCGGGTTGCATCTGGGCTGTAGCTCAGTTCTCAGCCATCCGGAAGTCGTGGATCTCCTTGACCTCTTCCCCCTTTCAATTTCTCTGGTGTACTCACACGATATCTGTACGTGCGCCATAGAACGGGGGACTTTGCGTCCAAGGGCGTCAGTTTCATCGTTCGCGTCCGTACAATTCTTGGGCCGTGTCTCTGATCGGGGGCACCCTTTCATACATGCAGCCTGGTCAATGTATTCACCATAACTACATCTAGCACCCGGATATACGGACGAGACGACCATCCACAAATGTCGAAGGCGTCCCTAACCCGAACCCTTATCTCACTCGGAATAGCATCGACAAGAAACCATATCTCTGCCACATAAATACGGAACGAGCCTTCATTCGAAGCAGAGCTGAAACACACAGAGGAAAGAGACGACATCATCCGACAATCGAGTGGCAGCGGCCAGAGCGTAGGGAAAAACAAACGGATACAACGTGGCGATCGACGACGACGCTAGTAGGTCGTGCGATGAAAGTTAGCGCTCGCCCTCGTTGCTGCGGCTCTGACGTTCCCGAATGAACTGCGAGACGGACGCTCAAAGAGCTGCGGCGGTTCCGCAGTGGCCTGCGCATTTTTGTTTTATCGACATACGATCTTATACCAACGTGCTGCGGTCAGACGTGCAACGTTTGGGAACCCGAGAGTCAGGTTCTGGGTGTGTCACCATGTAATTCAATCCATCGAGCTTTTGCACCATGTGATAACAGCCTTTCCATCATTCTCGTGAAAACAATGGCCTCTACGATGGCGACAACTCTCAAGGGACACGTATCCATCGTATTTGTCCGTCGCCCTCCTAAAAAGGGCCGATGGAACAACGTGTACAAAAGACCGTGTGCATCATATGCACGGTGTGAAGGAACGCGACTTGAACCCCGCCGATTTTCGTGCGTGCGAAGTACCAAAGGTGTGGGGCAATCGCACCGTGCAATTCACAGCGTGTGCAAAGGGCGGCTAGGATATCACAAAGCACGCGGTGGACCAGGCACCAAAATGACTCTTCTTGTGTTGATCATCATCATCAGCCGAAAGCCACGGATGGGCCATGAAGCACGTTCATTTTTCTGGATGTCAAATTAACCAAGGAAAACACTTCAGGCAACGGGACGCGTTCTCGAAACGGGAGGGAGATGGGAACGAGGCCCGGTTGCCATGACCTACGAACAAACGAACGAATGAACGAAACGAACGAACGGAAGTCAAAAGCACAGCAGTTTGAAGAAAGCGAGATCATCTATCTGGGCAAACCGTTCTAGGGTCGGAGGATCGTCCCCGCGGTTCACTCATCTCATTGGCCGATTTACGGAACCCCCCCTAGTGGCTTTTCGGTGGTGCATGTGTGCATGTACGTGGGTGTGTGCGTGTGCACGCGGTCCTACCGTAAACGCGCGCGTAACTGGGCAAATCTTTGAAAAGGCCCGTTTCCCCCCCCGGCGCTTCAAGACCGACTGACGGTGGTTTATCCCCCAAGTGGCATAAGCTGCCTCTCCCGAACGCTAGCCGTTGCCCAGGGTTCCCCCCCTCGGTTTTTCAAATGATCAGCGTCCATCGAGTCGGGCTGTGCTACAGTACAACGCACAAACGTGGGTGGGTGATTGCAGATCTCTACCCTGAGAGACCCCTCCGTTCGCTCCCGAGCTCTTCACAATGTTCACGGACCCGTGGTAGATTCCTGAGAAAGTTACCGTACTGAGAAACGATCAGATCAATTCCTTGTGGGAAAGGGGGAATGGAAACAACGATCGGAAAGGACCGATCTTATGATCTGCAAACCAACCAAAACGAAAAACCACAAACCCCCAACCCAATTAGCGACCACACGCAAGCCGAACGGCAGTTTGCCGTAAACAAAACTTTGTTTGAGTTAGTTAGGTCAGGGCCGGGACCTTTCCTCGCCTATGAGTGAGCCTCGGCCACCAATCATCTAATCCTACTGTATAATCCCACAACCCATGAACTATCCACCACCCTCTTCTGCCCAATCACCGATCATGAATTTCACCTTTTTGTCCATCACGATGCTGTATTGGGTAAAGTAAAAGAGTGATCGCGGTCCGGCTCGGTGCGCGAATGCGCGAACCCCGGAGGAGAAAGAGGCTGTCCCCCGTCCCATGCCACACATCCCACGGCCGAACGGGGAACGCGTGCACGGGCCCCGATGATCGAACTGACTTGCGCTGTGGTCTTTGGCTGTACAGCACTGTCTGTTTGTCTGTCTGTCTGCCTGCCCTTCACTTCAGGCTTGTCTTGTTGTTATTTCTTATTATGATATCAACGCTGCATCGCCTTCAAGTTTCCCCTTCCTCTCACCTTAACCTTCTGTCTATTCTCGCCACCGTTGCAACTGGCACAGTCCATCACACCATCACAGCTTCATTTGCCACAAACTCATATAAGGCAAAATATCATACCAGGCGGACATGGGTGAGGAGGGGGGGACGAAAGGATGGTGGGGGGGCTGTCCCATTACATTACAACGCAACGAAACTCCTTCCAGCTTCCGAGCGTTGCGTTCCTGTCACGGCCATCGCTTGCCGATATCATAAATGGGAATTTTCAGGGGCGAGGGGGATTAAGGAGGGAGGGTCGAAGCTGGCTGACTGGGGATTAATTGCAACACGTGCTGTACTGGTTGGCACTGGTTTGATACTTGTTGGCATGTCCAGTTTACTGGTGTTAACTGATCCTGATCAGTGGTCCCGTGCGATGACCTGTGTACAAAACCTAACGTTCACGTCACCCATCACATTTTTTTATGGTTTTGTCCCACGGGAAGCTGGAGATATGGATGCCCCCTTAGTCTTGGCCGGACCTTTCTGAGAGGGCCGTCCGTGTGGGTGGATGTCCGCGTTTGTGGGTTCTTCTCGGACACCCGGCCGGATCTCTCCCATGCGTAAAGCGAATTCGATGGGTTCTCACAGACAAGCGCCAAGGTTTAAACGATCCCAGACGCCCGGAGACATCCAGGGGCAACGGGCAACGAACATTCTAACTTACCTATATTCCGGCAACGAACTGCGCCAGTACGAAATATGGCAAGGGGTTTGGAGTGGAGTGGGGAGGGAGATGAATCCTGTGCAACAATCCGAAATTGAGTGTACTAATTATTGATG
>Ga0307510_10008960_pt1 | contig 11915 bp, 5 predicted proteins | sample 12_EM_MG_FD_207224 | JGI IMG/M metagenome (GOLD analysis project Ga0307510, IMG submission 207224) | Populus trichocarpa ectomycorrhiza microbial communities from riparian zone in the Pacific Northwest, United States - 12_EM | ecosystem: Host-associated > Plants > Roots > Unclassified | place...
TGTTTTTCTATCTGGGTAGGTCACCCATTACAATGAGGTCATTCTTCCACTTGGGTAGGTCACCCATTACAATGAGACCACTCTTTCTTTTTTTCTTGGGTAGGTCACCCATTACAATAAGACCAACATTTTTTGGGTAGGTCACCCATTACAACTCGACCATTCTCCATGTTTTTTATTTGGGTAGGTCACCCATTACAATGAGACCATTCCTCCACTTGGGTAGGTCACCCATTACAACACAACCACTCTTCCTTTTTCCCAATTCTGGGTAGGTCATCCATTGCAATTCGACCAATTCTCCATGTTTTTATCTAGGTAGGTCACCCATTACAATGAGACCATTCCTTCACCTGGGTAGGTCACCCATTATAATGAGACCAATCTTCCTTTTTCTACTTGGGCAAGTCGCCCATGAAAATAGACTAGGGTAAGTGTGAGTGTGTGGGCCGGTCGCCCCTGAAAATAGACCACTTTGAGTACTTGGGCAGGTCGCCCATGAAAATAGACTAGTGTGAGCGTTTGTGGACAGGTCGCCCGTGAAAATAGACCAGTGTGAGTGTGTGGGCTGGTCGCCCTTGAAAATAGACTACTGTGAGCGTGTGTGGGCAAGTTGCCCAAGATAATCAGATCATTTTATTTCATTTTGTTTTCTTTACAAGCTTACTATGCAAAGTCTTTGCTCCGTAAGCATTATAAAGAGGGGGGCAACTGTCATAACTCATTTTTGGGTCACTCCCAAATTCATTTTCCTTTTCTTCAAAAAAAACAAAAACAAACAAACAAACTACACGGTGCCATTTTGAACGACACTGTGCAGCTTCTTCTCCCCTGCAAATGCAGAGACAGGGGAGAAGAGGATTTTTGAAATGCTTTTCCTACTTAACTTCTCCTTCTCTACCTTCCCACTTGCCTAACTATTTACACAACCCATACCCTCATTAATGGAGAAACAGGAGACCTATGGCCCCCACCATGACGAAAAGCAGAAGACCTATGCCTCGACCACCATGCCCTGTGCTTGTACAGGGTATGGTGAACCTCTCCCCAACTGCCTATAAATACAGAGGAACGCACAGAAGAATAGGAGGAGGAAAAGGAAAAAGGAAACCAAGGGGAGAAAAATTTTGGAGAAGGAGAGAAGGGCAGTGACAGAGAGGGAAACAAGACGAGAGAAGAGAGAAAAAAATAGAAAACAGAGGCCAGATAGAAGAGAAGAAAACATAAAAAAAAAGAAGAGGAAAAGACTGCAGAAAATAGGAAGGGAGACCGAGAGAGAGAGACCGACAATGTTGAGAGAGAAGGGACCGAAATAGTAGGGATATCGATAGGGAGACCAAGAGAGACAGACGGGGAGAAGGAAGAAAAAGGGACAAAAGGAGCAAACCGGCAGGGGGGAGAAGACACAGACTGGTGTCTCTACACCGCGGAGAAGAGGCACCGTCGCTGTCATCGGGCTTCCTAGTCACCGCCACCGCAACACCACCGAAAACGGTCACCAGCATCACCGTCAGCTCAGCCATCCGAGATCATCGCCTCAGGTAATTCTCCTCCCCCTCATAGCCGCCGGTCATTATTCATCTTCTTGCTTGCAGAACGTGCACTGTGCACGTTCTGCATGCAAGAAGAAATAATTAGCCAGTTACTGTGCATGCGCACAGTAACCGGCTAATTAATTAACTGGTTACTGTGCTCATGCACAGTAACCAGTCATGGTTGTTGTGGGCTGGAACATCAGCCCAGCCCACGCGGCTGGGCTGAGTCCAGCCTTGTTGCTGTGGGATGGAACATCAACCCAGCCCACGCGGCTGGGCCAATATAGGCCCAGCCCAGTTCATTTCAATTTTTTTTTTTGTGTTTTTTTTTTTTTAAATTGCGATTTTCCAACGGATTTTTTGACGCCATTTTGATTAATATCGGTCTGTATTTTTATATCGTAAAGATACAAATTCGATATTAAAATACCCGGTTTTCAAAAAAATATTTTTGTTTTCATGCATACGGCCAAGTCTCTCGAAGCTAAAAATCATATTGTATTTTTTATACAACAAACAAAACTAAAAAAAAATAATATTATTTTAGCATGCATTTTGGCTTTAATAACCAGTTTATTAAAGTCATGAGAACTTGGCCAATATTTCAAAAAAAAATCAAAAAATATTTTGTTTTGTTTTAATGTTTGGGATTACGAATTTATACGTAAAACGTATTCCTGATATTAGAAAGGTATTTCTTTTATAAACATTAGACCGGTTAGGTTTTTACCCAAAAGATAAGAACCTCCTTACTGAAGAGGGCTTTTCTTGAACCATAGACGAACCAACATGACAAGACCTTAGATTGTTTTTGATCAGAAAATAAAACAATGCAGCTTACCTTAGGTAGGGCGTATTTGGGGTGCTAATATCTTCCCTTTACGCAACCAGTCTCCGTACCCGATCTCTGAGACTAGTTAGGGTTCCTAGTGACCAGAATACTAGGTGGCGACTCCCATTCCATGTTTTCACCGCTAATAGACAAAGAATTCCTTGTCTCCCCATATTTTCCAGATATATCCATACATGAGTGTGGAGGACAATCACCGCAACGCCGCACACGTGCGACAACTAGGACAATGAGAGACCTGTTTTAGAGACCAAATAGTAAACCTACCTTATGTCTCACGTAAAAGGATTAGAACCGGCCTTTACGATGTATTCTCCTTATACATTGTTTTGCATCAAGGCAAGCCCTTCTTGAAGCATCTTGAATTCAGGACTTACGGTGTGACACAATGGTCATCACTTAAGAAATTTTTGTTATAGAGTTTGAATAAGAATCAAAATTCTTGTTCATCATGCAAAAGTTACGATCATATGTCACCCCTTGAAAGACAAGTTCATCATATAATAACATACTCATACCTTTAAAAAGTTGCCAACATCTAATGGTGTTAAGAAGGATTTGCTCAAACTTTCAATCTATAAACATCGCTAGTGGTTTTCTACAAGCCGGTAACAAAAGTCTACTCTATCATGAACTCTACTTATGACCTATATCAGGATGTCACTTGTGAAGTTTTGACGTATTCATCAATGGAGACTATGAGGGAATTTAGGTTTCTTTCCAACGAGTGCAACAAGTTCATGTATGAATCCATTTTCATAAAGCTACACAATCAAAGAAAACACTATCTCTAGGTTCTTTATACAAAGCATGATCAAAAATGAATATTATTTTTCCTTTGTTTCAATTGACACTTTAAAGCCTCATCCAGTAATATCATTTGATTTCCTTCCTAACCATGTGGAGATTGTGCCATCGACAAATCAAAGGGTTCTACTCTGTCACGCACACAATAAGCCATGTTATTATGTGTGTAACTTTGCTATCAAACAATGATAAAAGATCCCAAATCCAAAGACATAATATGATACTGTAGAATTTGGTCCGATAGTTAAAAGAACAAAGCCTTTACACACAAGATCATGAGATTCTCAAAACCCAAGTTTTGCTCGCACGATAAAGAATTCTATATGTACCACTACATTAGAGTTGAGTTGTTTGACTCGAAGACTTGGAGATGAAAGCTATTAGGCGAAGTAAAGTTGCCACAAGATGAGTCCATTTGTCATATGACAAAAGTATCAGTGAATGGTTCACTTCATTGGTTTACTTGGAAGAGAAATATATTTTCATTTGAAGTGAAAAAGGAGAGCTATTGCTTGTTTCTGCTTCCTCCACTAGTTTACAAGTGCAATGATAGCAAAGATATCGGGCTTACTGAATATGAAGGAAAACTTTTCATAATCTGCATTGATAGAGAGAGTGGTTTCATGAAAGTATAGATCATAAAGAATTACAACAGAAAACAATGGAATAAAAGGCATTCAATAAATATAAGGGTTTTAACAAGGAAATAACCATATGTAAGTTCTTTCTGCAATGCTGATGTTGGGCTGATGAGAGACTATTTTCCTAACATGACATTCCTCAACTTCAAGACTAGAAGTATTGATATGTTGCGATTAGGGAAATGTTTACTCCACAGAATAAAAGGCATTCAATAAATATAAGGGTTTTAACAAGGAAAGAACCACATGTAAGTTCTTTAGCCTTCTGTAATGCTGATGTTGGGCTCATGAGAGACTATTTTCCTAACATGACATTCTTTAACTTCAAGACTAGAAGTATTGATGTGCTGCAATTAGGGAAATGTTTACTCCATAGATGCTTCCCATTTTAGTTCACCTTTATTGTCGAATAAGGAGCACCATTAGAATTGTCATGCCCTCAAGAATAATTGCCCAAAGGTATCATTCCCTAGGTGGAATAATCTAGATAAGATGTGAATATTTACAAGAATCAAGTATGGAAGTTGTGGAGCAAGAGGCGTGTTGAGTTTGTGAAGGATGGTGTCATTAGCCATATTGTCACTAGAACATCCTCAGAATGACAAGTGATCGAAAATGCTTGGTGAAACACATATATTGCTAGAAAAGTTGATTCAAGAAGGATGTTGAAATGTCAAGCATGTTGTTATAGAATTTTGCTATTCTGCATTTTGTTTCGGGATCACATCTCATCCTTTAATGAAACATGTCTCTTTATTATTCTGAAATCAAGAGATGTTTAGCATTTTATTTTGACAAAATATTTTGATGCAAAATTAAGGCTGGTCAATCTTAAAATATTAAAAGTATTTTTATTGTAGAAATGACTCAATGTTTCTTAAAATGATATGATAAATAATATGGGGTGACCAAACAAATTTTGAGCTCACATATAAAATTAAACCACACATTATAGAGCTAAGCTTTACTAGTATGCGTATTAACATGTAGTGGATTCGATAGATATGGACTCGTGAATCATGACTCTTACAAGTTCAAATCATTACGTTGGGCGAGATCAAAATTTACTAGACTAGACCCTAGAAAGGAAAATAAATAGTATTCAGATTAGTTGGAGGCAAAGAAAAATAATCAAATGATGAATTAGTGAAATCCATCAAGGTTATGTTTGGCATATGGCAATGACAAATGTCTTTTGATCATAAACAGAAGAACGAGCACATTCAGATGAATTGAGAGCAATGTTATTCAAAGACAATATATGATTTAGTGAACTCTGGCAGCAATTAAGAGTAATGTTGTACTTGAAGGACACCTTCATATCCTCATCTTTGTTTACCCTCCGAAACGTGGCTATGACTCTTGAAAGATGTTATCACATGGGTGCATTTGAATAGATGTCGGAAGGATGCACACCACCAAGACTGACTGTGAGACAATCTGCATTGAATCCTATTGACTCAAGGTGCATTTCACTAACATAAAGTATAGGTGATAAAAGTAACATCATTAATTATGACAATGCATTTCTTTTTATGATATGATTAGACGGGTTGAGAGGAATTCATTGAGAAGAACAATGAGCATACAACAACGAGCTTTTACAACAAGCTATGTAATGCATGTCCGGATGACTTGACAGTTCTATAAAGGTTAATGATAACATATACTTGAAGAGTATATTTCAACTGAAGGTAGCTTCGTGGCTAATTGGCAATCTAAGATGAGGTCGACACTAGAAAACCTCTTGATGATTGTTGGCAGGATGCACACAACTAATCAGAGAACAGTTCTTGAGAGAATCCAGGAAATGAATGATTTATTAAGCTTCTTCATGGTAAATTAAGCAACACCACACTTGGAGGCATGGTCAAGCTTGATAAACAATGAGAGTAGTAATCATTGGTAACAACCTAGGATGGGCACTACACTTACTTTTGAGTGGAAGACTGACACATGGTAAACTTGAATAAGCTAGTGAATCAGGAAAAATAGAGAAGGCTTTGGATAGCAAACAAAGGCACCCTATGACAATGGAGCATCAAAGAGAGGGGCCTATATTTCAAACTAGGTAAGGATGCATGCATGTCATCTAACCTCCAAACATTGTATAAATATTTTTGAATTTTATAAGAGAAATCCTCAATGAAATCCAGCAAGATTTTGATGAATTTGAGTAGAAAAAGAAAGAATCATTAAGTTAATGATAGCAAAGAATCATGGTTTTGACCTTGGAATGGGAAGAAGATGAGATAAACCCTACCATTAGAAAATTCTCAAGGAAATGAGAAAATCAACCTTGTCATCAAGAAGAGTCTTTATGGCAACCCTGTAATCAGAAAGCACCAAGTTTTCAAACCACACAATCGGGAAGTATTAGGTCAACCCTGCAATCAGGAAGAAACAAGTTTTCAATTCTGTCATTAGGAAATCCAATTAAATTTAGTCAAGGAAAAATGTCAACCCTGTAATCATGAATCACCGGGAAAGTTCAAGGAGAACTTAATCAAGCCCTGTCATCAAAAAGAAAGAAAAGAAAGAACCCCGCCATCAGGAATCCTAGTTTTAAACCCTACAATAAAGAAGAAAAGTGAGAAGAAAGAAAAAAGAAGAACAAGAAAAGCCTATCATCATGAATTTAACTTTTGGGAACCCTGCCATCAGGAATCTCAGTTTTTAATTCCACAATCAAAATGTTTCAAATTCAATGAAAATAATTAAAGACACCTTCAGAGAGTTCTGGTTGAAGGGGATTGCTGAGATTCAGGATTTTAGGTAAACTAAGCTGAAAAAGAAGACATTTATGAAAGAATAGTTGAGTAGATGATTCTCCTAGTAATTGTAAAATTTTGGTTGTAGTCCAAAGAAATCGTTATACTAGGATTTCAGGTTAACTGAGTTGCACATAAAGATTTTGGTTTTGGTCAAAGAGAATCGTCTGATTGGGATTTCAGGTTGAATGAGCTACAAACAAAGATTTTAGTTTTGGTTAAAGGGAATCGCCAGATTGGGATTTCACGTTAGCCAAACTGTTTTTTAGATTTTAGTTTTAGTTAAAGGAGATTGCCAAATTTGGATCTCAGATTAGCCAAACTATTTTTTAAATCTTAGTTCTGGTTAAAGGGAATCGTCAAATATAGGATCTCAGGTTGACCGGGCTACAAATAGATTTTAGATTAACCGAGTTGTAGACAAAGATTTTGTTTCTAGTTAAAAGGGGTCACTAGATTGAGATTTCATATTAACCCAACTGAAGACAGAAATTTAGATTATGGCTAAAGGGGGTCTCTAGATTGAGATTTCAGTTTAACCCAACCAAAGATAGAGATTTAGGTTCTAGTTAAAGAGGGTCTCTAGATTGAGATTTCATATTAACTCAACTAAAGATAGAGATTTAGTGTCTAGTTAAAAGAGATCGTCGGATTGGGATCTCAGGTTAGCTGAATTGTTTTTCATATTTTAGTTCTGATTAAAAGAAATTACCATATTGGGATTTTAGGTTAGCCGAGCTGTTGTTGAGATTTGAGTTTGGTTAAAGGAGATCGTCAGATCAGGATCTCAAGTTAGCCAAGGAGTAGAAAAAGATTTTGGTTCTGATTAAAGGAAATTGTTAGATTAAGATTTCAAGTTAACCGAGGAGTAGAAAAAGATTTTGGTTTTGGTTAAAGGTGATTGTCAGATGGAATCTTAGGTTGACTGAGTTGCAAACAGAGATTTTGGTTCTAGTTAAAGGGAATCACTAGATTAAGATTTTAGATTAGCCCAACCAAAGCCAAAGATTTAGTTTCTGGTTAAAGGAGATCACCAGATTGGGATCTTAGGTAAGCTGAACTATTTTTTAGATTTTTTTCTGGAAAAGGAAATTGCTAAATTGGGATTTCAAGTTAGCCGAGCTGCAGACAAAGATTTTGGTTCTGGTTAAAGAGAATCACTAGATTGGAATTTCAGGTTGACCGAGCTATAAATAAATATTTGAGTTCTTATTATAAGGGATCGCCAAATTGGAATTTCAGGATAATGGAGTTGTACATAGTTTGATCGTAGTTTTGGTTGAAGAGGATTGCTGCAAAGACAGAGCTTCAAAAAAACCGAACTAAAAGTTTTGAGAAGATTAGTTTTTGAAGAACAGATCATTTATTTTTACAAACTTACTACGCAATGCACTTAGCAAGTCTTTGCTTCGTAAGTATTGTAAAGAGGGGGCATTTGTTGCTACCAAATTTTTTACCCTATTTTTGAAGAATTTTTGAAAAAAACAAAAAATAGCAAAAAAAATATAAAAAAACCCAAAAAATAAGTTCTTGACGTCTTTACATCACTTGCAACATTTTTTTTTATGCGTTAAGTTGTTAATGCACTTTTAATAGTCGACGTTGAAGTTCCTATGTTTCAAAATATTCTAAATTTATAAAGGGACCAAAAGTGGAAAGATTGAAGTTGAGGGACCAATTATTTTTGGGTTGCTTGGTCTCTATAGAAACGCTTTTACCTATAAATATGTGGTTACACCACACACACAAGGGAGGAGAAATTTTAGGAGATAAAATAAAAATTCACTCACTCTCCTCACACTCACAACACAAAAACCCACACCATACAAGGCCAATCATTACCATCCTCACGACCCCTTTTTTTCTCGGCCAAAAAAAACCTTGCACTCTCTATCTCCACAGTGCATCCAGCATCGTCAACCACAACCTCTCCTCTACCTTTCCAAAACAAAACAAAGCTCAATCTCTTTCTTACCTGAAACCCATAAAACCTGAAACCATTTGTCCCTTTCATCATCTCTTCCCCATCACTATTGCCGCCCTTCTAAACCAAGCAAACCATCGTTTTCACCTCCACTATCAAGCATGACCTTCATCACCAACGACTCCCTCCTCTTTGTGACAACCCATTCCTCATTGCCAGCTTCCCTCTCTCAGCCATTGCTAAGCAACCCCCACAAACCAAAAAAGAAAACATTAGCCTTCTGACCACCACCACAAGCGCAACCTCCCCCTCTAAACCATTAACCACAAAACCCAAAATCAATAGCACCTCTCATTTATTTGGTTGAAAACAAACAAACCCTTCACAAGACCCACGAACTGCCATCCTCCTCACGGTCTCTTTCTTCTCCACCAACCTCTTATCATCCTTAATCAATAGCTAAACCACCCCAGCTCCAGCTTATAACTCGACAACAATCCCCCTCATGATCTTCATAGTTCCTCTTTCATTCCTAGTAGTAGTCATCTGTAAAAAAAAAAAATTGTTTGAGAAAGAGGAAAAATAGATCTAAAAAAGGGAAATGAACCGAACTGTTTGCATTGATTTACTCTTGCCGGTAACAATAGCTCTTATCGTTGGCATAAAAAGAAAAGAGAGAATAAATGGTTCCAAATCCATCCATTTTCTGCTTCATCAATGACGACACGTAAGGCTAGTATTTGATTATCAGGAGTTAACTAGAAAATTCTCAGATTTATTCTAAATATTCACCAATTTTAATTTGGAGTATTTTTCATCATAACATTTAAATTACAAAAAATCCTTTTTCATAAAAATTTATTTGGGTACACGAGCCCATATTAAATTCTTAACTCCAGATTTATTCACACGAATAAATCTCAATCTTAAGTCATGGACAGACTTTTGGTTAGGAACCCATCAAAATCTTTAAACCACATTCAAAATCACACGAAATAGCTTACCTCAGGTATAGTGCGCTAGGGGTGCTAATTCCTTCCCTAGCCACAGCTAGTCTCTTACCCTTAAATCTTTTATAAAACCAGTACACTCAGGTTTCCTAACAACCTTGAACCAAATAATTAGGTGACAACTCCTTCAAACCCCCTGACGACACACATTCACGTGCGACAAAATCAAAAGCACAGAAACGTTGGAAATCATTCAAGGGTCAAGAATTAAGGGTTATCTCCATATGAAATTCTCATGCAGGTTAGTTCAATGTATATGTCTTATGACAATCACTTATATATTTGTTCTAAGTATCCCTTATATCTCAACTTATAAGAACAACTGCTTCTTTTTATAAAGAAAAAGGCATAATATGTATCAGTCTCTGCAGCTCTAATAAATTTTCAATATTTAAGAGAGCATCAACAAGGAATATTTTTGAAACAATGCTTCGATATAATATGAATCTTATAATTATAACAACTTTATAATTTTTTTTGCAAAGTATTTTTGTTCCATGAACTTTATCTTTACTCTAAATCATAAATTAAACATTAGATTCATTAATATAATATTATATGAATATTAAAAAAAAATTAATTTTATTAATAATAAATATGTATTGACATGAATATAATAATGTCATGTGCAACTAATTGATTGGATACAGAGCCTATAAAACTAACATATATTTTCTAGCAAATAACACTCTCATAAAACAATGGATTAGGCTAAACTTAATTTTTTGAAAGAGTTTTGGAATGTCAGCCTACAAAAACCTTTTGAATATAGGCCAAATCTCAATTGGTTTTATGAACTAGTTATAAAACCCAAAATAAAAACATGCAATGCGATAAATTGATTTTGATTTAAAAAAAATAAAATAAAAGGACATGCAAATGTAAAATAAAAACATGAAAATTACTTGTTAATTACAAAACTTGTAGGAAAATAAAAAAATGAAAAAATATTTTTATGCCTAGAGTACTAGCTCTTTATTTTTTGACTTACGTTGTTTTTGTGTCTAACAAACAACAACTAAAAAAAATAAGAGGCGTAGCTTACTATTTCTAGAAAAATCTGAAAAACCCTATAAATTAGTAAAATATCAATTTGCCCCGTGAATAATATTCATATATTAATTTAGAATAATTTTAAAAATTAACTCAATCAAGTCCTTACATGATTTTTATAGGTCTAGAAATATAATCCATGTATTGATATGAGTGACACATTAGGTTCCTAATAAGTTGGCCCAAATATAATTTATAATTTTAATTAAATAGAATTAAATAAATTAAATAATTTAATTTATTATCAATTTAACAATAGAGTAATTTATATTTGAAGATCAGGTGCATCGTCTAGTAAAGTGTCATGATCCCCTAAATATTAGAAAAGTCAATAGTGGTTTGATTTAATCTTTTGAGTGATTGGTTTCTTAGTGTAATTAATATCACTTCATCAATAGTATTCTGATTTAACATTAAAGTATGTTTGTCATGTTAAATATTGTTTATTCTTTATATAATGTCATTGATCATTTGAATAAGATTTGAAACACTTTTCAAATCTCATTCCACCTTACCCAAGTATTTCTCTGTCAATACTATTTGAGAACATATAAAATATTTTTCTTAATTCACCTAGGGTGATGAATCCTTTCTTGATCACTCAAGCACCTTCATATAGTTCATATTATACCCAATGTTTGCCCTTTGTTACCTTAATTAAGATAACATGTATCAGGCTCAAAGTATAACATTCTTGATTAGTACTTAAAAGTGCATTCTCACTAAGGCTTTATATCATCATATTGCACTTAAATTATCATTAAATTCCCTAACTTAAGCATGTTTTATAATAACAAGCTTGATAATATAAGATAGCTTTAATTTATGGTAAATTCTCATTTTAAATGCAAGCCTATCACATAAATCAAAGGATTGATTGATGAGTTCAACTACTGAAATTGAGAAGACAAAGAGAGGGTTGAGCTTAGAAAAGAGATGTTGATTCAGGCCAAACTGGAACACTATTTAGTCATTGGGTCATATCTGGAGCTGTAGATCTTGGATTCCAATTTGGTTTATATGGCTAGGAAGCTAAGAAATAGGGCTAAAACATTCATGGGAGTCCAAGACTCAATTCTGCTGTTTAGATGTCCAAATCTTAGCAACAACAGAGAAGTCGGAATCTGTCCTACAGCCCAGACATTGTTCATTGTTCAGCCCATATCTCGAGTTCTAGAAGTCCAAATGCACCGATTCTTTTTTTTTTTAAAGATGAGACAATTTCCTAGAACTTTCATTAGGATAATCTATTCAAATTCTGATGTTAGCGATGACATTTTATTCAGACAAAAAGATAAGGATTGTCACCAAGTCAAGATGTGGC
>Ga0307510_10008961_pt1 | contig 11915 bp, 14 predicted proteins | sample 12_EM_MG_FD_207224 | JGI IMG/M metagenome (GOLD analysis project Ga0307510, IMG submission 207224) | Populus trichocarpa ectomycorrhiza microbial communities from riparian zone in the Pacific Northwest, United States - 12_EM | ecosystem: Host-associated > Plants > Roots > Unclassified | place...
TGAGGAGGAGAAAGAGAATCTGCGTGGGAAAAGGTCCGAGAGCAGAGGGGGCATCCAAAGGAGATTTCTCCAGAACCAAAAACCGGCAAAGCCAGCTTCAGACACTGCCGATGGATTTGAGGTACGTCGGTTTCGATAGGGTTCCGCTCTTTCACCTCCGAAGACATTCTCCACAGGGATAAGCTTGTTTCCTGCGACAATGGTAGCGAGCTGCCTTTTCTATGAGCCCAACGTGCCTTGCGGTCTTTATGCGGATAGGAATCGGTGAAATTGCACCATCCTATCCCTAAACTTCCGCCTGTATCTATAGCTGTAATATAACCTCCGCATATTAACACGCCCGCCCCTTCAGGCAAAAAACACCACCCGAGAATCGGGGCAAACCCCTCAATCGATTAAGAGACCACAAAGGATTTCGCCAGCGCCCTTCAGGAGGAAACTAAAATCTCCTACTCCGCCCCAGGCCCATCGTGCCCGCGATGAAGCCGTTTCGGAGGATGATGACCTCGATGTTGGCCTTCCAGCTTCTCGAAAGCAAGCCACTCCTGATGTTTCAAAAGCTCTCTCGCCACCAAAGATTTCTCCCCAACCTACCAAGCGAGTCATTGGGAAGATTGGTGGGGTTAGGAAAAATGCAAGTCCTAGCCCCGTGCCACTTGATATCCCAATGGCAGATATTGAAGAAACAGGGGATGTGGGTAATGCCTGGATTTCGGTAAACAAGGAAAAGGAAAGGCAAAGGCCAACGATGATGTACCTACTTCTCGGGCTGTAAACAAAGGCGTCAAGATGGTTATAGGAGGGTGGAAGTTGACCCCAGTCCGGCCCACGAGGAAGAAAGACCGGCATCGGCAAAGAAAGCAATTGGAAAGATTGGAAAAGCTAGCGGGAGAAAGGTAGGATCGGGAGAAAATGTGATGGTAAAGGATGGAGGCGGGGCACCATCTGGATCAGGGGTACTCGGGGTAGGGGTGAAGTACACTCACCCCCCGTTATCCCGGATGGCCAGATTTCAGAAAATACATCCGGGACAACGGGGTTTCCGGAACAACAGAGAGGTGGGGAGTTCGTATAACCTGAAGAAAAGTACACTCACACCCCGCTATCCCGGATCGGGCTGAACAGGATACCCCGCTGAACCGGAAACAAGTGTTGCCAACTCCAATTTCTCACGAAATTTCATTCTTTGAACCGGAAATGGAGGTGTGCGGATTCGTATGAGATTTTGGAAAAGCTACACCCATGTTTTTATAGAATCTTGCTCTGCTGAACCGGATACCGAAGTTGCCTTCAGTCAATCTAGGTTGAAATAGGACAAACAGCAGGGTCGAGTGTGACAATTGGAATCAAGAGTAGAGGAGTAAATATAAAGACTATGGAGAACGCATCCAACATGACTATCAAGCCAGTACCTATTTCTCTGATGACTACAATGCCACCAATGAACTCTGGATCGACTAAGAAGGTAGCATTGATGGATTTACAGAAATATGAACTCTACTAGAAGTGGTTCAGAGGAGGACGATGAACACTCAAATTGTGTTTCTACAAGATGGAAGACCAAAAGTGTAAACACTGCCCATGAAAATTTGTTAAGAAAAAGCTCTTGTAAGAATTGAGATTATTACCCTAGCGGGAATAGCTTGCATAATTATGCGCGAGGTATATGCCACCATAGGGGAGAGCATATATCCGAACCCAAGCTTCCTGAGTAGGGACTTCCCGGAGGCATCTGGGAGACTACTCAGGAACCACAAAGAGTTCACCTTTCAAGATATGGCTAACTGGTTGGAATGATGATTAGAGAACCAGTTCTCTACTCTTACTAATGCATACGCATTATGCATTGATAGATGATTTCCGGACTTAATCACTCCACATTCATGATACTATTGGTATGTAGGCATTTAGACTGCATATTCCATAATAGTCTATCAGGACGAAGAGATCGAAGACTGACTACTGGTGGAGGGGGACACCCTCAGAAGAAATAGCTGTCGGGAGATTCTTAGAGTCAAGCTGGGCAAGATTCAGGGTCAAACAGTGTTCGCACTTTGTTCTGACGAACTGAACTCTTAGAAAGATACTTCTTTACTAGAGAAGTCAAAGTAGCGTGAACATTAGTATAAATAGTAGGGCTCAACCCGATGGTTGAGAACAGCATCAAGCAACGGAGAAGAGACCTTAACAATCTTATAAGTTATCAGGATATGCTTCTATTACTTTATCGAACAATTCTTCTTGAGACTTCCTGACCTATATTCCGTTGTCTCGAATATCCTCGGCCTAGTTAGCCTGGAATCCTACAGTGTTGGCTACCCTGTAACAGAGATAAACCTTTACACTCACAGCCCGTTATCCCGGATGGCCAGATTTCAGAAAATACATCCGGGACAACGGGGTTTCCGGAACAACAGAGAGGTGCGGAGTTCGTATAACCTGAAGAAAAGTAAAGGTTTATCTCAATTCTTACAAGAGCTTTATCTTAACAAATTTTCATGGGCAGTGTTTACACTTTTGGTCTTCCATCTTGTAGAAACACAAGGTAAGTGTTCATTGTCCTCCTCTGAACCACTTCTAGTAGAGTTCATATTTCTGTAAATCCATCAATGCTACCTTCTTAGTCAATCCAGAGTTCATTGGTGGCATTGTAGTCTTCAGAGAAATAGGTACTGGCTTGATAGACATGTTGGATGCGTTCTCCATAGTCTATATATTTACTCCTCTACTCTTGATTCCAATTGTCACACTCGACCCTGCTGTTTGTCCTATTTCAACCTAGATTGACTGAAGGCAACTTCGGTATCTGGTTCAGCAGGGCAAGATTCTATAGAAACATGGGTGAAGCTTTTCCAAAATCTCATACGAATCGGCACACCTCCTTTTCCGGTTCAACAAATGAAATTTCGTGAGAAATTGGAGTTGGCAACACTTGTTTCCGGTTCAGCGGGGTATCCGGTTCAGCGTGATTCGGCATAGCGGGGTGTGAGTGTATTGGGACAAACAGGGGTAGCAGAGGACCGTGCAAAGAATCTTCTATAAATGGAAAGAATCACTGCTAAGACATCCATATACCTAGAAGGAAGATAACCTTGCCTGTATAAGTAAGTTTCCAAATATTTTGGTATTGTAAAAGGTGATCAGTATACGAGAACTTGGACGCCGGCGAGAAGGTAACCCGAGTTCACCTTGGAGGGCCGAGTTCACCCATAATAAGCCGTAGGTATACATTCGAACTGCATGAAGCCAAGCTTCTTCCCCCCTACCTACCTCACGGACGATATTTGCACTTTTTTCCACACCACACTTTTGCACTTACCCCTCTTTTTAGAGAAAACCAACCGCCTCCAATCTGGAAATGGCATCTACCAGAGAAGAGATGGACACAGAGGAAGACCTCCTCTTAGGCGCATGGACTCCCCGTAAGTATTTACCGGGTAAAGTTACCCTACCTTGACGCACACGAACTTCGAAGGAAAAAGATAACACGCCCCTCCAGCTCTGGCGTTGGGATGGCGGCTCATCACTGGCCGGCTGGGTAGTTGCGTCCCAACACCAAAGACTACTATCAATGAAACACATCTTATAACACCGTATACGTCGCGGCCGTCCGACCAACGGGATCCTGTTCGCAGGATATGTGAGGGGAGCCCTTCGGGCACCTTATGCAAGTGGGGGCAGGTGAATTGGGTAACAGCACATAAAGTTACAGACGCTTGAAGACAGACAGTCGAAAGAGTCAGTCGAAGGTAACGGGACGTTTTGCACAAGAGTTAGTCCCCACGTACTTGCAAATACGTGCAGAGTATGAAGGAGGTAACTATGCTCAGTAAGTGGATCGGGTGCATCCACAAAGGACAAGTTGGTAAAAGATGGAGTTTGAGGGAAAAGACCCATAGATATGATCCAGAGGACAAGTCGTGTAATGCCGGAAGACCAGAATACAACATGCTGTCGCATGTCGAGTTCTCGACGGAACCAACCAAAGAAGACTGGCCCTCTTCAGTCCAGCGAGTTAGACTACCCTCGAAGAGCACGGGGGCAAGATAATTCGTAACCATTGTTGTCAACGGATACACGGATGAGCTGATACTTGACGTGGTCTCCACACCATGAGGAATAACTGAAGCGCAGACCGATAAGTTGGCCATGGGAGTAAAAAGTGTGGTAGAGAGCTTTCACCGTAAACGAGTGTTCGCACTCAGGTGGAGTTCGCAGAATTGTGAGCAAGATACTTAGTTAGTATAGAGTTAGCATAGATACCGCGATTGCTCCGACGCGGAGTATAAATATCGAAGCATCTTCGCTGCTATTAGACACAACAAGCTGTTATGCTCACGGACTCCCCGTAAGGATTTTCAGAGCAAAGTTACCCTACCTTGACATACACGAACTTCGAAGGAAAAAGATAACACCCCCCTCCAGCCCCAGCGTTGGGACGGCGCGTCATCACTGGCCGCCTGGCTAGTTGCGTCCCAACACCAAAGACCACTAGCAATGGAACACATCTTATAACACTATATACGTCGCGGCCGTCCGTCCAACCGGATCCAGTTCGCAGGATATATGAGGGGAGAGCTTCGGGCACCTTATGCAGGTGGAGGCAGGTGAATCTAACGATGGCGCATATAGTTACAGACACTCGAAGAGAGACAGTCGGAAGATTGGGTTCAAAGTAACGGGACGTTGTGCACGAAAGTTAGTCCACTCGTACCTACAAAGTCGTGTAGAGTAGGAAGGAGGTTACTATGCCCAGTAAGTGGATCGGGTGCATCCACAGAGGACAAGTTGGTAAAAGATGGAGCCTGAGGGAAAAAGCATATAGGTACGATCCCGAGCACAAGTCGTGTAATGCCGGAAGACCAGAATACGATCTGCAGTTGCATGTCGAATTCTCGATGGAACCAACCAAAGAAGAAAGGCTATCTTTGGTCCGGCGAGTTAGACTACCCTCGACAAGCACGAGGGCAAGAAAATTCGTAACGATTGTTGTCAACTGATAAACGGATGGGCTGAGACCTGTCATGGTCTCCACCCCATTAGGAATAACAGAAGCGCAAACCGATAAGTTGGCCATGGGAGCAAAAGGTGTGGTAGAGAGTTTTCAGGGTTTATGAGTGTTCGCACTCGAGTAAAGCTTGTAGAATTATGGGCAAGATACTTAGTTAGTATAGAGTTAGCATGTATACCGCGATTGCTCAGCCGCGGACTATAAATATCCAAGCATCTTCGCTGCAATTAAGAACAACAAGCACAGAGAAGAGATCTTATTAATATAATAAGTTTTTATCTTATCGTTACCAATACTTCGACGATCTATCTCGAAGTATACCATTCTATCTGGCCTACATTACTCGCGTCTTCTTAGCGAGTTCTCCGATATAAATCAATTCAGGTTCTTGCTGTCGGAATACCTCACGCCGAAGCTACCACCTAATACCTCCCTCCCACATCATCTACTCGTTCTCGTCAAAATAGGGGGAAAGGATGAGGGGAGGACGGAATGGATGACCCTGCGGTGCAACTTAATAAAGTTTTGATGGAATGCGTACGAGCAGATGGTCTAAAAGCAGCAAATCCCATCATGAAACAAATCAACAAGTTCTCCCCGGACAAATATTCTGAGGTGGAATACATGATGACAACCTTGATGGTAAGCATGGCACACCAAATCCAAGCGCTTATGATTATGGTGGAAAACCTCTCAAGAACGGTCTCAGAGCGAATAACGGAAGGAGCTCCTCCAGGAGTTACAACCAATCAACCCAATGACTCCACCCCCAAATCGTATGCCAAGGCAACAGCACAGGCACCGCAAAGCGCCATGCCTACCGCACAGGTGAAAGGAAAAAGAAAGGCGGAGGCGGGTCCCACACCACGTATGCAATCAACCATGAAATTGATAAAGAAAACACAAGAACAACCACGAAGCGATCAACCAAAAGGGAATAACAATAGCCAAAAGCCTACATAGACGACGAATGTTGCCAAAAGGAAACTATTCAGGAATAGAACGACAGCAAAGCCGCTTGCAGACCGGGCTGGAGAAGAGGCAAAAATATCTCTGACCGTGGCGACCGTCCTTACAGGATGCTAATACAAGGGACCCACCAACCTACAAGTCGTTTCGAATCAGACAAACGGTACGATCACGCAGACTGTACCTGTTGGCACCGATTCAGGACAGTACACCAAATACATGACAAAATAACCGAAGGACTGAATACATCAATAGGGCGAGAAGAGGCGAAATACTTTCCCTGAAGGAGGGCTCCCACAGATGTGGACGTTATCATCCATGGTGTGTCGCTAGCGGGAATTCCCAACAATCCCAAAGATTGGGAAGAATCATTTAGAAAAACCTTCTGTGTTACACACAGATTGGAAATAGCCGGAGCCAAGTTCCTAAAGCCCAATGAGGACAACAGGAAGGATAAGAAAACTACCTCGATAATAGTCAGAATCCCTGAGGCTGAGATCGACAAGGTCACACCCTCGGTACTTTTATATGGGCAAATACAAAAGATCGGCGGTAATGTGGCAAGCATCAGCCACTATGCAGTGCCATAAATACTTGAAGTTCAGACATCCTATCGCAGGCTGCAAGGGCCAAGGCGATGTATGCCCGAAATTCTCTAAAGCGCACACACAGAAGGAGCATAAATGCCACCAAACCGGATGCAGAGGACACAAGAGGATTATCCCTAACTGTGGCCTTATAACAGCCGTGAAATGCCCGGTATGTGGAGGATCACACTCCACATCAGATCACACCTGTCCAGAGAAGTTGAGAGTGAAAGATGCTGCGAAAGGAAAGTACGATCTGCAAATGGCCACCTGAGCCAAGAGCAACAGTGCGGCGCAAACGCCCCATGACGAGGCCATTGGGCCAGCATGAGGGGAACCAACGCTCAAAACATTTTACCGAGAAGATGGAGAATTAAGATAGCTCAACACAATTGCAGAGGGAGCAATAGTGTATTTATTTCGTTATTTCATATAATGAAGGGTTTTGATATTTCCTTTGAATGTGTTCAGGGTCCACCATTGTATAACGGACAACCCCGAAGGGCTCCGGGATATGAGTGTATTTTATTGGTAACTTCCAAAGTGGGAGTATGTACTTATGTTTCTTTGAGAGTTTTACTTGATATTTCATTTGTTGTGGTTCCTAGGGAGCAGGATATTTTATACCTGAGGGTTTTTGTGAAGGAGGGTTTTTTGCTGGGCAACAACAGCTCCTTCGGAATAATCAACACCTACAACAGGCAAGCAGAGGGTGGTCACACAGTCAGCGCCGAAAACCTGTTTACGGAAACAAACGAACTGACCCTGGTGGTTGGGGACCTAAATATAGATACTGTGTACACCGATCCTTTAAGGAGCCTAGAACTGGGTGAAAGGAGAAGGGGAGAGCACTACATGAGGCTAGCGGCGTTACGAGGATACAATATAATCAAAATGCGTGGAATATACATGAGATTTCCAGACAACCCGACACTTCATCGCCCCTATATTATTGACTACACTCTGGTGAATAACTTGCTACTTGCCAAAGTGTTAAGATGGAAGGATGTATACCAAAGGTCAGGCTTGGACCATATTATCATTATCACAGAACTGGACTCGGAAGGGTTAGGGCTCGCAAGGCCAGCACCAGACTGGGAAAAGATGGAATAGAAGAATGAGAAAGGGGAATCCAATCCCGTTATCAAGTTGGCCCTGCAGAGGTACTTGAAAGAAGGGGACAAGTATAAAGAAATCTATGAAGCGGAGAGCGCGGAAAAGGTCTTCAGTGACAACCTGCGAAGGTTGATCCACATGGTCAAAAACTGGGTTCTGCAAAAAACACCTACAAGATGGTCAAAGGCATTGTGGACGCCTGATATCACAGAACTCAGAAGAATATACACCTCGGCTGCCTGGCGGGAAGGTGTGATGGGAGCGGGGTGGAAGAAAGGAACAAAGCGAAGAATGCATATAAGAATGTGATAGATCAGGCGAAAAGGAACCACAGGGACGATTTTTTGGCTAATGCCAAAAAGAACGATGTGTGGATGGCTCACCAATTTACGAAACAAAGACAACCAGTGAAGATCCCTGGCGGACATCATGAGAGTCCAGACCAGACCTCACAAGAAATAATGGAACACGTTTTCCCAGCTAGCAATGACGCGATACCCCTGAAAGTCTTTCACAGGAAAGAGCTGGAAGAGGATAGCCGAGTGACATCAGGTGAAGTCTCTGAGGGGTTGAAAAAGTGTAGCAATTGATCAGCTCCGGGGCCTGATCAGGTGCCGTATGGGGTGTGGAAAAATATAAACAGGATTGAGGAAGGTATAAGACCACATCAGCAAAAAAAGAAGGGTTACACCCAGACGCACCCCGTGCTCCCTATGCCTCCGGCGGTCCAGGCACATAGAACGTAAACTCGCATCTTGGGTGTGCGGTCTTTTACTGGGTGCTGGTGGACAAGGGTCCATGCCCCCCAGACGGACCAGACGCAACCAAGGACCACGAAGGTACAAGACGCAGAAAGGTTCTCCGGATAGAACCCGATACCATAGTACAATGGTGGAAGTACTCCGGTGTAACTGGCTATCATCAGATACCTCCTAAGTGAACAAATCTACCTTCGAGGACGTTGAATGAGTTAGTGAAAACTGTGGAGAATATCCAAATTGTCCGGAAAGGTCCATTCAGTATTACACATGTTTACTTATTTGAGTCATTTAGATACTAAAATAGGAATATATTTATGAAGGCTAGTCTAGAAAACCATAACACTCGGTAGCTCACATTTTGAAAGTACTTGCCCGGAGAACTAAAGTACAAAAGTATAGACAACCCTTAAACCAGTAGTCGGACAGCGTCTGGACAGAGTGCATTGGATGCCCATCGGTGAGGGGGATTCAATGGTATAAGTCTTGAAGTGTTCACATTGCTATGGAGGTCAGCAGGGAGAAAAAGGCGGATACCTCAGCGGGGAGATGTCTGCAAGAGTCGGGAAGGGTCTCATTGGATTCCGCTCGGCGAGGGGAATCCATTGGTATAGGTCTCGAAATATCCGCGTTCCTGTAGAACTCAGTAGCCAACAATTTGAAAGTACTTGCCCAGGGAACTCAAGTACAAAAGTATGGATAACCCTTCAACCAGGGGTCAGACAGCATCGGGACAGGGTGCGTTGGAATCCGCCGGTCGAGGGGAAGCGAATCGTGTCAGTTTCGAAGGGTGTGCAGGGCTATAGATGTCAGCAGGAAAAAAGGTGAGATACCTCAGCGGTTAGATGTCTGCCAGAGTCGGGAAGAGTCACATTGGAGTCCGCTCGCGGAGGGGAATCGAATGGTATAGGCCTCGAAGCGTCAGCATGCCTGTAGCACCCAGTAGCCAACAATTTGAAAGTACTTGCCCGGAGAACCAAACTACAAGAGTATGGATAACCCTTCAACCAGTGGTCAGACAGTCTCGGGACAGAGTGCGTTGGATTCTGCTCGGGGAGGGGAATTGAATGGTATTGGTTTCGAAGTGTCCGCATAGCTATATAAGTTAGCAGGGAGAAAAAGGCAGATACCTTAGCAGGAAGATGTCCGCCACAGTCAGGAAGGGTCTCATTGGAATGCGCTCGGCGAGGGCAATTGAATGGTATAGGTCCCGAAGTGTCCGCATGCCTGTAGCACTCAGTAGCCAACAATTTGGGGGTACTTACTGGAGAACTCAAGTACAAAAGCATGCATAGCTATTTAGCCAGTAGGCGGACAGTATCGGGACAGGGTGCGTTGGAATCCACCGGTCGAGGGGAATCGAATGGTATAGGTTCCGAAGGGTCCGCATGGTTATAGTGGTCAGCAGGATGAAAAAGGCAGATGTCTCACAGGGCAGATGTCCGCCAGAGTCGGGAAGGGTCTCATTGGAGTAGGTTCGCCAAGGGGAATCGAATGGTATAGGTCTCGAAGGGTGGGCATGGCTCTAGAGGTCAGCACGAAGAAAAAAGCAGGTACCTCACTGGGCACTGGCAGATGTCCACTGGAGTCAGGAAGGGCGTCATTGAAATCCACTGGAGTCAGGAAGGGCCTTATTGGAATCCACTAGAGTCAGGAAGGGCTGCATTAGAATCGGCTCGCTCAGGGGTAATGAATAGTGTCAACCTGGATGGAAGAGCATGCCCCTCTCCGAAGGTTGATAATATTCAATAGTTCTAGTTATTCGATCATGAAGGCTCATGCGAGGTGTGAAAGAACTTAGAAACCTTTTGGAAGTGGTATTAGCTGGGATCAAATAAGGGGCATGTTTTGGGTCGTTGCCGGGACAATAGATAGTTAGTCATTCTATGTTAAGATCCTTTTTCGTCTGAACAGCTTTTACCGGGTGATGAAGTAGTCCATTGTAGGTAGCGGCCATCAGGGGCTGGGAGAGTTCCCCAATGCAGACCCCTAGGGGCCGCTGACGTGGGTGTTCTTGGGGAGATTAGGGTGTGAAATATACCATCTGGGTGCACTGGGTGTACAGGATGCGAGGTGTATTGCGCCCAACAGACTAGGATGCAACCATTGTGCTGGGGCCCTCTGAGGGCGGGCTGGACGGACAGGATGCTCCAGAGAGATTTCCTGCGTCTGGATGCAATGCCTATCTGTCCATAGCAAACACTTTTTTTCCTGATGCAAAAATGGTCGAAGACATGCTAGAATGGGGCATTTACCCACTTATGCTAAAGGAGTCGATTGGAGTGATACTTCCGAAACCTGGGAAGAAGGATTACACCGATTGTGCAAGTTTCAGCATTATAGCACTGATCCAAACGTTCTGGAAGATTACCGAACGGATCGTTAATCAAAGCCACATGGCGATAGCATACAAGATGGACATGTACTGCATCAACCGGATGGGGAGCCTACCACAAAGATCGACAGTTGATGCGGCTTTGTCACTAAATGATTGAATATGCGAATCCCAATTTGCGGGGAAGAAGGTCTCTTCAGTTTTCCTGGACGTCAAAGTGTGTTTCGATAACGTTTACCACAAAAGGCTACTCGACCTACTGGGTACCGATGGAAAGGTATGTGAGTATTTGGTTGACTGGATATCCAACTTCGTAGGCACCAGAGAAATCACACTGGCTTATCCGGGTAGCCCCAGGACTCAAAATAGGGTCGACAGAGGCATACCCCAAGGTTCACCGCTATGACCTTTACTGTTCATAATCTACGTCAGGTTCCTCCATTCTGGGAATAAACAAACCAACAGTTTCACCTCCTCATACTGTGACGACTTCCAGATAACGGTCGCTTCAACGAGCACTTACAGGAATACTTGACTCCCGGAGGAAGGTGTCCAGAGTATCAACTCTGCGGCAGCATGCCTTGGCCTATCGGCAGCCAGCCTTGGCCTATGCTTTAGCCTTGCGAAAACCGAACTGATGCACGGGAGAACCCGGAGGGAGAAGGGGGATTGGTCAGAGTGCCCAATAATGTTTCAGTTTCATGTGGTCCAGCCAGCGGGGAAGGTAATAAAGTGGCTTGGCTTCTGGCTCACGGACAATTGAGAGACCTCAACATACTTTACGAAGAGATTGGCGCTAGCCTAGGCGGCTTTTCTATGAATACAAAGGCGGTCAATGCCGGGAAAAGGTCTGACCATCTACGGGGCCAGGCGACTAGCAAAAGGCATAATACTACCGACGATACTGTATGGGGCTTATATTTTGGACCCAAGAGTGAACATGACCAACAAAATACAGAAGGTTTGGAACAGGGTCCTTCGGTGGATCACCAACGCTTTCTGGGCAACGAATGTCACTATCATGTGGGCCGAGTCGTGCTTAGTACCCATCAAGCTAAACATGAGACAGGCTTGAGAAATGACGGCAGTTAGGATCACCAGGGCGATCCTGAGCAATAACATAGCAACAGCCATGCAGC